>Ga0066376_10001868_pt1 | contig 20073 bp, 15 predicted proteins | sample Knorr_S15_td_Bot_FD_77009 | JGI IMG/M metagenome (GOLD analysis project Ga0066376, IMG submission 77009) | Marine microbial communities from Southern Atlantic Ocean transect - Knorr_S15_td_Bottom_ad_5009_LV_A | ecosystem: Environmental > Aquatic > Marine > Oceanic | place: Southern Atlantic...
ATCACCAAATCACCATTTTCTTTCCCAAGTACCTCCCGGCAGATCGCAATGGTTTGTTCAATCTGCTCGTCGTTTACATCGAGATGAGTAACGGCGCGAATTACACCGGGTTTCATGGCCAGCATTTTGACACCCTGCTGATCGAGTCGGGTGACCACTTCATACGGATCCAGGCCGTTGCGTAGCCGAAAAAAGATCATATTGCTGGGGACGTGATTTACATTGATATCCACGGCCTCGATGTCGGCGAGCGCAATGGCCAGCCTCTGCGCTCTGGCATGATCGTCCGCCAGTCGGTTGATGTTGTGTTCCAAAGCGTATAATCCCGCCGCAGCCAGCACCCCAGCCTGGCGCATTCCTCCGCCCAACATTTTACGAAAATATCGGGCTTTATCCATCGTCTCCTGGTCCCCTGCAAGAACGCTTCCGACAGGGGCGCCAAGCCCTTTCGACATGCAAACCGACACGGTATCGACGTATTGGGTATACTCTCGTGCTGTATTTCCGGTTGCCACACACGCATTGAACAACCGGGCGCCGTCCATATGAACCCGAAGATCGTGGTCTCTGGCACAATCCTGCACGGCGGCCAGCGCCTCTAACGGCCAGGGGGTGCCGCCCGATTTATTATGTGTATTTTCCACCGATACCAGGGCCGTTCTTCCGTAATGTACATTGTCTGCTTGAATCACGGATTCAATCTGTTCCGGCGTAATGACGCCATGATTTCCCTGTAACAGGCGAACCTGAACCCCGGCCAGGGCACCCAGGGCACCGGCTTCGGAGTTGAACAGGTGACAATACTGCTCTGCGATCACCTCATTGCCATGATGGGTCTGTGAACGAACCGCCAGTTGATTGCCCTGCGTACCGCTGGTCGCGAGCAGTGCCGCTTCTTTCCCCAATAAGGTCGCCATGGCTTCTTCCAACCGGTTGACCGTCGGATCCTCTCCGAAACAATCATCACCGACCTCGGCATTCGCCATAGCCTGACGCATCGCCGGTGTAGGCCGTGTCATCGTATCACTGCGTAAATCAATCATCTCTCTCAAATCCTTTTAATTGGCCTGTAGCCGCTACCTGCACCACATCAGAAATAAAAAAGGCGAAAAGGTGTACCCTTTCGCCCAACCTTATCTTTTACCGATTTTTAAATCAAAACACCAAGGACCAAGAACAAAGTACCCTGATGTTACACCGGTTTTGCGTAACATCGGTTAGGGATTGCTGTATTTGACAAGGGTCACCCTTGTCCCTTCGTCAGTAATATCAATATCCACTTCGTCCATCAGGAATTTAATCATCAAAAGACCTCTGCCGGTCTCTTTCAGTAGATTATCCGGATTACGCGGATCCGCCACAGACTCCTGATTGAACCCAGTGCCGTTATCACGAATATGAATACGGAATATAGAGGGATTACATGAACAGGTAATGGTGACCATTTTTGATTTATCACATTTATTGCCGTGCAGAATTGCATTTTTGACAACTTCGTTGACCGCAATCATGATGTCCCCGCGCACGACATCATCGTAGCCGATACGCGCGGTGAGGTGCTCAATGCGGCGATCCACCTCCGTCGTCTTCTCAGGGATACTGGCAATCGTGAATTCTAAAGTTTCAAAATCAGCGGGAGACGGTTTCGAATTTCCTGTCATTAATAATACTCCGCTGCCTGTTGGTCCCTATAACGGTAACCAATGGAAAAACGAGCGGATGCTGTTCGACTGTTTTAACAGCATCAACTTCAACAATCTATATCCAAAATAATTGATCAAAAGCGCCTTGTCAAGAGTGAGAATGATCCTGTCTGTGTATGGAATAGTGATTGAATAAGAGTGCCCGCAGTCCAGAGCGTACGAAGAAGCCGTATCAACGGATACGGCGATGCAGGGTAGAACGGTGGTATTGCAGCACCGGATAAGGCGCACTTATCTAATTGCCATTCCGTAAGTATAACAACTTGACAATAAAGGGCGTCTTTTACATACTAAAATCAACCATATAACGCTTGAAATAGTACCGTATAATACTTTCCATAATCCTAATGAACAGAAGAGGACCAACTCATGCCATCGACTTCCATGTGGGCCTATACCTGGGATCTGTGTTATGCATCTGCGGATGATGCGATTGGACATTTGAAGAACCACGTCGGTCTGCAAGCCATTAGTGTGGCCACCAGCTATCATACGTATGAGATGCTATGCGCTCAGCGCAAAGGCTCTAAATTCGTCCTGGCATCGGAGTCAGCCGTATACTTTCGTCCTCATATGGCGTTCTATGACGATACGCCCATTAAGCCGCACCTGAGTCCGATGGTCCAGGATACGGACCCACTGAAGCAGATTGGAGATGCCTGTCTGAAGTATGGGCTGACCCTGGCCTCATGGACGGTTTGCCTGCACAACTCGTATCTGGCAACGAACTATCCTGACCATGCACAGGTCAGCGCGTTCGGAGATGTCATGAAACACGTATTATGCGCAAGCAGTCCGGCGGTTCAAGCCTACATGGTCGCGCTGGCACGGGATCTGACCACAAACTATCCTGTACAGATCATGGAGCTGGAATCGCTGAATTTCCAGGGGCATATGCAGGGGCATTATCATGAGAAGGTGGGCATTCCTCCCGGCCCTGTAGAGTCCTGTCTATTCTCTCTTTGCTTCTGCGAACATTGCAAAAAGCAAACGAAAGAACGCGGTCTGGACTTCGACCGGCTACGTAATACGGTACAGGCGAAGCTCGATCTCTTTTGCGAAGTGGGTGTGCAGGATGATCAATCTCTGGAAGAATATGTCGCATCGAATGCAGAGTTGGCGGCCTTTATCGATCTGCGTGCGGATACCGTGACCAGCTTCACACGCAAAATGGTCGAATCCGTGGATGTGCCGATCTATTATTATCTTATGGGTGATTACTATGTCGGTGGGATGCGTTACAAAGAAATAGCCGAAATCGTGGATCGGGTGGTCATTTTAGGATATACCCCCTCGCCGGATCAGTTACGTAACCGCATTGTTCAATTAAAAAAAGACGGAGTCCCCCCGGAGAAAGTGGTCGTCGGTCTGCAAGCCTATCCACCGGCCTCACCTGACGAGGCCACGTTGATCCGCACAACACAAGCCGCCGCAGAGCAACATGTAGCCGGCTATTGCTATTACAACTACGGCATCATGCCAAAGAAGAACCTCGTATGGGTCGGAAAGGCCATTGGTGAATGGTGAATGGTGATTGACCAGCTTCGCTGTTCTTTTCAATTCACCATTCACCATTCACCATTCACCATTCACCAATTCACCATTCATGTCCTCCTACAAAAAAGGCGCCGTATTTCCATCAGAATCCCGGTCGTTTACCGATGATCGGACCGGCGCCCGGATTATTCAATTAACCGACCACCCGTCAATCAACCATCATCTGTATTTCCTGACGTCCTCCTTCACACCGGATGAGCAGGCCGTTATCTTTGCGTCCTACCGATCCGGAGAGACCAACTATTACAAAGCCGAATTTCTGGAGGGCGACATCCGGCAGCTGACCGATGAACCGGGTATTCACGGGTATTCCGGCATCATATCGCCGGACGGCTCGGCATTACTCTATACCGCCGGTGATAGCGTAAAAACAGTAGATCTGGAGTCTCTGGCAACCCGCACTCTGGCCCAATACCCGGATGGTCAGCTTGGGGAATTGTCGATCAGTGCAGATCGGACCGCTCTGGTCGCTGCCATGAAGCAAGGCGCCCATTCGTACATTACCGTAACGCAGATAGATGGTTCCGGTGGCAAATCCATTTTCGAATGTCCCCGGACCATCATCCACCCACAATTTCATCCCTCGGACCCGAACCTGATCGAATATGCCCAGGATCCGGCGCCCCGCATGTGGACCATTCGGCGGGATGGAACCGATAACACCTGTCTCTATGAACATGATAACGGTGAGTTCATCGTTCATGAGACATTTTTAGGCGATAAGGACCTGATCTTTGTCGTATGGCCCTATGCCCTTAAACGGATGCATATAGATACGACGAAAATCACAACCATCTCGGATTTCAATGCCTGGCACATCGCAGCCAACGCAACCGGGGATACTGTGCTTTGTGATACCGTTCACCCGGATCTGGGTCTGCAACTGGTGGATGTCACGACCGGTGAGCGAAAAACGCTATGCCACCCACACAGTTCATGCAGCGGCAGCCAATGGAAGAAAGACCGATATGCGCTGGCAGAAGACTGGCAAGCCGCAGCAGATGAAAAAGAAAAATCGCTCAGTTGGATGGAAATGAAAGTGGATACGGTATACGGCCCTCAATGGACGCACCCGCATCCCTCCTACAGTTGGACCGAAAACTGGGTGGTATACACGTCGGATGTATCGGGCCATTCGCAGGTGTATGCGGTTGAGGTAGGGAAGTAAAACGGGATGGTAGGGTGGAAGATACATAACAAAGGATCTACTACTTTCCTTCCATCCCTCCACCCTGCTTTGAAAAAGGGAATAAATATGCGCACAAGATGCATTCAACACATCAGCCTTTTCATAGCGGCCATCGCCCTATTTATCGCCGCAGACGGCTTGCAGGCGCATAAACCGGTCACGTCTAAGTTTACCTATTACGAACATATTCAGCCTCTTTTTCGGTTTTACTGCGGTGGATGTCACGTTTCTGAAGGAATCGCCCCTATGTCGTTATTGACATATAAAGAAGCGTATCCCTGGGCGGAGTCGATCAAAGAACAGTTACTGGCCGATAGTATGCATCCCTGGTATGATGATGAAAGCTTCGGGATATTTACCCAGGGCCAGCGTATGACAGCCCGCCAGTTGGATATGATCGTCGATTGGGCTACAGGTGGAACCCCGGAAGGGGTACAAAACCCGATCTCTTCTTATCCCATCCAGGCCGTAGAGTGGTCCTTGGGCATGCCGGATCTGTTACTGTCTATGCCAACGCCGACCCTTATCGATGCAAATAGTTGGGAAAAAACCCTGGATATCATTTTGCCCACCGGATTGGAGGAAGAACGGTGGCTGACGGCCATTGATCTGAAACCAGGTTATCCGGGCATGGTTCATAATGCTATTGTATATCTGACTAAGAACACCTCAAACCTTGTGCCCGAATCCAATACAGATATACCGGCGGATCAAATTTTAGGTACCTGGGTTCCAGGTCAGATCGGCTCGATGGCTGAAGATACGGCCTATCATTTACCCGCGAACGCTCAACTGACGTTGCGGATATACTATCGTAAAACGTGGCGGGATGAAGGCATAGAGCAATCGGATCAGAGCGTACTCGGTTTGTATTTCGCCTCCCAGCCGCCTCAACAGACGATCCATACCCTGGTGTTGCAACAGATACAAGAGATCCAGGAAGAAACAGATATCATACGTATGGTACAGACCTTCGCCAGAGATATTGTTTTGAACGGGATTATGCCTGTAATGAGCAGCGCCGGACAGTCGGTCCGGATTGAAGTCGAAACGCCGGACAGAAAAAAAATAGGGATGTTGCGTATTGTTCAGTACGACCAGGCCTGGCCGATACGGTATGACTTCAAGGAACCGGTTTATGTCCCACGTGGAAGCCGAATAATCATTACAGGAACCTACAGGACAGAGGAACAGGAGACCACAAATTCCAACGAGACATCACATCGAATGAAGGTGTGGGTGGACTATACATTATAACCGAAAATCGTTATCTGTCCATTTGCCCTTGTAATTTGTAATTTGCCTACACGGTGGTGGTGGCGAGAAAACGGTATGGCAATGCCGGCATGTGTAGAGTTTATTATGCCCCCGGAATGAGGTCCAGATATCATCCCTCCAACGCCCCATAAAAGTTTTTTTAACACCGCATGACGGGCAATATAAAACCACCTGGTTTCCATTGCGCATCTCGGCATTATCAGAGATAACTGGTCGGTGATCTGCCAGTTCGGTGGGGTCAGGTCCTTCCTGCAATTGGTGTAGCCAGAGATGGCGATCGCAACTATGGCAATGATATAATGATCGTCCGGGATGCAACCACCTCAATAAACGTTCCTACCGATGGTGACTCGAATGGTAAAGATCGTGGCTTTCGCAATGCGGGCATGAAGCGGTTGTCATTACATCCTCGAATTGAAATAACCGCATGGAATAAGAAGTGAAATAATCTATGCCTTTCATTTGAAATGCCAATGGGTTTCGGTTGTGTAACATGAGGTTACGCAATAAAGAATCGAAGATCGCCAATGAAAACTTTATTGATTATAGGCATAAAATTGCTGGGGTTGTGGATGGTTTTTTATGCCATATTGAGCGGAGGTTTTCAGGAGTTGGCAAATACATCCATCGCTCAAGAGCGTTTATTGAATTTCCGTTCAATTTCTTCGAGAGGGGAGCGTACGACGATAGGACGGCCGCTTGGACTGGCATAGGGATTCGACGTGGCGAACAGGTCATTGATCAAGGCGTTCATCTCCTGCTGTGACAGCGAGACGCCTTTGGTAATGCCGGCCTTGTAGGAGAAGGCCATCGCGATACGCTCTGCCGGGTTGAGGTCAGCGGCAGGCAGATCCTGTAACTGCTCGATCATATTTTGCAACAACGCCCCTTCACTGCCCTTCCTGGCCAGGGTCGATACGGCATCTACGACAACGGTCTGCCCACCGAACAGTTTGAGACTGAATCCCAACTTATTGAACAGGTCCAGATGCTCCTGGACGAGTGCAAATTGAGACATCATCAGATCCAATGTCACGGGAAAGAGCAACTGCTGCGCTTGCCCCGATTCTTCCCGCATAGCGTCCAGTGCCTGCTCGAAAAGGATCCGTTCATGGGCAGCATGCTGATCAACAATGACCAGCCCCCCTTTAATTTGTGCGAAGATATACGCGTTATGTAATTGCCACAGAGAGATCATGCCGGGATCGGCGGTTTGTGTGTTTGATTCCGCCGCAGACGCCGCGTCGGCGTCTGCGGCAGCATATTGGGTGGCTGAGTCTCCCGGCGAATATTCCCAGGTTTTTGAGGATGCATCCGGCACCTGACTCAACGCCGTAAACAGATCTATCTGGACCCTCTGTTTTACCGGTCCTTCAGGGATAGAAACAGAGTCGCCCTCTTGCGTAGAGGTTGAAGCCGGTGTCATACCGGATATGATCGGGGCATCCGTTTCAAATTGCGGCATCACATCAGAGGATTGCAGAGCCAGCCGCACCGCCCGCAGCATTCGTTCATAGACGAATGAATCGTTGGAAAACCGAATTTCTCGTTTGGCAGGATGTACGTTTACGTCCACCTGATCCAAATCGATCGTAAGGTAAATGATCGTGAACGGATACCGGTCCTTCGGCAACAAAGAACCGAATCCTTCATAGACCGCGTGGTTTAGAAGCCGGCTGTTTATCGGTCTGAGATTAATAAACATATGCTGATGGGTACGCGCTATCCTCGCCGCCTCAGGACGACTGATAAAACCGGCGATCCGCACAAAATCATCTTCAAAGGTAACAGGGATCATCTGATTCATCAGGGTATCGCCAATAATCGCCTGTGACCGGGCATAGGTATTGGTCACAGAGGGTAAAGAGATCGCTTCACGACCGTCTACGGTTAACGAAAATGAAAGCTCAGGGTAAGCCATGGCGGTCGTGGTTATGATGTTGGCGATATGACGCTGTTCCGTATCGATTCCGCGCAGAAACTTACGGCGTGCCGGGATATTGTAAAACAAATGTGAAATTGATACCGTCGTACCGGCCGCGCGTCCCACATCCTCAACGCTTTTTGCCACGCCGCCGTCAATACGAATACGCGTACCAGCCACTCCATCGGGGGTATTGGTCGTCATATCCACTTTGGATACGGAAGAAATACTCGGTAAGGCTTCACCCCGAAAACCGAAGGTGCCGATTTGAGACAGATCCTCCACCTCTGAAACTTTACTCGTGGCGTGCCGGTCGAATGCCAGCACAGCATCTTCCCGGGACATGCCAAGGCCGTTGTCTATCACCCGGATTAGCTGTTTACCGCCGGACTTGATCTCGACGGTTATACGCGTACTATCTGCATCTATCGCATTCTCAATCAATTCTTTAACGACAGAGGCCGGGCGTTCGACCACCTCACCGGCAGCAATTTTATTGGCAATATCTTCTGAGAGAACTTTGATACGATTAGACATGGGGCAAGGCGGAAAAATGGCAGGTGGGCAGGTGGGCAAGTGGGCAAATATTGATGATATAAAGTTATATGGTGTCTACGGAAATAGGAAGCTTTTTTTGGAAGAATTTATGATACAAGTTTTCCATAACAAATCTATCTTAGTCTGCTGATTTTCTGTACCCACCTGCCCACCTGCCTACTTGCCCACTTGCTGACTTGTACAAGAGACAATCCGCTCCACACGTTCTGTCGGCTGAACAGCCTCATGGTTCCATAATTACTGGAACAGCGTACGTACCGGATGAAAGAGGCCTCCATTCCCCGGACCATGGGGAGATACGGCCGTAACGATCATTCGTTCTTTTGCTCGGGTCAGGGTCACATACCAGAGACAACGGGCTTCATTTCTCATATGCCGCATACGCGTTACATAATGCGCATCCTGGTCATCCTCTTCCGGGAAAATCAGTCCTGTGCCGGGTTCATGAAAGGGGGCCTTGGGTTGTGCAGGAGACACACGCTGCCGGTTATCAACCACCAGCACCACCGGAAATTCCAATCCTTTGCTGGCATGGGCGGTCATGACGGAGACTGCGTTGGCGTCGCTTGTCAATTCCGGTGTTTTTTCACCGGGTTCGGATTTGATCAGTTGACGAAGATGGTCAACCTGATCTTCAAGCGTATTCCCCGGATTTTCAGTATCATAGGTGTGAGCGACGGCCAGCAATTTATGAAGCGCTCGTCCGATGGAAGGATCTTTCAGGCCAGCAATGTAATGTTCCAGTCCACTGGCTTCCAATACCCAGGCGGTAAACGATGAGGGGGATCGGAGCCAGCGTTGCCGTTGCGTCTCCGTCCAGAACTGGATAAATTGTTGAAGCCGCGCTATGACGCTTTCTTCTACGTCTTAGGCCACAGGGTCATAGATCACTTGCCAGAAAAGATCCGCCTCATCATCCGCCTGAGTCAGCCGGACGACTTCGGCCTGAGACAGTCCGACGACGGGGCTGCGCAGAGTAACCACCAGTGCCAGAGTATCCATCGAATCGACGCAGAGGCGTAAAAGATGAACCACATCCAGAATTTCCGGCCGTGTGTAAAACGCATCACCTGCGGAAACAGCGTACGGTATGCCGTCTCGGTCCAGTGCGTCCAGATAAACGTCCAGATAGGTGCGGGCCCGAATCAATATAACCATATCCCGATAAGGCCGGCCGGCTGTATTAAGTTGCCCTATCCAATCAGCCACGGCTTCGGCTTCCGCTTCCCGCGTGTCGAATACCTGTAATGTTACCGCCGGATGACCGGAAGGCGCAAATGACCGGGCGGGTTCCAGGATACGATCGGCATCGAATTCCGCCGGATCTCCAAAATGATAGCCGTGGATGGACTTGTTGGCGACCTTCAGGATGGGTTCGACAGAGCGCCAATTTTTCGACAAGGGCGCTTCGATACGAGATCGCCCGTCACCTGGAAATCCGGCGATGTTCTCGACCCGCGCTTCCCGCCATACATAAATAGCCTGGCGTGGATCGTCCACCACCGCCACATTCTTTATGCCGTCATGTGCTACAGCACGCAACAGCCGCTCCTGAGCATGGCTGTTATCCTGATATTCATCCACCAGGATAGACCGGCAGGATTGATGCATCCGACATCTCAACTCCGGATGCCGTTCCAACAAGTCCACCGCACCCATAATCAGCCGGTCAAAATCCAGTTGATGGCCCGCGTAATTTCTTCGGTGCCGCCCGGTGTTTCGCGGTAACGCTTCCATAGCGCTCCCCCGGTCGTACGCCACGCCTGACGTATAATCAAGGATCGAGATAGAGCACTGATCGCTTCTGTATTTTCAGGCAAACCTTCATCGGCAGCATACCCACGAAGCAACCAGAAAATGAAACGCTGCATAGTAGTCACCCACGGCGGAGATTTTCCTGTTACCTGGTCTATCCTGTAGCGGAGAGCCTCTGCATTCGTCTCAAAAAACGACAAAAAGAGGATGCCGGCGGCCGGTGTATGTTCCAAATATAGTTGGGGCAGCCGATGGGTTTTACCTGTTAAGGGACCTCACAGGATAAATTAATCCATGGGCAATGGGTTGATTGGTTAATCGTTAAATATACGTCGGCTGCACGGTGCACGCAGGACAAGCATCCTTGAGATGCTCTCGCCGGGCGGTCCAGAAATCATGCGCCCCGACCAGCGAGCAATCCGCCTGGCCCACTTTGCCGAAACGCTCCTGGCCGCGATCTCGAAGCGCAGTGTGCAGTTTCTCCGGATGAACAGGGCAGGGACCATTTCGAAATGCCAGACCTCGTACTTCCTTCACCGGACCGTCTGATGTGACGATCCGATCCGTATTGCCGAATGGGTCGATGCAGCCGCAGGGGATCGACATTTCAGCTACGTGAAAAGCCGTTGTCGTAAAATGCGTGACGCCGAGTGCGAGGAGATAGCCGTCACCCTGCACCAACCGGCCGATGGGACTTTCCGGCGCCCAGATGCCCACATCCACATGATCATCCCGGCAGTAATGGGCGGCGTTGGGACCGATGGCCGCCACGCAATGGGTCGGATGCAAACTGCGCACGGCATCCGAACGCCGCCACATAACATCCGGGATCGTCCCGTTTGTCGTCGGCGTCGTCATAGGATTGAAAACCTGAGCGGCCCGATGGTTGAATGAGGGCATCAGTAAGGTACCGCCCGGTCCAATCGCCTCAAGCAAGGCATCGATCATCGTCGCTGCGCCACCCGCCACATCACCGATGCTAGTCAATGAACTGTGGACCATCACATCCATATCGGATGCCAAACCGAGCGTCCGCAGGTCCTGGATAAGACGATCTTTCGATATCATCTGATCTTGCTCAATCAGCTTGACATAGCCGAGATCGTCCAGCGCTTCGAAGTACAACGCAACATTAGCCAGGGATACCGGGTACTGATATTCACAGGAAAGCGCCGTGGTGATCTCCTTGATATTCCGGCGGCCATCCGCCCAGAATACCGCCCAGTCCGATAGTCTTGCAGCGCCGATCCGCCGGGCGATGTCCTCAGGGGTATTGGCGAGAGACGGCGATAGAAAGGCAATACGATACGGCACACGTCTCGCACGGGAAGATACAGGTGGATCTTGTTTCGAATATGTGCCAGCCGCAGCCGTTTTTACCCGTGTTTCACAAGCATCCAGATGGGTCATGATTTCCTGTCGGTCCCCACCCCACATCCAGCGTTTGAGCTGATCAATGGATGTTTGGTGTGCATCTATCAGGTAGCCTGTTTCGTTTGACGAAAGCGGTGTCTCCGATGCGTCCTGATCATCCGTCCCATGCCGGACGGTCTGCCCTATGGTAGGCGCTAATCCGGCCATTTTATTCTTAACGCCACCCGACAGAATGGCAACCATCCGATCCGTCTCCATCGTCGCCAGTTCCATCAGTTCCTCATTGCCCGCATCGGCGAGATAGTATAGATACCCGGCCATAGACACCGCGCAGGCCGCCAGCCCTTCAGGACTTAAGATTTCATCAGCCGTATCCCCGGAACTGTGGTAGGCATCAAACACGCCCTCGTCGCGATAATGGGTCGACAGCCAGGGACAGGGAAATCCATATTTCGGATCACCGACCAGGGTGTCCGAAGTGGAGACAAAAGGACCGGTTTGGAGCGTATAGCCGGGATTTTCAAGCGCAAGTGTCGCCTGAAGCATATATTCGCCTATTCTATCCACAAATCCAGCGGACATTGGGATAGTCGATCGCCACGTCAACCGACCGTCACATACAGACGGTTTGGCGCCCAGCGTATCGAGGCACACCCCGGCCAGGGGCATCTGAAGTCGCTTCACATGCTCCATATAGTGGAAGAAGCCATAGCATTCATAGGCGTTGAGAAAGCGAATGGTGCGACGAGGCCGTTTTATTTTCCCATCCGCAATCAGCCCTTCAAGAATACGCGCCATCTCAAGACAGATCGATACCCCTGAGGCATTGTCCATAGCGCCCGGCTCCGCGCTGTGTGCGAGGACCCACACCTCATCCTGCGGATCATCGCTACCGGGTACCAGACCGCTGACGACATCATGATGGCCTACATATTTGCGTACATCAACGGTCACATGAACCGTCAAGGCCCCCTGTCCCCGGATCAGGCCACGCAACCGTTGTCCCTCGCTGTGCGACAACACCAGGCCCACCAGTCGCGCAGGATCCTCCGAACGAGGGATCTGCCCCCAACCGAATTTGACCCAGGCCGTGGCATCTTCTAATTCAGGCTGCAAAAGATCCGTGATGACTCCGATAGCGCCGGTGGCATCGATTTTCTTAAGCATCCCGCGCGGCGCCATATTCATCAGAATAATCTTACCCGTCAGGCTGCCGCGTGGCGTAGCCTCCAGTTCCTCAAGCGAATCGATGATGACCAGTTCACACGTAATCCCTTCTTTCGACGTCCCGCTGCTCCATTGGATGACATGCCAGGGATTTTCCTTGTAATCCAGCAAACGCTTCTTCACCGGAGAAATGATATCCACCGTAGCGCCGTGTACATCCGAGACTTCCTGTATGATCCACCGGCCGGTATCGATACTGCCACCGGTCAGTACGGGATACACCTCCGTCTTCGCTCCAGCCGCCTCATACCGATCCACAAGCGTCTGCGTCGTCTCATGAAACCGGTCAAACGAATTCCACCGGTCGGTCGCCACTACCACCTCCACATCCTCCATAATCCGTTGCCCGTCGGCAGATGCTTGCATCAACGGGAGAATTGAGTCGCAGAAGGTCGTTATTGAAGGAGGGGTTTTATCAGCCATAAAAACCTCATCAAGTGAATGCTCCCCGCGTCAAACTGCGGGGCATTATGCATGGAACCTCGTCTATAACGAGGAATTGTTTGAAAGCTCGCTTGCGTGAAGTACCGCAAGCCATGCGCTTTGCTGTTCTTTTCAGTTGGGGCTGAACGGTCGTCGCCTGATCGAACGAGCGTCAGCAAAGCTCCGATCCTGGCAGTGACTCTAACTAACTATTAATCAGATGCATGGCATAATGCAACGGTAAAAGTATAAACGAGGGGTGTAATTCACTATCCAGTAGGTCGATAAGGGCTGCAGGCTCGATTTTACGTGAAATAAAACCTGCATCCCATTATATTAGAAACTGGTGTTACGCTATCTTTACGTTACCCCTTTTCCACTTACCATTTATTTTCACATTTCAAGGAGGAATTTATGGCCAGGCATATGGTCAGAATTTGTACCCTGATAATCGCTGTTTGCCTTATCGCTGCTTGCGGCGCCCCATCGGAGTCACCAGAGATGACCGAAGATGAATTGGTCGCCAAAGCACGAGGCATTCATGATCGCGTATTGACGATCGACACCCACGATGATATTCCTTTTAACTTCGCCACAGAGGAAGTGGACCCAGGTAAACGCGGGGGGCGTCAGGTTGATCTGCCCAAGATGGAGGAGGGCGGTCTGGACGCCGGGTTCTTCATCGTCTTTGTGGGCCAGACAGAAAGAACGCCGGAAAACTATGAGAAAGCCAAAGTCGATGCGATGAAAAAATTTGATGCGATCCATCGTATGACCGAAGAGATGTATCCGGACCGGATTGAACTGGCCTATACGACCGACGATGTCTTACGCATCCACGAAAGTGGTAAACTGGTCGCCTGTATCGGTATCGAAAACGGCTATGTGATCGGTAAGGATCTATCGTTACTCAAGAAATATCAGGAATTAGGCGCCCGTTACATTACCCTGGCCCACGGCGGCCATAACGATATCGCAGATTCGTCTACCCCGCGAGATCGTCTGGGAGATGGCGAAGCAGAACATAACGGCGTCAGCGCATTCGGTCAGGAAGTCATTGCAGAAATGAACCGGGTGGGCATTATGGTCGATGTATCTCATATTTCGAAGCAGGCCATGCTGGACGCGGCAAAGTACTCCACCGCCCCGGTCATTGCCTCGCACTCGAGTGTAGCCGCCTTATGTGATCACCCGCGTAATATGGACGATGAGCAGTTGATGGCTTTGAAAGCCAGCGGCGGTGTTATGCAGACCGTAGCCTTCAACCCCTATGTCAAAAAGGTCTCGGAAGCAAAAAGTGCGGCTACCGACTCCCTGCGGCAGGCGTTTGGCATTACCGGTTTCCAATCCTTGCGGGACATGTCGGAAGAACAACGAGCAGCCTATGACCAGGGTATGGAGGAAATCAACAAGACATGGCCACGGGCTAACGTCCAGGATTTTGTAGACCATATCGATTACGCGGTCAAACTGATCGGCCTCGACCATGTAGGCATCAGTTCGGACTTCGATGGCGGTGGCGGTATCGACGGCTGGAACAACGCTGCTGAGACTTTTAACGTCACGCTGGAACTGGTGCGACGCGCCTATACCGAAGAACAAATTGCACAACTGTGGAGCGGCAATCTGCTGCGCGTCTGGCGCGAGGTAGAACGGATCGCCGCCGATCTCCAGAAAACCAGCTGATAAAGAACATTCGACAGAAGGGTAAGGGGATCATGAACCGGCGAACTATAGGCATTATTGCCGTTATTGTTTTTGGCCTGATGATGCCCATCAGGCTCTATCTTGAGGACCAGGAAAAAAAGAACGGGAGCAGATGATGTATGAACTCTCCCAGGCGTCTGCCGGGTGGCAGCGGGCAGCGGGGGATTCCATGATGGCGGACTTCAACCGGCAGCAGGCGGAACTATTGACCGCTTCGATGAAATCCCTCGACGAAATACGCCGCTCGCTGGACTGTTTGAAGACGTCGATGGAACCCCTGGACAACTCCTCTTCCCGGTTGACGGGTCTATCAGAGATGCCGAACCGGGAAGAGATCCCTTCATCTGATCTCGACCTGGATGATCTTCTGGGTATCAAAGAAACTCGAGCCAGAATCGCCGAGAATCCAACGCCAACTCTATCTGGATGCAGGCATCAAAGAAGAGGTGAATGACAATTTTGATCAGGCGAAAAAAGATTATCAGGCCGCTCTCGAACTCGATCCCACATACGGCGCTGCCATGTTTCAATTAGCAAAACTGCACCTGCAAGTCGGTGAATTGAAGCAAGCCGAAGCCTTGGCCGACCAATGTGAAAAGTACGATCCAAGCTATGCAAATGGCATCCGAAAAGACATCAAAGCCTATGGGGAAAATAATCCATGAACCAATCACCATTCACCAATCACCATTCACCAATTCATCCCTTCCACGGTCTCGACGGCCGATCCCGTTCCGAGAAACCACGAACAACCGGCCTGACTATGGTCGCTGATTGGGGCATCGGTCCGCATGCACAAAGCGATCTGCTTACGACCGGCGCGACTTTCTTTGACCTGGCCAAGATAGCGGTGGGCATTTCCCGTCTCCTGCCGGACGAAGTGCTGAGGAACAAAATTTCCATATATCGTCAGCACCAGGTAGAACCGTTTCCCGGCGGTCAGTATCTGGAATATGCAGAAGTCGAAGATAAAGCGGATCAATATCTGTCTGCGGTTGTTGAGGTAGGATACAAGTGGGTAGAAGTGTCGGACAATATGGCGACTGTTACCCTTCAATGGAAGCTGGATATGATCCGTAAGGCCACCGAAGCGTTAAACCTGATGGTTCTGGGTGAGGTCGGTCAGAAAGAAGGACTCCAGACCGTTGTGCCTATGGGTGATGATGCCCAGGCCTGCCTTGATGCCGGCGCCCAGGTTATTCTTCTGGAGGCTGCGGAACTGATCGGCGATGACCCGGCGGTTGCAAAGGCGGTAGAAGCGGTTATCCAGCGAATCGGCCTCGATAAAGTCATGTTCGAACTGCCGGGCCCCTGGATCGAAGGCGTGACCCACGAAAGTATACATCGTATGAGACGACAACTGGTGGATCAGTATGGCCCTGACGTCAATATCGGTAATGTCGAACCGTCGGATTTAATCTCTTTAGAAGCCTATCGTCGCGGCCTCGGTGTCAATGCGGGGCAAAAATCCCCATAGAAAGTGTGCCCATATGCAAACCTGTATTCACCAACCGGTTCCCATGAGAGACGGCGTCGATCTGGCGACGGATGTGTACACACCCGATGGTCCCGGCCCTTTCCCTACGGTCTTAATTCGTACCCCCTATCAACGCGCAAAAGCCGCCGGAAATGGACCGCTCTTCACGAGTCGAGGCTATGCCGTGGTGATTCAGGACTGTCGGGGCAAATATGATTCAGATGGCGTTTTCAATCCGCTGGCTGATGAGGCTGAAGATGGTCAGGTCACCCTGGATTGGGTAGCCAACCAGCGATGGTGCAATGGCCGTATCGGCCTTTGGGGACGCAGTTATCTGGGTATTGTCCAGATGCCAACGGCAAGCGGCGGCCATGAGGCGCTGAGATGCATCCTGCCTTCGGTGGCCCCAGGTTCTTTCTTCCGGGACTGGATTCGGTACGACGGCTGTTTTGCGCTGGCCAACACCATCCGCTGGGCTTTGACACACGCCTCCTGTCGAAATCAACCGAGTATCGCTCATTTTTCATGGCAGGACCTTAATCACCTCCCGAATTTACAGGAAATGATACAACACGTGGGCTTCGACACGCCATGCCTGAAAGATTGGAGTGATCACGATCAATATGACACTTACTGGGAACATATCGATCAGGACCGGATGCATGCGCATATCCGTGTGCCCGGGTTGCACGCCGGTGGCTGGTTTGACCATTTGACCAGGGGGCAGTTCAATGCGTATCGCAATATTCGCGATCAAGGCGGTACGGAAGCCGCTCGATCAGGGCAGCGTCTCCTCATCGGACCGTGGGGTCATACACCCGTCAGCAATCCTGGTCCTGCTCATCCACAATACGGTGATTGGCATTTCGGCCCGGAAGCGAATCTATCTGTCATGGCTCATGAGTTTCAATGCCTGGATTTCTACCTGAAAGATATCGACAACGGCTATGCGCAGCAAGCGCCCGTTAAAGTTTTTTTGATGGGCGATAACAGATGGGTCGACCTGGATGATTGGCCGCCTCAGGTTGATATGCAATCCTGGTGCCTTGATTCGGACGGCAGTGCCAACATGTGGAGCGGGAACGGCGCCTTAAAACGTGAAGCACCGGATCGAAGTATGGAAGATGTCTTCACCTATGATCCGACCAATCCCGTCCCTACCCTCGGTGGCGCTATTTACTGGGGACTGGATCAGTGGGGACCGGTCGATCAGCGGCCTATCCTGGATCGTCCCGATGTCCTCTATTACCGAAGTGATCCTCTGCCGAACCCTATTTCCATCATTGGGGATATTAATCTGGATCTGACCATAGCGAGCGACTCGGTTGATACGGACTTTGTAGCCAAACTCTGTGTGGAGGAAGTCTCGGGAGCCGTCACCTGCCTCACGGTAGGCTCTTTACGCTGCCGTTATCGTCAGAGTTGGTCACAGCCGCAGCCGCTCACACCGGGCGAATCCTCTCCCCTCACCCTTCGTCTGGGCCACATGGCGTACACCTTTCCCGCAGGCAGTCGAATCAGCCTCCTGATTACCAGCAGTGATTTTCCACGTATCGCCCCTCATTCGAATACCATGGCTGCCCCCTGGGCATACGACGAAATCATAACCGCACGTAACACCGTACGCCACGGACCGGGTGCCCCTTCCTGCTTACATTTACCAGTAATCACCTGGTAGAGGCTACAAAAAACCCGGGCGCCAGAGCGTCAAGAAGAGAATGGAAATACTAAAATAGAGTAACAGGGACAGCCCATCATTTAATGTTGTGATGAGAGGACCGGAAGCGACAGCAGGATCAATACCAAGCTTATCAAAGAAAATAGGCACCAGTGCGCCTAGGGCAGCGGACAGCACAATCGCCGCATACATGGCCGTACCGACACAGGCGGCGACGATCGCATCTCCGATCCAGACACGTGCCACTACATAGACCAGGAGACCGAGCAGCACCCCCATCATACAGGCGATGCGTAGTTCTCGCAGAACCACCCCGAATGTACTGCCGGCCTGAATATGCCCTATCGCCATATTACGAACCGTAACCGTTGAGGTCTGAATACCTGCGTTGCCACCCATCGCCATGATGGCCGGTATGAAAAGCACCAGCAGATTCATATTCTTGAGCGAATCCGAAAACACATCGATGACGCCACCGGACAGCAGGGTACCGGCCAGACAAACCATCAACCAGGGCAAACGCCGCTTGACAACGCCGACAACAGAACGCTCTTCAAGTTCTTCCGAACTCATGGCCGCCATCTCATAGATATCCTCTGTCGCCTCATCCTGGATGACATCTACGATATCATCCACCGTGATCTGTCCCATCAGAACCCCGGCCTGATCGACGACCGGTAGGGCGAGTAGATTGTAATCCGCAAAAATATGTGCCACTTCTTCCTGATCCATATCCGGTCGGACAGAAAGCGGGTCGGGTTGCGTCAGTTGATGAATCCGTGTGGTGTTAGGGGCCAGCAGAAGCCGTCTTAAAGGCACCGTACCGATCAGATGCTGCTCCGCGTCCACTACGTACAAATAAAACACTTCGTCTTCGTTAGCCCATTCCCGCAGATACTGTATCGCATCTTCAACGGTCATCTCCTCTCTAAGCGTCACCAGCCGCGACGTCATAATCCCGCCACCGGTGTCGTCTGCGTGCGGGAGCAATCCTTCGACGGTCTCCGTCGTATCATCTGCCAGGAGATCCATCACGGCGGCCATCCGGTCTTCGGGTAGTTTGCCCAGGAGATCCGTAGCATCATCCGGGTCCATATATTCGATGTAGCGGGAAAGAAGCCGATCTTCCAGGTATTCGAGAAGCGTCAACAGGGTAGGGGTTTCTATCTCGGAGAGGGTATTTGCCGCCAGAGGAGCGGCGATGAGGTCGAAGGCGAGTGGTTGATCATCCTCCGGCAGCTGGGCGAGAAGATCGGCCAGATCGGACTCGTGCTGATTGTTCAATATAAGCCGGAGGGTAATCAGATCCTGGTCATCAAACAATTCGCGTGTGATCGCCAACAGCTCATCCTGGCGCTTCTGCAGGCCGCCTTCCTCAAAAACATCCTCATGCTGCGACGACAAATCTGACACACCATTCTCCTGAGTTCAACGCTATTTTTGAGAGAAAGATCGTCACCCCGGCGAAAGCCGGGGTCCAGTGACGTCCTATAAAGAAGTATTATTGCGCCAACAACTTTACCCGCGCATTCTCCAGATTCACATCAGATACCTTGATCAGCGCATCTTCATCAAACAGTCGGCCGTGTTCTTCAAGGGATACCCTATCGCCTTCGGCCGTTTTATAATTGCGAAAATCCGCAAATCGGATGCCTTCGACCATGCGGATATTATGCGCTGCCCGGAATCGGGTTCCGCCGCCGTTGACATGATAGGTATACGCCAGATAATCCATCGTATGATGCTGCGTATGAATCCAGTACAGAAAAATATCTTGCCAATCCTGTCCGCCACCTTCCTCTCGAAATGTGACTTCAACCAGATGATACGATACGCCTTTTATGGTCCTTTGCCCCAGATAACGCTTAATTGTGGCTGCATCATTGAGTTTATAGGGTAAAAGGGCGAAGTAGACGACCGAATTGATAGAACCCGGGAGTCCTGCCTGCATCCGTTCCGACAGTTCGGCCCGTTGGCCGTTTATTTTCCGATAAAACCCACCATTGGACAGCACATCTTCGATAGCACGTCCCGATGTATCCGCATACGTACGGGTATAAGAGAAGGCACCGCCTTGATGCTTCACAGAAAAATGTCGACCGCGGAAATCGAATTCAATCACCGACCCTCCGAATCGCGCCCCTCCGGAGACCTCAATCGCCTGATCAATGATGGCCTGTGGATCTGGCTGCTGAGCGACAGAAACCGTGGCCACACAGAAAA
>Ga0066376_10001869_pt1 | contig 20069 bp, 17 predicted proteins | sample Knorr_S15_td_Bot_FD_77009 | JGI IMG/M metagenome (GOLD analysis project Ga0066376, IMG submission 77009) | Marine microbial communities from Southern Atlantic Ocean transect - Knorr_S15_td_Bottom_ad_5009_LV_A | ecosystem: Environmental > Aquatic > Marine > Oceanic | place: Southern Atlantic...
GGATATAAAAGAGGATATAAAAGAGGATATAAAAGAGGATATAAAAGAGGATATAAAAGAGGATATAAAAGAGGATATAAAAGAGGATATAAAAGAGGATATAAAATTTGTAGTTCCTGATATAATATATCCAAAACCAATATTAATGACAATAAAAAACGCATTTTTTATCAATGAAGGAACAAAATTAGATGATGTTAAACTAAAATGGGATATAGTTCCAGATGCTTCGCGATATATAATAGAAGAAAAATGTTTAAGTGTAGTTACTTCGTTAAATAATGATAATCTTTGGTATCGTTCTCGATTAACGCAAAAGAAATTGGAAAAGAATTATATTTATATAAATAAATTTGGTAGTAAATTTCATGAAAATTGGAGTACACAGGGAACGAAAATAAAAATAACTGGTATGATGGGGAAATTTCAGTGGAGATATATTCCAATATTTTATATTAATGGCAAAGAGATAGAAGGGTGTCCGAGTAAAGAAACAGATATATGGGAAAATAAAATAATAAATATGGAATATCGAGTAGTATAAATAACGAAAAATAAAATTGATAAAATCGATAGATAAAATAATTATATTTCTAATGGCGGAATTTAGTCAACAAGAATTTATAAAAAAATCATCAAATGATTTAATAAAATTTATTTTTCATCCAATAATTGGAAAAAATACAGATAAATTTTTGCGTTTTTATATAAAAAAAGAAAAATATAAAAATAAAATTATTTATAAGGTGATTTGTCAAGAAACAGATTACATTATAATGTATTTTAAGGAAACATCTTGTTTTTATACAAAAGAGAAGTATTTTTCAATATATTTAAATTATAATTATATAGATTTAGAAGAATATTTAATACTAGATTTAGAAAATTTAGTAAATGAATTTGTCGGTGTAAATTTTGATAAAAAAAATATTATTGAAAATGGAATTTTAATAGGTACAATTGAAACAAATAATAGATTTGATAATTTTAAACTACATTCAATATTATCAAATTCATTATATATTGCAACACAAAAGTATGAAGAAATAAACAATTATTTTCAGAAATGGAAAAATGTAATTCATAATAAATTATTAAAGAAAACTAGAATAAATTTAAAAAATATAGAAACGAATAAAATAATTACTATACAAAATCGTCTTCCAATTTGGGATAATTATAGGGATCTATATATCTTAGATTTTAAAAATTTGGTTACGCAGGCATCTATAAAAAATACAATTTTAATAGATGATGATGAAAATGAATTACTAATATTTGGTAAAATTGCAAATAATTTATATTCATTAAATATAAAATATCCACTTTCATTAATTCATGGAATTTGTATGTGTATTACAAGTTTGAATAAGTAATGAATTATAATAAGCATTTTTGGACTGGACTGGATTGTAATTTTTCAAAATGATATACAGATATCGTATAATATATCACAACAAGAAGTATGTAAATTTTCGAAGTTATTATATTCAACGTGAAATTAAAATATTAAAAATTTTTTCTTATTAATATTATTACAAATGAGACTACAAATGAATATAGTATACAGTATTGTAATAATATTAATATTATGTAGCATATATTTTTTAAAACTAAATTCTAAAAAAGAGTATCAAAATTCAAATAAATTAATTAAATTGCAATATAAAAAGAGAAAAAGCAAATATATAAAGAAATTACAAAATTTTCATATTCAAGAAAAAAATTTAAAAAGTAATTTAGGAAAGATTCAAAACCATAAAAAATTATATGAGCTTTATTATTCTGGAATGCATGATAAATATGATAATAATGGAAATAAAGTGAAAGGTATCGAACCGAATTCAAATAAAACAATAAAACATTTAAAAAAAATAATAGAATATAGTCCAAAATCGGAAATTGATTTAGCAAAATTGGATTTAGCCAAATTATATCATTTTGGTATGCATAAATTAAAACCTAAATTTGAAATAGCCAAGAAATTATATGAATCAATAATTTCAAATTGTATAAATAAAGAAGTATTGATAGAAACGAAAGAATTATTAGAAAGAATAAATAAAGATATTCATGATAAGCGTGTTTATAAATGGTTAAATTTAAAAGAACCAAAAAACGAAAACGGTATATTAGGTTCATATGGCGATAATACTTATAGTAAATTAAATGTAGAGCAAACTGCTCATATATTTGATAATCCAACGGAATTAATTAATCCGGAAAATATATTTGATAATCCAACGAAATTAATTAATACAGAAAATATATTTGATAATACATTTCAAGTGATAGAATTTGAAACACAACCAGTGCCGGTACAAATAATACGACAAAGAGAAACTATAGAAATTCCAATAGTTCCAAGAATTCGTAATAGAGATAATAATAGAAATGATCCTCAAAATACTCATAATTCTCAAGTTTTATCAACTGCAATAAATTCTATAAACAATTTAAAAAAGAGTACTAAAATGAAAAAAGATTTATCTACTTCTTTAAAAGAAATACGTCAATTTTTAAAAGACAAGTCAAAAAATGATAAGCGAAATGATGCTTTAAAATCTTTAAATCGAATTGAAAAAAATACTTCACCATTTTCTTTTTCAGATATGAAAGAAGTGAGTGTTTTAAATTTAGTTTGGAATCGAATTCATAGTGATATACATAAAGATAATTTAGATATAGTCAAAGAATCTTTATATAATCAATTAGCAGACATGCAAGAGCATGGATTTTCTGTATGTGCGACTGGACGTTTTACAAGATTGATTGATACTTTAAATATTATTGATAAGGAAGTATCGATAAAACCAAGTTATGTAATAAATCAAGAAATGATGGTAAAATCATCAAAAATTCGAAAAGATATGTTAAATACATATAGTGAAGGTGAACGAAAAGAGTTAGAAAAAGGTACAAGTAATAATCAAGAAGAATATGATAAAAAGTTAAAAGAAAGAATAGTCGAAGAATTAGATAAAGATTACGTAAAAACTAATATATTAACTAAAACTAAATTTGACAATGAAATAAATAAATGGATAAATGAAATATAAAAAAAAATAAATTATGTATATAATTATATATAATGTTGTTTAATTTTAATTTTAATAGCAAATTTTTTACAGAAAATCCTTTATGGTTAAGTGTTTTTGTATATCTTGCAATATGTTTTGTATTATATGTTACAAAACCACAAATGTTTTTCGACGGTAAAGAACCTCGTCAATTTGGTTGTTATGGGGAAAATGATACATTATTTCCGTTTTATGTAGTTGCATTAGTCGGTGGTATTGTAACATATTTTATTTTTACATTTGTAAAAAAATAAGTTAGATTATTTCTTTAATTTTTGAACTTTGATAATTTGTGGTAAACTACTTTTGAGTTTTTTACCAGAATATCTATATCCTTTTTTTAATCTTCCTTTATTTCCACCAGATTGGTTAATACCTTGATGTTTTCTAACTTTTTTACCTCCTTGTTTTGCAGTATAACACATTTCACATTTTTTCTTATCAACAGGATTATTATATGTACATCTAGAGCAATCCCAAGTTTTTGTTTTTGTTTTTGTTTTTGGTTTTGGTTTTGGTTTTGGTTTTGGTTTTGGTTTTGGTTTTGGTTTTGGTTTTGGTTTTGGTTTTGGTTTAGATTTAGATTCTTGTTTTTGAAAACACATTTCACATTCTTTCTTATCAACAGGATTATTATATGTACATCTAGAGCAATCCCAAGTTTTTGGTTTTGATTGTTGTATTGGCAAACGAATAACTCTTGTTGGTGAACGAATGATTGTTGGTTTTGATACCCCTATATTTTCACGATTAAGTTCAGCTATAACATAAGAATGATCTGATGATGGGAATACATTTCTATGAGAAGATGTATTTATAGTACTATTTTCTTCTGAATCTAATATATGATCACTTGCTCGAAAGTGTCTTATACTATTAGATTCACTACAACAAGTTTTAAAACTTGAACCTTGATTTACATTAATTAAATTTTTACCAAATAATTTTATTTCATTACTTTTAATATCTCTATTAAAATCTCTATTAAAATCTCCTGCCATAATAATCCTATCTATATCCCCAAACTTTGTACATTTACTCTCAATCTCTTTTTGAATAACTGCACTTGAATTTTTAGTGGAACCATGTCCTGCATGGATATTAATAAATGCAATAGTACGTTTATTAATTTTAGATTTTGCTATAATAACTAAAAAAGGTCTTCCAGATTCTTTAATATTACCTTGACATTGATCAATATATTTATATTTGTTTCTATCAAGTATTGTCAGCATACCTTCGGATCCATCCATATGATAATATATAAGATGATCAGATGAATTTAAATTAAATTGTTTATTCCAATAGTCTGTACTTAAATCCAAATTAAGTGGTATTTCTTGTATTGCAATAAAATCATAATTATTTAAGTCTCTAATTACTTGACTAACATTATTTCTACATTCATCTATTTTTTGTCGACATCTTTTTCCTAAATCACCAAACTTATTTGCTTTTGGAAGCATTGCTTCCCATGCAATATTATAAGTTAAGACATTGATTGTTTTTGATGATGCAATTGGATTATACATGGATGATATAGCGCTTGTCATTATAATATATAATTTATTAGATATAAAAATTAAAATTAATGTATATCATTTGTATTATTAGAATCTTGTACAATTAATTTATATTTATTTTTTTCTTCTTTTGAAAGATTTTTCCAAATTTGTCCTTTTAATTTACTTAAATCACCAAATGATAGATTTGGATTATCATTCTTAATTTTTGCTTGTATAGATTTATCTTTTAAAAATGCTGAGTAGGGATTAAATTTTTTATTTTTTTTCTGACGATTTTGAAAAGTATTTAAATAATTTTTCAAATCTTTTAAATAAGTTTCAGAAAGTTTATCCGAATCAATTTCTTCAAAATTATTATCAATACATTCAAAAAATTCTTCAAAAAGAGGTAAAATTTGTTCAATTAGATGTTTAGCAAATAAATTATGTTTTTTTTTATCTTTCATTTTTTAAAATTTAAATAATGAAAGATAAATCAATTATTTTTTTTATTTTATTTAATTAGTAAAATAAATATTAATTATTTTCTAATAAAGAAATTCTTTCTTTAAGTTGAGATATTTCTTTTTGATATTTTTGATCAATTTTAACATGTGCATTTGCCAACGCTTTAATAGAACCTATTAATTGAGCGATGAGTGCATTATTATCAATTGATTTAAAATCTTCAATATGAATAATTTGTCCAGTAATATTATCCGTGAAAATTTTATCAGAAGTTTCAACAGCATCTGGAATTTGTATTTCAACTTCTTGTGCTAATGGTCCAAATCTCTTTTTATCTTTTAATTTACAAGAATTTCTATAAATATCTTTAAATCGATATTCATAAACTGGTATATTAAGTATATTTTTTAAACATATGGATGAATGTAATGGTTTAATATCTTTTTTTACTCTTTTATCAGAAATTGTTATATAAGAAATACATTGAACTTCTCCATTAACATCTAATTGATGTGATGGAGAACTGGAATTAATACCAACTAATCCAGTATTTGATATAACCATACGTTGAGTATCAGCAGTAAAGAATTTAAGTTGATCATTATCACTACCGGTAGTATCTTCGGCAGATATATAAGTATCTTTATCTGCATCAATCGCACCTCCACCTGCAATAGAACTCCAAACATTACCTGCACCGAATCCTTCAAATATATTTAATTCCGAATTATATCGAAAATATCCTTTATGTTCATCTGCATTTGCAGTTGGTCTTTCAGAAGTGTCTCCTTTTGGGAGTTTAATAGCATCAGTTTTTTCAATTTGGAATGCAACAACCGGATTAGTAATACCAATACCTATTTGTAAATTACTATAAACATTTTGTGCTTCAATATCACCTAATACTAATGTATCAGGAGTAAATCCCATTGATTCAGTATCAATTGTATTTGGACCACCTGGATCATCTACTAATCCAGTAAATAATTTCCATTTTTTATCAGAAGCATCTCGAAATAATCCTGTAAATTCACTTTCTCCGTCATACACATATTTTCCAAAAAGTCCAATATCAAAAGCATCACCATTATTTTCAGATGCAAGCATAATAACTGTATCTTGAATTTTTAGCTCCGTTGATATTGGTCCAACATATTTTACTTCACCTTTAATTAAAAGATTACCGTCAATTGTAATACTACCTCCAACATGTAATAAAGATTCAGGAGCAGTAATACCTGCTCCTATGCCCATATTTCCAGAACTAGCAATTCCAGCAACTCTTGAATCATCAATTCTGAAATCAATAATTCGCCCTTGACTAGCATTAAGATATGTATCACCAACAGATGATTGTCTAAGAGCATATCCATACGATGCTGTGGTTTCACTACCAGCAGTTCCAAAATTAGTATGTGCAAATATAGCATCAGTATCATATTCAACGCCATTAATCCACGAGCCAATTTTTACACAATTAATTCTAGCTCCATCTCCATGATAAATTCCTTGAATATGTAATAAATCTAATGGATTCTGAATATTAATTCCACAAAAACCATTATTAAGAACTGTAAATAAATATGGTGTAGTATTTCCAGATTGTGTAAAATCAGTTCTACATTGGAGGCAATAATTAGCATTATTACTGGTATTAACACCAGAATTAATAGACATACCATATCCACTTTGATTTGCTATTAATACATTAGCATATCCATTTGTTATTTTAGTGGACCAATTTCCAGCAAAAGTTTTATTAACGTGAAATGGTAATGATGGTAAAGTAGTGCCAATACCTACATATCCATTTGTAGCAAATGTAATGTGGGCTGTACCGGATGTACTATCACTAAATGATAAATTAGCTGGATAATCAATTGCTCCGGTATCTAATTTTCCTAATTCTAATGTAGCTTTTGTATATCCTGCTCCTGCAGTATTAACAATATTAGTTGCGCTTGGTGCAACTGATAATTGTGTAAATAATTTATATCTATAATCAGTTGAACTCGAATCTCTAAAAAGACCAGTATATTCAGTTGTTCCACTATATGGATAACTGCCATAAAATCCAATATCTGCTGTATCAGTAGATGTATTATTTTTAGCAAGATGTATCAAAGGGTCATCAACTGTAATATTTGTTGTATTAATAGTTGTAGTTGTTCCATTAACAATAAAATCTCCATTAACAGTCATATCAGTAGTAACCAAAAGTGTTCCAGAACCATCTCTAGCTCGAATTTCATTAGTGGCAATATGAAATGTATCAGATATTCGAATATTACCTCCAACTTCTAATTTTTCACTTGGAGAATCTATATTAATTCCCATATTTCCGGATTGTATGATTGCCTTTCGTTGATTATTTTGTAAGAATTCAATATTTTTGTTATTTGCAGAATTTATCCAGGTATGTCCATCATTTGATTGTGATAATGCATATGAAGTACTATTCGAAACATCTTTATGTGAAAAGCTTGCGTGGTCTGCATGTCCTAGATAACCAATATGTGCTCTTCCAAATAATGCTTTGGAATCAGTATCAGGAAATAATTCTAATGGATAAGATGGTGCTGTAACTCCAATACCAACATTTCCATTATCTCTAATAATCATTCTGAAATCACCTTTTGTATACATCCACAAATGGTCTTCATCCCAAAAATTTAGTCTTTCAGCAGTTATATAAGTATCTTGATCAATATCAACAACACCTCCAAGAGAACCCCAAGCATTACCAGCACCATAACCTTCAAAACGGTCTAATTGATTATTATATCTAATAATACCCCGACGCCCATCTGGTCTTTGTGCGGTTGTTCCCTTTGGTAGTAATATGCCATCAGTACTATTAGCTTCAAAAATAATAGTTGGGGCATCTTCATTTAATCCAAGATTTCCAGTATTGTCAATAACCATTCTAGGAAGACCATTTGTATAGAACCATAAAATATCTTCATCGGGGAATTCGGGTAATCTTTCTGCTATAATATATGTATCTCTATCAACATCTATTAGACCACCTGTCATAGAATCCCAATGACCATCAATAAATCCTTCAAATATTAAATATTCTTTATTAAATCTTAAAAGACCATCTTTACCAGTTGGTCTTTCTGCTACTGTTCCGACAGGCAGTCTATAAGCATCAGTTCTATCTGTATCTAATGATACATCACATATTGTAACCCCAATTCCAATATTATCACTAGTTATAATAGTTCCCTTAACTTGTATTTCTGCTAGTGGTTCTGTTACACCAATACCAATATTACCATCTTTAGTAATAAAGATTTTATCGTCTCCATTATTAATAGCTAATCTTAAAGAAGTATTTGGACCATATTTTATTCTAGGATTATCACCCATTATTATAGTACTATCATCACCCATTGTCATAGCACTATTATTACCCATCGTCATAACACTGTCATTACCTATTGTAATAGCACCATCATTTCCCATAGTCATAGTGCTATTATCACCAATTGTTAAAATACCATTATTACTTACTGTAATACCATCATCGCAATGAATAAAACCTAATTTTAAATCAGCAAGATCGTATCCTGAACTGGATGAAGTATCAATTATTCCAGATATAGTTGGTTCAATTGTTAAATCTCGAAATAAATGAAATCGATTGTTGTCAGAATAATTTATGAAAAATCCACTAAACTTAGTAACACCTATATCTACATATTGACCATAAAAACCTAAATCTCTTGTATTACCTGGATTATTAGAACCTAAACGAATTAAAGTATCTGCTATTGTAACAATTTCTGATTCAATAGCTACAGTTGTTCCATCTACATATAAATTACCAGTTATATGAATATTCTTTGTAACATCTAAATCACCACTTATACTCGTATCACCACCAATAGTTGTATCACCACTTATACTTGTATTACCACCAATAGTTGTATCACCACTAATAGTTGCATAACCACCAATAGTTGTATTACCAGTTATACTTGTATCAATTGAAACATTTAGATTACCTTCTAAAAATGTATCTCCTAAAACATGCAACTTTTTAGTTGGATTTGTAATCCCAATACCAACATTACCACCCCGTTCTATTGTCATGTGAATATTTTTAGTACCACTACCAATAAGTCCTAAATTTAAATGATCTTTTCCATTATTCCAATCATCACCATCATATTCTATAAATCCTCCCCAGTTTGAAGGTGTTTCCATTAATCTTAATTGGGATATATAACCAGAAGCACATTCTACATCAATAGTAGAATGAAGATTACTATGGACATGTAAAAGATGTAGTGGATTATTAGTTCCAATTCCAATATTATAAAATGTATGTATTTTATTATCTGATGGTCCATCTAATAATTCAGGTACATCATTCGTATCAAAAAATTTCTTTGCCCAATGAGCTGTTCCGTCTGTAGATGAAGTTAAGATTCTACCATCGGCTTGATATCCATCATCAAAATTCATTTGTTTAAAAAAAGTATTTGGGACACGTAACGATTTTGTAATAATTGCTGTTCCTTCTGCTCCTTCAATAACTAAACCAGCATTATTATAATCATGGTGAAGTGGAATTTTACTTTTTATTCTAAGGAAATTAAAAGTACGTTCTACAGATGGTAACTGTTCAATAAATGTATTTTCGGACATTATTGTATATATAAATATATAAGAAGAATATAAAAAATAAACAATAATATAACTTTATAAATAATAATATATATAAAGTTATAAAGGGGAATTATGATTTATGTTTATCTAATGGGTGGTTTAGCTAATCAAATGTTTCAAATAGCTACTGGTATATCTTTAAGTTTAGAACATAATGATGAAGTTTTTTTTGCAATAACAACAAATTTAGGTATTCATGCTACAAAACGACCTGATTATAAAGATACAATATTTATGAATTTAGCAAGAATAAATGAACCAAATTATTATAAATATACAGAACCAAAATTCACTTATAAAAAAATTCCCTATAGAATAAATATGAGATTATCTGGATATTTTCAATCAGAACAATATTTTATGAAACATAAAAAAGAAGTAATAAAATTTTTTAAAAATTTTATGAAAACATCATCTGTTATAAATAAATTACAAAAAAATATATCAAATATTAATCATAATAATACAATTTCACTTCATATTCGCCGTCAAGATTATATTGATTTACAACAAGTTCATATTCTTCAAACTGAAAGTTATTATAAAAATGCTATAGACATATTATCAAAAAAAATAAAAAAGGATTTTAAATTAGTAATTTTTTCAGATGATATTAAATGGTGTAAAAACAATAAATTTTTAACAAATTATAATTGTTATTTTGTTGAAGGTAATGAAGATTATATTGATTTATATTTAATGTCAATGTGTAATCATCATATAATTGCAAATAGTTCATTTAGTTGGTGGGGAGCATATTTAAATGAAGATGAGAAAAAACTAGTAGTGGCACCAGCCAAATGGTTTGGTCCGAGAGGTCCAAAAAGATGGAATACTATTTATTGTTCAAATTGGTTGTCTTGTGAATAAAATTATAATCTTATAATTAATAATAATGTGTGGAATCTGTGCTTACTTGGGAAATAAAAATGCATTTGGAATTTTATTTAATGGATTACAAATTTTACAAAATCGTGGTTATGATTCAGCAGGTATTTGTACCATAACTAACGAAAAGATTAGTTTAAGTAAATTTGCGAGTCTTTCAAATACAAGTGCTTTAGAACAACTCGAAAAAACGAAACAATTACATAAAGGTATGATTGGTATATCTCATACTCGATGGGCTACACATGGTCCTAAAACGAAAATAAATGCTCATCCACATAATGATATTAATAATAAACTTTCTTTAGTCCATAATGGTATTATTGAAAATTATAAAACCATTTATGATAAATTAGTACAAAAAGGTTATAAATTTGTATCAGAAACTGATACAGAAGTAATATTAAATCTAATAAATAGTTTATTAGATGAAGGTTTCGATATGTATGAATCTATTACTAATGCTACTAAAATATTAGAAGGAACTTGGGCTTTAGTAATATTAAATAAAAATTATCCAGATAGACTTTATTTAGCTAAAAATGGAAGTCCATTATTAGTAGGTTTTGGTATTCATAATGATTTTGCAATAATAGCTTCGGAACAGAGTGTATTTTCGAATTATGTAAATAGATACATTTCGTTAGAAGACAAAGAAATAATGGTTATAGTAAAAGAAAATAATATTATAAAACATTTTAATTCTGTAAAAAAGGAAACACAAGATATAAAATTATTACAACATAAATTAATGAATACTATATCACAATACATATCATTATCTCCTGAACCATATCCATATTGGACTATAAAAGAAATATATGAGCAACCGAATTGTATAATTAATGCGTATAATGCTGGTGGAAGATTAGATGGATTATCAAAAGTAAAATTAGGTGGTTTAGATAGTAAATTAGAGTTATTATTAAAAATCGAAAACTTAATAATAATTGGATGTGGAACATCTTTAAATGCTGGACATGTTGGAGCTCGTTTTATGAGGCAAATGAATTGTTTTAATACAATTCAAGTAATTGATGCATCTGAATTTGAATTATTTTATATTCCTGAAAATACTTCAAATTTTGGAATTTTATGTTTGTCGCAATCTGGGGAAACAAAAGATGTAAGTGCAACTATTGATATATGTAAAGAAAAGGGAATTACTATTTTATCAATTGTTAATGTTGTTGGAAGTAGTATTTCACATAAAGCAGATTGTGGAATCTACTTAAATAGTGGACGTGAAGTAGGCGTAGCAGCAACAAAATCATTTACATCACAATGTTTAGTATTATCATTAATATCAATTTGGTTTGCTCAAAATAAAGGTATCTCTTTTAATAAAAGAACTGAAATGATTAAAGATATTAGAAATTTACATATTAATATATGTTCTGTATTAGAACAATATCATAAATGTAAAGAAATAAGTCAAAAAATTATGAATACAAAATCTATATTTTTATTGGGAACAAAAAGTACAGAAGCAATTGCACAAGAAGGAGCATTAAAAATTAAAGAATTGTCTTATATTCATGCGGAAGGTTATCCATCAGCAGCTTTAAAACATGGAACTTTTGCATTAATTGATGAAGGAACTCCAATAATTTTTATTAAAATGGGTGATAATTCTGAAAGAATCGAAATTTCTGCGGCTCAAACTCTTTGTAGAGGTTCTCTAAATATCTTAATTACAGATAATGATAACTTTAATAAAGATAATTACCATCATGTTATAATAATTCCACATAATACTTCTTATAGTTCAATATTATCTGTTATACCATTACAAATGATAGCATATTGTTTGACAATATTAAAAGACCTAAATCCAGATCGTCCTAAAAATTTAGCTAAAACTGTAACTACATTATAATAAAAAATATTAAATAATATAAATATATACATACATGAAGAAAAAGGGAGGTAAATTCATAGCAGAAGGAAGTTTCGGTTGTGTTGTTTCTCCAAATTATAAATGTACTCGTGAAGATAAAGTATCACATAATAAAATCTCAAAAATATTTGGTAGTAAAAGTTCTTTTGAAGCAGAAATTAAAGAAAGTGATATATTTAAAACAATTGATCCAACTGGTAAATATTTTTTCAAAATATATAATCATTGTTCCTTTGATGTTGATTTAAATAAAGAACAAAGTAATAGAGAAAAAGATTTAAGTAATTGTCCAATTAAAAATGGTAAAAGATATATGTATATTGGTGAAAATGCTGGAACAGATTTAACAAATCCTGATTTTAAATCAAAAGAAGAATTTGATAAAATATTGATTAATATTTTAAAAGGTTTGGTATTATTGAAAAAAAATAATATTGTTCATCGTGATATTAAACCAGCAAATTTATCAGTAACATCTGATGGAAGAGGTATGATATTAGATTATGGATTAGTAACTAGCATTTCTGATGAAAAATTAAGTGCAATTAAATGGGAAGAATATGGTACAATTCTAATAGAAGGATCGCCAAAATATTTACCACATGAAAATAATTTTATTCTTCGTTTTGTTATGTTTCCAGATGAAGAAACAATACGACCATTCTACTTTCGCCCAAATGCAAAATTTTCAGAACAAGTGACAAATAAATTTTTTAAAGAAAATTTTATAAAGATACTTATACGTTTGTCTCAAAATGATAAATTCAAAACATTTTTTGAATCAAGTGGTATTGAAAAAAATAAATCTGGATATGGAACTTATATATATGAAACACTAACCAAAAAATATAACAAATTAATTCAAGATAAAAGTTTTGATAGAATACAATATTTAAAAAATTACGTATTAAATTATAATAAAAGTGATGTATATGGATTAGGTATATCATTATTAGAAATTTTAAAAAAATATTATCAAAAAAAACAAAAATTAGCAAGTTGGGATAAAGATTTTTATGATATGATTGAGAAAATGATAGAACCAGATATAGATAAAAGATGGGATGCTGAACAAATATTAAATCATTCATATTTTAGAAAACTACACAAAAATAAATTGGTAACTAATGCTAAACAATTTTCAAAAAAGGTGGCTAATAATCTTTTAAATGAATATGATGTTTTTATTCCAAAACCTATAAAAGCTGGTAAGAAAGTTAGAAAACATCAAGGTATTAATCAAATTGGTGGAAATAAAGGAAGATTAAAAAAAGGATATAGATATTCTGGCAAAAAACTTAAAAGTGGATTGCCACAAATCATTAAAGTAAAATTATAATTAAAATTGATATTATTACTTAAACATAATAAAGTTAAAAATATTATATTTATAAAATGTGTAAAAAAATAAATAATATATTTAAAACATTAGTTTTAATAGTATTAATAAGTGGTATATCTTATCAAATATATCATACAGCTTTATTATTAATAAATGAAGATGCTGAATGTTGTCCGTGTATGCAATTTAAAATGTTTTATATTACTCTTGATAAATCTGCTTGTTGTGAATGTCCGAATGGTTTTCATTTAACTTTTACTTTCATTGATTTTTTAATAGAAACTATTTACGATATAAGTTCAGTTTTTCTTAGTATTTTATTTTTGTCAGCTTTTTGTTATTTCTTTTATATTATAGCATCTCTTTCTATTCGTAATATATCATCTTTTTTAATTATTGGAACAATAATTATTAGTTTAGTATATAATTATCAAAATCAATTTGATGGAGGATATATTAGATTAATTGGAACAAATACTATGTATAATTTATGTGAAATGAAATGTAATATGTTTGATAGTAAAAAAAGACAATATACTTGTTCAGCACGTTGTTTAAATAAATATATGACAAATGATTATTTAGAAGTTCTTGAAAATGTTCGTAAAATGAATACTAAAATTAATGAAAATTATCATGAAACGGTTGAAAAAGCTACAACAGAAACTAATCGATTTTTAAAAAATGTAAATAAAAATTATCATGAAACGGTTGAAAAAGCTACAACAGAAACTAATACATTTTTTGAAAATGTAAATAATAAATTTACTAATATTTTTACATTTGGTAAAAATTTAATATTTAACTACAGTATTAATTATATTTATTATCCACTAAGTGTTGTATATGATTATGTATATGATACTTATTCTACAACAAATTCATATATAACAAATATTCTAAATAGTTTATTATAAAATTAATCATTTATTTTCGAGACTTATTTTTCAAAATATTACAATAAACAAAATTCACTAATGAATTAAATTCATTAGTTTCTGTATATAAATTATTATTTGAACAGTATTTAACTGAATCGCCAGAATATGTTTCACATTCAGACTCTTTACAATATGGGCAATTTGAAAGTAAATTATTACTCCAATTATCATAACATTTATCACATAAATAATTATCTGTATGATATTCTATAAAACAAGATACACAAAATTCAGAAATTTTATAGCATTTATGACATAATGAATCAGCTTTTGATTTTACATTATAATTTCTACGTTCTCTGATAAAACATTTATGACAATTGCCATTTTGGTAAATATCTTCAACTTCCATCTTTCCAGATTTAAGATTTGTCATATTATAATAAATCATTATATTTATTTTAGAATTTTAACAAAAATTCTAAAATAAATATACGTTTTGTATCTTTTATTTTTATTATGGTATTTAGTAAATGAAAATATTACATTTAGGTTTTCATAATGGATTATTTAATGATTTACAATATGTATCAGAACAATTAAAATTAAATATCCAATATTTAAAATTTACTGATGGTTATACTAATGGAAGTGCGATATACAATATTGGTCATAAAAGAGCACAAGATGCATGGAATACATTTCAAAATTTTTATAATCAATTTGACTTAATTATTACGTCTGATACTTGTCCAATTTCACGAGTTTTTTTACAAAATCAATTCAAGGGTAAATTAATTATATGGATATGTAATCGTTTTGATTATAGTGATACTGCTTCGAATGATTGTAATTTTCCGGATAATGAATACTATAAATTATTAAGAAATGCTAAAACAAATAAAAATATTAAAATTTTTTCATATACAAAATTCGAACATATTTATGCAAAAAAAAAAACAGTAAATATTGGAAGTGAAATTATTAAACCTTGTGGATTTATTTCTAAATTATTTCAACAAAATAGTTTATCATTCAAAAATGATAATAAAATACCTATATCTATTAATAAAAGAGATTTATTTTTTGTTCCGCCATATCATAATGATACAATTATGATAAATTTATCATTGGTTTTAACAAATTTAAAAATATTGAATTATTCTGGTAAATATGGTGGTCCAAATGATTTAATTGATTTTAAAGGAATTATTCATATTCCATATGCTTGGTCAAATTTATCATTATTTGAAGCAATTCAATTAGGTATTATATATTTTATTCCTAGTTTAGATTTTCTTTGTGAATTATTTCGTAAAAATAGACGAAAATTTTTTTGGAGTCCTCCATATATGAAACATTATTTACAAGAATCTGAATGGTATTGTGAAGAAAACAAGAATATATTTATATATTTTTCATCTTGGGATGATTTAAAAATGAAAGTAAATAAAGTTAATTATGATGAAAAAAAAAAGTATATAAAAGAATTTGGTATCAATCATAATAAACAAATGTTAAATAAATGGAAAAATGCTTTTAATTTTAATTAAAAAATTATTCTATTATGAGTATATAGAAATATTGTAAAAATTATAAATAAAAATAATAGTGTTTTATTATAAATTAATAATATAATAAAGTTATATAGATTCATTTTACAAAAATAAATGTCAAATTTTTATAAAATTAGACTATTAGCAATAAATGATTATGATAAAGGGTATTTAAATCTATTATCACAATTAACGTTAGTTGGTGAAATTAGTAAAGAGAATTTTGAAAAAAATTTAAATAAATTGCCGGAATGTCATAAATTATTTGTTATTGAGTATACGAAAAACCAAAGTATTATTGTATCAATAGGTACATTAATTATAGAAACGAAATTTATTCATAATTGTAGTAAAGTAGGGCATATAGAGGATATTGTAGTAGATAAAAATTGGCGTGGAAGAGGATTAGGCAAAATGATGATAAATTATTTAAGTAAATTATCAAATGAATTCGGATGTTATAAATGTATATTAAATTGTTCAAATGATTTGATTGAGTTTTATAAAAAATGTAATTTTAAAAATACAGGAAATCAAATGTCATTATATTATAAATAATAAATAATAAATAATAAATAATAAATAATAAATAATAAATAAAAAAAATAAAAAATAAAATAAAAAATAATAAATAATAAATAATAAAAAATAAAATAAAAAATTGAAAAAAATAATATAGTCATTATAATGAATTTAACAAGTAAAGGTTTATCAAAATGTATTAATTTACCAATATCCGTAAAATTTGTAACATGTAAACCAGTAAAATTTGTAACCTGTAAACCAGTAAAAATTTTAAGCACACGAAGATTAGTAAAATTTGGAACGTGTAAACCAGTAAAAATTTTAAGCACACGAATTGCTAAAATTGGTCATGAAAGAACATTAAGGAAATATCTTAAAGAATTAAATAAAAATGTTTATTCTCTTGATGGTTTTAAGAAAGCCGAATCATTTTGGGTTCCAATGTCAGAACAAAGTATTAGGGATTTTACAAGTAAAAGAATGATTACAATATCTGAGTGGAAACATTTAGATGATTGGAAGAATTGGTTAAAGTCTGAAGTTAGAATTAATACTAATGAGAAATATGCAGATATTTTAGAAATGGAAGAACATCTAAAATTAGAGTATATTCCATCACCACCAATATTTTTACTTTAATATTATAAAGAATAATTTCAATAATTAAGAAATTTAATTATTTTTTTGAATTAGATCCCATTGATTTCCATAAATATCTTTCCATTTAACAACAATTCCATATTTTTCGTTTCTTGGTTTTTCTAAAAATGTAACATTATTATTTTTCATAAATTTATAATCTCTTTGAAAATTATCAGTAAAATAAAATAAAAAAACACTATCGCCAGCTTGTTTTCCAACAGTTAATTTTTGATTATTACTAATAGCTTTTTTTAATAATAAATTACAATTAACTGATAAAGATGATGGAGATATTATTATCCATCGTTTTGTTGATGTTCTTCTAGTATCTTCGATTAATTTAAATCCAACTTTATTAGTATAAAAATCTATAGCTTCATCGTAATTATTAACTAATAAAGTAATAGTTCCAATATATTTAGAACACATTTATAATTTAATAATAAAAAATATAAAAATAAAAATATTATTACTTATCAAATATAATAATGAAGTATATTTTATAATCTATATTATATATATAATTAGATATGCCGAATTATAATAATTTAAAAAAATCAAGGAAAACGATAATAGAAATGTTAAGTGATAGAGGTTATAATGTTTCTAAATATTTAGACGATATTTCATTAGATGAAATAAAGACATCTTATGCTAAAACCAATATAAATATTATATTGGATAGTGGCAAAATAAATACAATATTTTGGGATGAACCATTAAATATTTCAAAAATAAATAAGCATATAATAAAGTTAAAAAAAAAGGAATTAAATTTTGTTATTTTAATATTAGGACGTTCCAATATTAATGATGAGATTACAATATCACAAGAACGTAATTTAAATATTATATTTGGTAATATAAATTACGAAATTTTTTATATTGATGAAATAGTATTTAATGTAACAAAACATCATTATGTTCCAAAGCATATTTTATTAAATGAAAATGAGTCAAAGATAATATATGATGCATATGGTCATAATTTACCATTAATAGATAAAACGGATATAATAGCAAGATATTATGGTGGTAAAATTGGAAATATATTTAAAATAATTAGACCAAATAATTTATATTACAGAAAAGTAGCTAATATAATTTAATAAATAGTTATTTCATCAAAAATTATATAGTAAAATAAAAAAGATTCGGATAAAGTAATTTAATTTCAATTTAATTTTATGTTAATTTTATATAATAAAATCAACATAAAAGTATATAAATAAAAAAATATATAATTAAATATAAAAAATGTCAAATAGTAATAAAAAAATAGCTATTGGTATTGATTTAGGTACAACTTATAGTTGTGTTGGTATTTGGAGAAACGGTGGTGTGGAAATAATAGCAAATAGTGAGGGTGAAAGAACAACACCAAGTTATGTATCATTTAACGAAAATGAAAGATTAGTTGGTTTATCTGCCAAAAATCGTTCATCTCGTGATCCAAAAAATACAATTTTTGATGCTAAACGATTAATAGGAAGAAAATTTAGTGATCCTGAAGTTCAACAAGATATGAAAAATTATCCATTTAAGGTTGTCCGGAGTTCAGATAATACTCCATTAATGGAAGCTTTTTATAATGGGGAAATAAAACAATTTCGAGCAGAAGAAATCAGTTCAATGATATTAAAATATTTAAAGAAATGTGCTGAGGATTTTTTAGGTGAACCAATTACTGATGCAGTTGTTACAGTTCCAGCTTATTTTAATGATTCTCAAAGACAATCAACAAAAGATGCTGGAAAAATAGCTGGATTAAATATTTTACGAATGATAAATGAACCAACTGCTGCAGCGATTGCATATGGATTAGATAAAAAAACGAATGGTGAGCGTAATGTATTAATATTCGACCTTGGTGGTAAACAAATTTTATGTCATTAAATTCTGCCTCCAAGTAAAAAAAATCTGGTGAATTGCTGGAAACTCCTTAAAGTTTACAATACCACAACGAAATTAGCGATAATAATCGTGAAGGTTATAAAAAATTGTAAAATTGGACAATCAGCAGCCAAGTTGTCTATGAGAATAGCAAAAGGTTCAACGACTAGATAAAGTAACCTAACCTAATTTAACTTTTAGTATGGTGAAATATCCACGAGCGCCAGAAATGGAAAGTAAAATAGATTTAATCAAAATTATAATAAAATGAATGAAGAAAATAGAGAAATATTAATAAAAAATATAATTTACATTCTTGATAAAAAAACAGATGAAAAAATCAAGATTGATAGTTTAGAATGTATCAAAAATTCTAGTAGATATTCAAATATAAAAATTGCAATATATAAATTAAAAATTAATGGTAATATAGTAAATAGGAATAATTCATATAGAATATTTTATAAGTGTATAACTTGTAATAATAATCATTTAGTAAATTTAAATAATATCGTAAGAAAAATAAATCGAAATATTTTCAGATGTCATATTTGTGTTAATAATGAATTAATAAAAACACAAGAGCATCATAATTTACCTAAAATTATTCCTAAAAAAGAAAAAAAAATTTCAATTCAGTATTTAATAAATGTAAGTAAAAAATCTTTTGATGAAATGGATGAAAATTTCAAAAATGCTTATTTTTCTA
>Ga0066376_10001873_pt1 | contig 20057 bp, 19 predicted proteins | sample Knorr_S15_td_Bot_FD_77009 | JGI IMG/M metagenome (GOLD analysis project Ga0066376, IMG submission 77009) | Marine microbial communities from Southern Atlantic Ocean transect - Knorr_S15_td_Bottom_ad_5009_LV_A | ecosystem: Environmental > Aquatic > Marine > Oceanic | place: Southern Atlantic...
CGGGGTTGCTAAGGAATGGGTCAGCAAACTGGCGAATGAAGCCCCCAGACCCAACCGCAAAATCATGGTGCGGGTAAATGCCCTGGATACCGGCTTGACCAAGGACGAAGTGACGGCTGTGGCCGGGCCCGACCTTTACGGCATCAGCCTGGGCAAACCCGAGTCGGTCTGGGATGTCCGGGAGGCCGACCGCATCTTGGGCGCCGCCGAGGCCTCAGCAGGATTGGAACATGGTCGTATAAAGTTGATTCCTTGGATCGAGAGCGCCAAAGCGGTGATGGCGGCCCAGCAGATGGGAGCGGCCTCGCCAAGAATCGTCGCTTTGGCCTTCGGCGCCGAAGACTATACCAACGATATGGGTATACAACGGACCGACTCCGGCGAAGAGGTATATTATCCTCGGGCTAGTGTGCCGGTTGCCGCAAGGGCGGCCGGGGTAGCGTCTTTGGACTCTCCCTTCGTTGCGCTCCGAGACCCGGATGCCCTTCGCAAAGATGTCCAGGTTGCCAGGCAGATGGGCTATAACGGAAAATTCGCCATCCACCCTTCTCAGATTGAGGTTATAAATGAAGTCTTCAGCCCATCGGAGGACGAAATAGCCTACGCTCGGCAGGTGGTTGAAGCCTGGAACCGCGCCGAGGCCGAGGGGCGCGGCTCCGCTAACTTGGACGGGCGCATGATTGACGTTCCCGTGATTAAGCGAGCCCAAAACTTGTTGGACTTCGCCGACGCCATCAGGACGCAAGGCTGATTCCCGATGGAACAAGGTGACCGCTCCCGTGATCGAATAATTATGGAAGGGATGCAACTCTACGGGTTTCATGGGGCTAATCCCGAAGAGCGGGCCATAGGTCAGCCATACGTCGTGGATTTAGCGGTGGACGTGGATTTAACCAAGCCCGGAGAAAGCGACCGCTTGGAGGATACCGTCAACTACGCCCATATGTTCCGGGCGGTGCAATCCGTGGTGGAAGGCGAGTCGAAGAATCTGCTGGAGGCGACGGCGCAAGCCATAGCCAGCAAGATTCTAAAGGAGTTCCCGGTGCAGGCCGTCCGGGTATGCTTAAAGAAGCCGCGGCCTCCGATTCGCGGGTCCGTCATAGAATATGCGGCCGTTGATATCTACCGCACCAGACACGATTAGACGCAAGGGGTGAAGAAATGAAGTCTCACGATTACAAGGTGCACGATTATCACGAGGGCAACTTGGAGTTGCAAGAACGGTTCAAGACCACTGCACTGGCCGACTACATAAAAACAAAACGGGTAACCGAAACCGTCGATGATGCTCAGAAGAAATTCATCGAAAGCGCCAACATGTTTTTTCTAGCCACCTGCGACCATCGGGGTTTGCCCACCTGCTCCTACAAGGGAGGTGACCCCGGTTTCGTTCGCGTGGTAAACGAGAGAACGATTGCGTTCCCCAGTTACGATGGCAACGGGAAATATCAGTCCATGGGCAACTTGCTCAAGAACCCAAATCTGGGTATTCTGTTCGTGGACTTTGAGGGACAAGAAAGGCTGCGATTGCAGGGAGTAGGATCTATCAGCGAAGACGACGAGCTATTGCCCGACTACCCGGAAGCCCAATTCATCGTCCGGGTAGAATTGACCGAGGTATACGTAAACTGCCCCCGCTACGTTCACAAATACAAGTTTGTCGAGGCTTCGCCTTTCATTCCCAGGGCCGGGCAGGAGACGCCCGAACCGGAATGGAAGAAGAGAGGCGAGTTGAAAGACCTGTTGCCCAAGAACAGTCACGACTAGGCTCATCGGCGCATTGTCTTGGGCTGGGATGATGTGGTAACCTGAGACTACAGTTGATAAAAAAGCGAGACTCTGACGCCCGCTATCGAACGCGATATAGGCACAGGTCCGCCGGCGATTACCCCGTGGAAAATCGGAAGACAGCGACACAAACGGAAGATAGCGAACCAAAAGGAAACGACTCAGAATTATGAGATGCGAACTTTGCCTCAAGTCGGGCATGAGCGGCAACAACGTAAGCCACTCCAACCGGCACACCAAGACGCGATTCAAGGCCAATGTCCATAAGCAGACATTGATACAGGATGGCAACCAGTACAAGGTGAAGATTTGCAGTAGATGCTTGCGTTCGCTGCACAAGTCACCCAAGTTTCGTAAAGCGCTGGCAAGCCTCAAACCAGTAGCTGCTTCCAGCTAAACTGCCCGCACGAGACCACTGGGACTAAACCAGCGGACCCAATCCCATTAGGCACCCTCTCATCTTGCCCATGGCCCCTTCCACCGTGTCTTGCTGGTTGAAGATACCGGTGCCGGATACCAGCATAGTGGCTCCTGCTTTCACAGAATCCTGAGCCGTCCAGTCCGCCTTGATTCCCCCATCCACCTCGATTTGGGCGCTATATCCCCCGTCTTGGATTACTTTACGGAGCCGCCTAATCTTGTCCACTGTCTCCGGAATGAAAGACTGTCCTCCGAACCCTGGATTGACCGACATCACCAAAACTATGTCCAGCAAAGAAAGGACCTCTTCAACTGCGGAGATTGGCGTGGCCGGGTTGATTGCTACTCCCACCTGATTGCCTTGGTCTTTAACCAGACCGACCGTCCTATGAAGGTGGCTACAGGCTTCGGCGTGGACGATAATCTGGTCGGTGGGCGATTTGATGAAGCTGGGAATAAGGTTGTCAGGCTGAACAATCATAAGGTGAATGTTCAGAGGAAGGTTGGTCGATTTGCGGATTGCGTCCACCACCACTTCGCCCATGGTGATGTTGGGAACGAACTGTCCGTCCATAATATCGACATGAATCATGTCAGCCCCGGCAGCAGTGGCTTCTTCAACCTGTTGCTGGAGACTGCCGAAGTCTGCGGATAGAATCGACGGAGCAACCTGGATATACGCCTCAGAGACCATCGGCCTCATCCTCCAATAGTTTTTTAGCCTGCGCCAATGCTTTGGCCACCCGGATTGGCGCAGTGCCGCCGAGTATGTTCCTGGCTGCCGTAGCGGATTCTGCAGTGATGTCGAATACTCCCTCGTCGAATTGGGGCGAAAACCTGCGGTACTCTGCCAAATCCAGGTTGCTCAATTCCTTTCCTTCGAGTTCGGCGAACTGGCACAACTGGCGGACGGCGCCGTGGGCCTCGCGGAAAGGGATTCCTTTGCCCACCAGGTAATCGGCCAACTCGGTAGCCAGGGCCTGACCTTCGCCCGCCAGGCTGGTCACTCTGGATTCGTGGAGGGTGAGGCTCGCCAGCATGTCCTTGAAAACCTCCAACGTGGAGAGCAGGGTGTCAACCGTGTCGAAGAAGCCCTCTTTGTCCTCCTGTAAGTCCCTGTTGTAAGTCAATGGCAACCCTTTCAACACCGTCAGCAGCGCTAATAGGTGCCCGTAGACCCGGCCCGTCTTTCCTCTGGCCAGCTCGGCGAAGTCTGGATTGCGTTTTTGCGGCATTATGCTGCTGCCGGTGGTGAATTCGTCCGACAGCGTGATGAACCCGAATTCCTGGCTGGACCACAGAACCATTTCCTCGGCCAACCGGGACAAATGAGTCATACACAACGCTGCGGCCGCCAGGTACTCCACCACGAAGTCGCGGTCGGAAACAGCGTCCATACTGTTGGCGCTAATCTCCTTGAACCCTAATTCGCTGGCCACAAATTCCCGGTCCAGTGGGTAGGCCACGCCAGCCAAAGCGCCGCTGCCCAAGGGCATCACGTCAGTGCGTTTATATGCGTCCCGGAGCCGTGACACGTCCCTCCGGAACATCTGAAAGTAAGCCAGCATATGGTGGGCGAAGAGCACCGGTTGTGCCCGCTGAGTATGGGTGTAGCCGGGCATGACCACCTTCGGGTAGCGCTCCGATAGCGCTACTAAAGACCCTTGAACACCCCGCAAGCCTTTAATCGTTTGGGCGATTACGTCCTTGGTGTAGAGCCGCATGTCCAAAGCGATTTGGTCATTGCGAGACCTGCCGGTGTGCATCCGCCCGGCCACCGGGCCGATTAACTGGGTCAGGCGGCTTTCAATGTTCATGTGCAGGTCTTCCAGACCGGCGTCCCAAGGGAAAACATCCGTCTCAATCTCCCGTCGCACCTGAGCCAGGCCGTCGGCTATCGAGGCGGCGTCTTCCTGACTGATGATGTCCTGCTTGGCCAGCATGCGCACATGGGCCAGAGAGCCATCAATGTCGTGGCGGTATAGCCGCTTATCGTAGTGGATGGATGAGGTATATTGGCTGTGATCGGGCATAAGAAAATCCGTAATTCTAATATGTGACAGTCAAGGGTTGGGGAAGGTTCCCTCAGAAACTATACTCCAGCAGGCCGAACCTTCTCAAGGACGGGCTAGACCTGTGGCTATGCTACAATTTGGCCCAAAACCCTTGACTTGACATAAGTTTGGCTATAAATCGGGATATGGGAGGGTGACCATGGCGGGTCTAAATCAGGAAAAGTGCGTAGCCTGTCGACGAGATTCCCCACCAGCTACCGAAGAAGACGTGGCGGAGTTGCATCCCCAGGTACCCCAATGGGAATTGATATCCGAAGATGGGATTAGCAAGCTAGACCGGGCCTTTTCATTCCCCAACTTTCAAGAAGCCCTAGAATTCACAAATTCACTGGGAATGTTGGCTGAAGAGGAAGGTCACCATCCCAGATTAGTGACCGAGTGGGGCCGGGTGAAAGTCACGTGGTGGACTCACAAGATACGAAACATCCACCGAAACGACTTTATCATGGCCGCCAAGTCGGATGAGATATTCGAGAGAACAATGACATCCCCATAAGCGATCCGCTCCCTTTGAATCCAGATTCTAATAATACCCAGTACGAGAAGCAATTGAATCTCCGCTACCTCGTATCAACGAGTCTTGAATCGCCCGTCCCGGATTCAATCAACAACCCTGAAGTGACAACGGCATGTCAGGGTTTCCTGGAACAGGTTTTGCCTTTGGCTCCGCTGGAAGGCGTGGCAGTGGTATTGCTGGACGATGGCGCCACCACTAGTAGGGTAGTGGTTTCTTGGCAGTCGCCAGAAACAAAAGCCGGAAACCAGCAATATTCAGCGGAAGCAGCCAACTTAGTTGGGCTCCAGGAAATAGATTCTTCCTACTTAACCCTTGCCGGAAGCTCCGGGACTATGGGCGCTGTCCTGATTAGAGTGCCCGAGAACGCTGGTCCACTGGATCTTGGCCTGTTTCATGATGCAGTCCAACTACTGGCTGGCCGGCTGGAGGAATGCAGTTTGCGCCAGCGTCTGGAACGGTCCGATCTCGAAGCGAAAGCCCTCAGCCGTATCACCAGCCAAATAGCCGAGGGTTCGGTGAAGGGATTTGCTATAAAGGAAGCCTATCAATGGATTGTAGACGAGATTAAAGGTTTGGTGGTATTTGATCGGTTGACCATATTTCTCGTGCACCCGGAGACCGGTCTATTGGAGTCCGGTTTTCAGTCAGATGGTGAGGGTCAGACACTGCCGGTGAATGCGCCGCGCCCCTTGTCCGGAACTGGTTGTGAACGCTTGATGTCCGATCCCAAATGCCAGATCGTGGATGATCTGCTGGAACTGTCCGGTGACATCTGGCCGGAGCTTTCCGGTGCGCCTGAATTTAGGTCCGCAATCGTTGCGCCATTGGTCAAAGATGGCGAAGTTTTTGGGGCCGCTGTGGTGAGAAACCTTTATCCCAAGGCCTTTGGGCGGGCCGATGAGAGCCTGATATGCCGGGTGGTGGATTTGTTAAACCCGGCAATCCTTGACCCTGTGATTAGTCAGGCACGGGGTGATCAGCCATCGCCGCTAAATGCTCAGCTAGGGAGCCGTGAACTCAGCGATATAGTGGCCGTCGGTAATAAGATTGATGACATGCTTGATCCTTTTGCTAGGGCCGCTCAAGCATCGATCCAATTCGATTCCGCCACAGTGACTTGGTTGAACCGCAACGGATATGATATCCATAGCTGTCGGTTTGGGGCCAAGACCCAGTCCGCCGGTAATCCACGGCAGAGGGAGTCCACCGTGATTATCAACGCCCCGCTCCATTTTGCTGGCGAGCATATTGGAACGCTGGCATTGTCTAGAAATTCGAGAACTCCATTTAACGAAAACGACCTAAACGCCCTTAATATGTTGGCTGCGCACATGTCGGTTGCAGTTGAAAACGACCGACGGTCACAGCAAAGTGGGTCCCAGGGTCGGGAATCTATGGCTGATCTAGCACATGCGCTCCGCACGCCTCTTAGTTCAATCAAGGGATATAGCAGTTTGTTGCTGCAACCCGACATATCATGGCCGAAAGAGGTATTCAAAGAATTTCTGGAGACTATCGACCGCGAGGCCGACCGGTTAAACCGCGTCATTGATGACCTGCTGGATACTGTGGAAGCTCCCCGGGCGGAACTGCGGCTAGACCGATTGGTGACCACGGTCGAGACACTGTTACGTCTGGCGGAAGCGCAGTTGATAACCTCGGAAAGTTGGAATAAGGTTGTCCGGTTTCTGCCACCCGGCGGCCAGTCCTTCGTGTTGGTGGACCAGACCTGGATGACCCAGGTATTAGTCTATTTGCTTAAGTGCGCTGCTGGCTCATCCCCTCAAGGTTCTGATTTGCTCTTAAATGCTATCAGCAGTGAGGGTGGGATTGAGATATCGGTGAGGGTTACTCCACAAGTGATTGGCCAAAGAGGCATTGATGTTCTAGCCGGAGGGGTTGCCTACCGTGATGGTGTTGATTCCCCACAAGATCAATTGGACGACGCACTCCGGTTGTCTGTTTGCCGCACCCTATTGGCAGCTCACGATGTTGAGCTAGATATGCCAGACGCCGCAGACCCGGCGAGACTGTACCGATTTATCCTGCCGGTTCTTGCTCATAACCGGTAATCTCTCTCCCCCGAGTATCCACATACCGTTGCTGCGACTCTCCTGAGCCAGGGAAATTACCGTCTTCTACGGGCTGCCGGAATCCTCAAAGGACGCTAGAATACCCAGAAATGTATGTCGTTTGGGAGGCCCGGAATGCGCGTATTCTATCGATTGGGTTCGAATGACCTGGGCGCGGTTGCGTCCGAGGCGGCGTGGGCTGAGCCTATGGGCTACGATGGCATCTCCAGCAACGAAACCAGCCACGACCCCTTTCTGCCCTTGGCAATCGCGGCCACTTCAACATCCCGCATCACCCTGGAAACCAGGGTGGCCATAGCTTTTCCCCGGTCACCTATGATTGTGGCTCACACCAGCCGGGACCTGCAAGCCCTTTCCAAGGGACGGTTCCGATTGGGGTTGGGAACGCAGGTCAAGGGACACATCCAACGCCGCTTTTCGACCTCGCGGGAATCTCCGGGTCCCAGGCTGAGAGAGTACGTTCAAGCGTTACGGCACATTTGGGACTGCTGGGAAAACGGCGCCGATTTGGACTACCAGGGCCGGCATTATCAGTTTTCCCTGATGACGCCTTTTTTCAACCCGGGACCCAGTCGGTACCCGGTCCCCAGCGTTTCCACCGCCGCCGTTAACGCCTACAACTGCCGGGTGGCCGGGGAAGAGTCAGCGACGGGCTGATGCTCCATAGCCTGACGTCGGCGGAATACATCAAGCAAGTGGTGAAGCCCGGTTTAAACCTAGGGGCCATCAAAGCGGGCAAAGACCCCAGCGATATGGATATCGGCGGCGGTGGATTTATCATCACCGGTCCCAATGCCTCGAGCATCCGCGAAGCCCAAGCCGAGGTCCGGCGCAGAATCGCGTTTTACGCCTCCACAAGGACCTACTTTCCGGTACTGGAATGCCACGGCTTTGAGGAGATTGGGCAGCAACTCCACCAGATGTCCCTGAAGGGAGAATGGTCGGAGATGGCCGAGTTGGTCAGTGATGATATGCTAGACGCCTTTTCCGTCAGCGGCGAGTACGACGAGATTGCTAGCAAATTCATCCAGCGCTACGGGGATCTGCTGGACGAGGTAAATTTCGCAGTGCATACATCGTCAACGCCCGAAGAGGCTCAAATTCGCAAGATTATTCGCCAGATTCAAGAATCTTAGATGCGGATGCAGGGGCCGATAGAGGTGCGCACGCCGGAAATTCAGCAGACATCTAGGCCGTTCAAACGGGACAATGAATCCGAGGAGACTTACCGGCTAAAGTGGGCTGCCTGGGAGTGGCTGTATACGGTGGCTTCCTGCCGGAACATCGGTGTGGAAGTGCGACTGGAAGGGCCCGGTGGCCGAGTGGTGGACCTGGCTGCCGTTGGGCCAGGCAACACCGTCTACGTCGTGGAAGTGAAGGCATCTCGCTCCGACTTTGCTAGGGACGATCATACCAAGAGAGACTTGGCAGCCCTGATGTCGCAGCGGCGGGAATACGTAGCCCGAACCGGCCTGGCCAAGGACACCTTGGTACAGGCAGCGGCATTCGCCAAGAAAGTGTGCCCCGAAGCCTGGCTGGAGGTTGATGCTTACCGGCAGGCTCTGGTTGGATACCGGCGAATGGTGTGGAAGGAAAGAGCCCACAAAGACCGAGTGGCGGCATTCAGCATAAAGTTCCACGATGATCGGTTCATGGGTATTGCCGACTACCACTACATCATTGCCCCAAGGGACGTTGTCAACCGCCGTTCCCTTCCTCCCCTGTGGGGATTGTTGAACGATACGCCGAGGGCAGTGGTGGAAGCGCCAAAAAAGCCGGTACGGAAAAACACGGGGATAGTTTCCAACGTGTTGCGGGCCATTTCTAGGAGCAACACCACATCAATGATGCGGGCTCAAGGAGCTCTGTTTACCCAGGACGGCGCCGAGTTTCCCATCCACAGCAAGGCCAGTGACCCAAACGGCGGGTGACCCACATGGCGGCTGACCCAAATAGATGAAGCTAGGTCCGCATTATCACGGACTCCAAATTGAATTGGATTCGCCGAAAACCCTCGGCGTGGGTCAGCCCCGTCTTCTCTCCGGTTTCGGCTGCCCAACTTCGGATTCTCTTAGCCCTGGCCACCGGGTCGGCGGACATCTGGCTAGCATGGCGGCTTAGGGACTCCGCTTTGGTGTCCAGAAAATCTGTGATATCCACGAAAACATCGGGCGTCTCACTTCCCCAAAGGTAGGCTTCCTTGACCATGTGGGGCTCAAGGCCCTCTTGGGTAATCTGGTCCGGGAAATGCTGCGGGTTCCAGGCATAGGTAAATGCGGCGTCAATGGCCACCTGCCCGCTCATTCGGTGGTCCCGGTGAGTGTGGCTGATGCTGCGGTAGGGGTCGATACAGAGAATCACATCCGGCTTATGACGCCGTATTTCCCGCACCAATTGGCTGCGAAACAACATGCTGTCTTCAAGGCCGCCATCGGGATGGGAAAGAAATACCACATCGTTAGCTCCCATTACGTCGGCCGCTTCCTGTTGCTCCCGCTCCCTGATGGCTGCCAATTCCGCAGGTTCCATCTCCCTGTCTCCGGTCCCTTTGTCCCCGTTGGTGCAAAGGACAACCACCCCTGCGGTGCCAGATTCCTGAATCCACTTGGACAGGGTGCCGCCGCAGCCCCCTTCGCAATCGTCAGGATGAGGGGTGACGGCCATGGCTCGTAGCGGCGCTTGTCTGATGATTTCCATATAGCTCAGGTCCTCGTTCTTAAACTTGATGCTCTTAGCAATTTAGAGAAAATTGAAAATAAGGGGTGGGGCAGCTGAAGCTTATGCCAAAGCGGCAATTTAGCCGCTAGCGCGGCTCGGCATGGTGGGTCTGCGAAACCAAAATAATTGCCGAGACTCCAGAAAAAACCCGCCTATAAAATGCTACCAGTTCTGATGGCAAATCGGGGATAAATCACAGAACAGGGATGCCTAGTATTAGCTTGTAGGGGATTGTAATTGCTAGCCCACTCGGCCTAATTTATCATCGAAAGTTGCTAAATCCGCTCCCAATAGGCGAGATAGATAAAGATAGCTGGCATGATGGGTGGTTAATCCTGTCTCCAGCGCCACTCGCAGGACCGCCATATGGCTTACGTCCAACCACCGAATGTCCATCAGCAAGGCGATTTCTAGCGCTTCCTGGATAGCGTTGATGTGGGCCGGAAATTGAGCGGATTTTTTCTGAGCGATGTGGGTGAGCTCATAAGCCATCAGCTTGGGCGCATATAGCTCGGCGCCCTCTAGGAGAGCTGCCGCTTCACCAGCCCGAGGCTCGCTGAAAACCAAAGCCCCCAATACGCTGGCATCCAACACTTTAGCCAGGGTCACGGAGTTCACGAACCCATGCGGTGGAATCATCACCGGTGCTCAGGCCTAGTTTCGCTAAATGATTCTGAGTTTGTTCAAGGGATCGTTGAGCGGGGGCTATTGCTTCCTCCATGATGAGCATCAACTCCCCTTGCAGTGAGCGGTGATGGCGTTTCGCCCTTTCTCGAAGGAGAATTAGCATCTCCTCGGGGACGTTTTTCACGGTCAAGCTGGACATGTTATTATCCGTGCGGTTGCAAAATGGTTCTGATATGCAACCATTTTACAACCAAATCTGACAAAGCGCAATTGTTCACGTAAGGAGTCCGGTCAATGCCATCCGGGCGGCAAACCGCCTAATCGGACGAAGTCACCGTGCGGCCCAGTTCGGTTGCTGTGTATCGGCCAGAACGCCCCGGAACCCTTTCCAGCCAACGGTATTTGTCCCGAGCGGCATTGCGCAGGGTCTGGATGAAATTATGGGGAATGCGCCAACCGGCTAGGTCGAAAAGCCCGGCTAGGTCTGTTGCGTCCACGCTGGCCATATCTAAAAACAGCTTTGCGCCATCGGCGGCAACCACCACTTTGCGCATGTCTCCCAGGGGCGCTGCGTTGGCGCAAAAACGGGCGAACCGCTTCTCGGACGCCGTTGATGCAACCCGTCTAGCTGCCGGTGTCTCGTCAGCGCCGGAACTCCCAACTCCTGGAGCGGTCGTCTCGCGGCGAGTTTGCGGCGGGTTGGGTGTAGCGCTCCGGTTGCTGCGAGCTTGACCGGGGATTGCAGCTGCCGGGCCGCTGGCTAACCCAGTTGCATTTGACGCCGTTGCTTCGGGTATCCCGGTTTCAACCGGTGGGCTGGACGGCGCCGGCCCAGCAACCCCAACGGTTCCGGCGCGGGCTTGTTCAACTACATTTAAATCAGGCTGCGCGCCATCCTGATTTGTTGCACTGCCGCTACTTTGTGGCTCATCTTCATGACCAGTTACCGAATTGGCGCCGACGCTGGAATGCATTAATTCCAGCGGCAAATCCCGCAGGGCCATTGAAATTACCTGCTGGATAACCTCTGATTCTTCAGACTCAAGTGTTATCTGGGCGGTGTTGGGGAGGGTTATGGATACCTTGACCATGCGATACACCGTTCCCGTTTAAAGAGTGGACACAGGAGAACATACGGCATGGTACTCCACGAGTTACCTATTATCAACCTTGCCCCAAAATTGACCGCCGTTGTCGCATGGATTTTCGTTTTTGAAAAAAACGCCCGCAACTGGTGCATCAAGGGTAGCCTATCCAGTCAGGAGGATTGTTTTCAGCGTGCGTGTATTCATACTCCGCAATTGTAATTGCAGAGGGTAATTGGTTAGCAACCGGTGGCAATAATTGGGGCCAGGGGCTGGTGGGGACTAAATAGTTTGCTTGAGGCGCATGGCCAGGGAACGGGTCATGCCCGGGACGGCGGCGAGGTCGTCCACTGAGGCTTGCTTGATGCCTTGCAGGGTGCCGAAACGGCGCATCAGCATGCGTTTTCGTTTGGGGCCTATCCCGGTCACCATGTCCATGGGCGAACTCAGGCTGCTCTTGCTGCGCAGGTTACGGTGGAATGTTATAGCAAAGCGGTGGGCTTCATCGCGCATACGTTGGACCAAATACAGTCCCTGAGAGTCTCTGGGCAGGATTATCGGCTCGGGAGTGTGGGGGACATAAAGCCATTCGTTCTCTTTGGCCAAAGACGCCAACGGGATGTCGTCCATCCCCAACTCCAACAGGACTTCTAAGGCTGCGGAAAGCTGCCCTTTCCCACCGTCAATGAGGACCAAATCGGGCAAGATGCCCCAAGTGTCCATCTCGCTTTCTTTTGACTCAGGCCGTGATTCGGGCCGTGATTCGGGCCGTGATTCAGGCGGTGCTTGAGATTCATCCTGCTGTTTGGATGCTCGGTTTTGAGAGGCCCGTATTTGAGCTAGTCGCTTGAAGCGGCGGCGCAGCACTTCCCGCATGCTCTCGAAATCGTCCACCCCTTCGACTGTCTTAATCTTGAACCGGCGGTAGTGAGCCGCCTTGGGTTTCCCATCCTCAAAGACCACCATACTTGCCACGGTGTTAGTCCCTTGAATGTGGGAGATGTCGTAACACTCCATGCGGTACGGAGAGGCGGGCAGGCTGAGCTCTTCTTCCAATTCAGACATGGCTGTGTTGAGCGCATCCACATTATTCAACCATTTGATTTGATGCTGGGCCAACCCTTGGACGGCGTTTTCGGCCACCACATCCATCAATTGCTTATGCACTCCCCGCTGTGGGCGGAACAGGCGGACCGCTCCTTTCCGGAGTTCTCTCAGCCAGTCGTTTATCAGTTCAGCGTCTTCCAATGGGTGTTGCACCAAGATATGCGGCGGGATTACCGGCGCATCACCGTAGTACTGCTTGATGAACTGGCCCAGTACCAAGCCTGGGGAGTCGTCTTGAGTCCCTTCCATGAAAAAATGGTCTCGGCCGATGAGTTTGTTATGCCGGACGAAGAAAACTTCTACCCAAGACTCGTTGGTGCCTTGGGTCACCGCTAACAAATCCATGTCGGCGATGGGGTTGGAGTCGACCTTAATGCGTTGTTCTTCCGCAACCTTCTCCACGCTACGTATACGGTCTCGCAAGACAGCGGCGCGTTCAAACTCTAACTTTTCCGCAGCCTGATCCATGTTCGTCCGCAGGTCGCTGGTGACGGCTTCGGTATCCCCTTCCATGAACAGGACCACCTGCTCGATGACCTTCGCGTATTCTTCCGAACTGGCGTGGCCGGAGCACGGCGCAATACACCGGTTGATGTAGTATTCCAGGCATGGCCGGGGGTCTGTGCCGGTGATTTTCTTGGTGCAGGACCGATATGGGAATAGGCGTTTGACCAAGTCCATAGTCTTGCGCACCGAACCGGCGGTGGCGAAGGGACCGAAGTACCGGGCACCGTCTTTTGCTACTTTGCGGGTTATTTGAACCCGGGGGAATTCTTCTGTGAGGTCAATCTTCAAGAAAGGATAGGTCTTGTCGTCTTTCAGGCGTGCGTTATAACGAGGCCGGTAACGCTTGATTAGGGTGTTTTCCAGGATCAGAGCCTCGGCCTCCGAGTCGGTGACGATGTACTCGAAGTCGTGGACTAGGCCCATCATCCTTTGAATCTTGGGGAGTTGACCGTTTGGTGAGCCGAAGTAGGTGCGGACGCGGTTACGCAGTACGCTGGCTTTGCCCACGTACAAGATAGTGCCGCGAACGTCCTTCATCATATAAACGCCGGGGCGCTCAGGGGTAAGCTGCAACCGCTGTTCGATGAGGGGTAGTGCCATGGTCCGTTATTTCACTAAATTAAGCAGATTGATTAAAGAACGATTCCCAGAACTATGATTATGGCCAGCACGGTGCCCGACATGGCGAGTATGCGCCTTATCTCGGCGCCGATGTTAACCTGGGCGATTAGCCGGTCTCTTCTTCCCCTAACACCGCCTCGGGTCGGGACCATTTCGCCGTCCGCTGCTCTGGCCGCTGCCACGGGACTGAGTCGGCGAGGCCGGGCTGGGCGATCGGGTGCACGTTGAGCGGGAGCAGGTGCTTCTGGAGAGTCTGCGACTGGTAACTCCGCAACGGGCAATACAGCGGCGTCTGTTTCTGTCTCTGTGGACTCAGTGCTCAACGGTTCAGGAGCTTCTGGCATGGCGGGAAGGCCGGCTGCCCCCTGCGAATCCGCGCTGACCGCACCCTCGGTTTCGGCCACAGCAGATTGGCTATCTTCGGGCCTGCTCTGCTGGCGTTTTCTGCGACGACCGAGTTGGGCCTGGCGTGAGGCTACTCGGCGAGCTTTTCCTGGCATTGGTTACCTCCTAAAGAGGGATGGGGATGGCATCGGCGGGAGGCCGAATGGTCACACGGTCTACACTGTGGACAGACTAACTATAGCAGTTCTCGCCGGAAAAAGGCAGCGTGTAGGCATGGTGTTGCCAGGAATTTCGGTCCTCGGCTAAAGCTACAACAAGACAGCCCTCAGGCATTGTTGCGGCACAAGTAATACTATCGAGCGCTTGTAAGCATTAACCCCGTGAGAACCAAAGGGAGGCTCTGATAAAAAACACGGCTGAGGTTTAATTTAACCTTAGCCGTGTTCCCTCCTTGCCTAGCCCTAAAGCTAGCTCCAATACATGTCAGGCGCACCAATTAAGCGCGGGGATGACTCTTCTCGAACTCTTCGTGCAATTGAGTCCCCGTCACGTGGGTGTACACCTGGGTGGTGGAAATACTTGAGTGACCCAACAGCTCTTGAACATGGCGCAGGGATGCGCCGTTCTGAAGCAGGTGAGTGGCGAAGCTATGACGCAACGTGTGGGGCGTGATGCGTTGCTGGATGCCCGCCTTTTCGCCGTAGTTCTTCATGATGTTCCAGACCCATTGGCGGGTCAATCGCTCACCCCGGTGGTTCACAAACAAGGCCGTTTCGGCCCGCCGAGAGCCTATTAGCGCTACCCGTGCCTGCGTCAAATAGTTTTTCAATTCCCGAATGGCTTTGGGGTAGACGTAAACTACACGTTCTTTGGATCCCTTGCCCCAACACCGGATATAGGACTCCTCGAAATCGATGTCCATGACGTTTAGGGAAACCAATTCCCCGACACGAAGTCCGGTGGCGTAGAGCATTTCGAGAATCGTGGCGTCGCGTTGTGCTTCGTTGCCGCAGGTTGCGTAGGCAGTGGTTAGCAATGAGGAGACTTCCTCTTTGGTCAAGTACTTGGGAAGGGACCGGCCTACTCGAGGAGAGCCCAAGGACTCGGTGGGGTCGGCGTTGATGGACCCGTTCTCAAATAAGAATCCGAAGAATGAACGAATCGCAGCAACCTTGCGAGCGGTGGTGGTGTCCCGGTATCCCTTGGGGCCCCTCAGGTCGACGATGTACTCGTTCAGGGTATTCAGGTCAACCAGTTCCCAATGATAATGGCCGTTGCCATTACCGTTACTATTCCCGTTGCCGTTCTGGCGTTCTTGTAAGAAGTTCCAAAATTGGGAAAGGTCGTTGCGATAGGCCTGGGATGTGTTGTTCGAGAAACCCTTTTCGACAATAAGATGCTGTAAGAACGAACTAATTGCTTGATCCATATACCGTATCCTTTCGCATTCTGCGTAAAAAGGTGGAATGGTTGATAAAATCACCATCCCAGCATTTGTGACGAACGGAGTCTAGCACAACAATAATCAATCCCTTGCTAGGCAACATAAACAAAAATAGGCGTTTTCTGCGTTTTCCCAACTGACCGAATCAAAAACTCAAAACTGCATTAAATAAAACAAAAGAGGTAAATGTACTTTAAGTCAGCGGTGCATGGAGAACGAGCGGTTAATGTCAGTGAACTTGGATGTCGCAAGAGTTCGAGGCCGCAATTAATAGTCCATGGGTGGGGCTAAGTGAAAATTTTGCCCCAACAGACAACCATCTGTGCCCCAAAAGACACCCATCATTGATATTTTGAGCGCAGCGGATGGCCAAGGGTGCAAACATAATCATTGCTTGCGGGTTGGATCAGGGGATTCTTCGTCGCTTCGCTTTTCAGAATGACAGTTTTGAAGCAAAACCAAGGAGAGTGGACAGCGGACGGAGCTGTGGGGAAGGGCTCGGAGTCAGGAGCCGAGGAATTCAACTCCTGATTCCGAACACATTAATATTGACGAAATCTAGGTTAGTCGGTCGCCAGTACCACAGTCCCGGTGGATGACAGGGAGCCTCCAGTGCCGTTGACTAGCGAAATCCTGGGTGGGAGGTCGCTGGTGCCTTTGCGGTGCACCTGCCGGTCACCGGCCTCGCCACGTAGTTGCCGCGCCGCCTCCACTAACAAGAAGCTGCCATACATTCCCGGGTGGGTATAAGACAGACCGCCTCCATTGGTGTTCAGGGGGAAATCGCCACCAGGTGCAGTGCGTTGGCCTGCCACAAAGTCGGCGCCCTCCCCAGGTTTACAAAAGCCGAGACCTTCCAGAGTGACCAAAGTGGTGTAGGTGAACGAGTCGTAAATCATGGTCAGGTCAATGTCGTCGTGGCTAACCCCGGCCCGCGCCAGAGCCTTCGGCCCGGTCTCCCTGGAGATTGACGAAGTGAGGTTGGTCATCTGGCTTATGATGTTGTGGTCGTGGCCTTCGCTGGCGCCCAGCACCCAAACCGGTTGCTTGCGGCAGGACTTGGCCCGCTCGGCGGTGGTCACAATGATGGCTGCCCCTGAGTCGGTCACCAAGCAGCAATCCGGCAGGTGAAATGGCCATGAAACCCAGCGGGAATCATGGTATTCGTCGAAACTCATAGGGATTTCATACATTACGGCTTTTGGGTTCAGGTTGGCCCATTTCCGGGTCGAAACCGCAATCTCGGCTAGAGCTAGGCGAGTGCGGTCCTCACCGTACTCGTGCATGTACCGGGCGCAAGCCATGGAATAATTTACCGGAGGCCCGATTAGGCCATAAGGGAACTCATACTGGGAGGCAGGTAGATTGGGGTCGATTGGGACCCGGCCCCTGGTGGAACGGCCTGCTTGGCCATGGGTAATCAAGGCCACTTCGCAATATCCCGCCCGGATGGCCGCTATGGCATGGGCAACGTGTATCACGAATGAGGAGCCGCCAACCGATGTGTTATCGGTGAACTCGGGATGAATGCCCAAGTACTCGGCGGTGGCCAAGGTGGAAAAACCGGCGGTGAACAGCCCATCTACGTCGTTCTTTGACAGACCGGCGTCTTCCAAGGCATTGTGTGCCGCTTCGCCGTGATGCTGCAAGGAGGACTTGTTGGGGACGGTGCCCATCTCGTCCGACTCAGCCACACCGACGATCGCAATATCACGTTCTTTGGAGGCGCTGGATGCCATGGTTGTTTCCTCCCTAATTTCTTACAGACAACCGGATCTTGGCTGATAACCGAGTCTCGGCTGATAACCGGGTGATTGGCCGTTTGCAGTTCAAGCTCGCATGATGTTACACCAATTTCCGTAGGCCAGACAAGCTGAATCAGGCACGTTTTCGGCAAGGGAGAATTGATTTGGTTATGATACTTTTGGTTGAGAATTATTGGAAAAATCACTCTTTCCCGGCGATATACAAGTGTTACAATAGTTATAATCAGTTTTCGTGATGATGTAGATGCGAATTAATCCGAGTTAATCTACGGCCAATCGCCTGGCTGAATCGCATCAGAGGTAGGAATGGCCCACAATTTTTGGATGATTATCAGCAACCCCAACAATTTCCGGATTACGGAGAAGCTGGGGTTCACCAAACAGGGGTTGAAGTCTCAACACCGGCGCAAGATTCAGCGGATCGAGAACGGTGATCGAGTGCTCTTCTATGTGTCCGTTGACCGGTACTTCACCGCCACTGCAACTGCCACATCTTCCTATTTTGAGGAGGCTGAAGAGGTTTGGGAGAAAGAAGGTCGCGCCGAGTGGCCTTATCAAATCAAGATAAAGCCCGAAGTCGTCCTTGACGACCACCAGTACATAGACGCCAACCTTCTTGCTCCTCGTTTGGACTACGTCAAGCGTTGGGCTCCGGAGAACTGGTACATGGCGTTCCAAGGGAACTTGCACCTCTTGCCCAAGAGCGATTTCTTACTTATTGAAGAGGAGATGAAGAAGCTCAAGTTTGGCAAGGACCACAAGAGAGGGACGTTAGCCCCGCCTCAAGATTCGCCCCGCCGCAGAAGAAAGCGAGGACCAACTAGAGTCGCGCCAGCACCGCCTCAGGCGAACGTAGCGCCAAACCGAAGCAACTCAACACCAGCTTCCTAGCCACCGCCTCTGCCGGAGAGCGTCAGGTGCGTTCTTGCTCTGGATTGAGGCCATTTCATCGGTTGTTTAGATTAAAGCCCGTTAGGGCCTGTCCAATCTCTGCCAAGACGCCTTCGTCCCCTTCATTGTCTTGAGCTTGGTTCAGCGCATCCCAGACCTCTGTGCCGCCGATTCTGCCCAATGCCCAAGCAGCGTGGCCCCGCACCAAGGGTTCGCCAACGACCAACGCTTGGCGCAGTGCGGGAACAGCAACAGTGTCGCTCTTATTGCCCAAGGCGACGCAGGCGTTCCTCTGCAGCCCGACCCTTTTGGCCCTGAGGATTGGGGTGCCCCGGAACCGCAGTCGGTAGGTCTCCTCAGTCATTTCCAGTAGATCAATCAAATCCAATGTTGTGATTCGCTCTTGATTCGCCGGATTTGACACCTGCTCCACTGCGAAGCCTTGCTGTTCTCCATGTGGCTCCGGGACCTCCATGCCTTCCCTTTGGTCTTGGCGGACTTGGTCTTTATACCATAGCGTAGGTGAGGGAGGAGCTTTATGGTTCACCGGGCAAACGTCCTGACAGATGTCGCATCCAAAAATCCAGTCGCCAATCTGAGGACGCAGGGCCAAGGGAATCTCGCCCCGGTTCTCAATGGTGAGATGGGAGATGCACAGGGCATTGTCAATCACGTAGGGTGCAATAATCGCCCCGGTTGGACATGCGTCGATGCAGCGCACGCAACTACCGCAAGTCTTTTTCAACGGTTGGTCTGGCTCTAACTCCAGGTCGGTGACTACCTGTCCCAAGAAGACCCATGAGCCAAGGGTGGGGGTAAGGATATTCGTGTTTTTCCCGAACCAGCCCAATCCGGACCTGCTGGCGGCTGCCCGGTCCATCATGGGCCCGTCGTCCACGTACCAGCGGGCAGCAAACTCATTCCCCAGTTTTATGCGGAGACCTTCCACGTAAGCCCGCATGCGCTTCTTTATCAGCTTGTGATAGTCCCTGCCCCATGCGTATCGGGCCACCTTCCCCGTTGGGTTGGTGGATTTGCCAAAATCCTGTCCTTCTTCCAGGTAATTTAAGGCCAAGCAAATTATCGAGCGAGCACCGGGGAGCAATTCTTGGGGTGAGGTCCCGCGAAGTACTCGGGACTCATTGAACCATGGAAGGCCATCCATCAGGCCATCGTCGATGCGCTTCAGGGCGACATTGCGGTCCTCGTTGAACTCTTGGGCCGAAGTCACCCGCACCAAATCAAAGCCCATTTCCAGGGCGTAGTCGGTTATGACCGATTTAACTCGATCCGACGATGTGCTTGCCGATACCCTTGCACCGGCTACAGCAGCGACACGTTCTGGTATAGATTCAGCCAATGTTCTCGCTTTGGAACCGGCCTTGGTAGCCTTGGCTAACTGCCCCGGATAGCTGGAAAAATACCAACTGCATCAGCCTGGCGTCCCTCTGCACGCGGTACCCACCGGAATGGTAAACAACCAGCAACGATTGGGAGCGGCCTCGGTACCCGGAGTCCCAGACTGCAGTGTGGACGCTGACGCCGCTACGCAATAGGCTGGAACGAGGGCGTCCCAAGGCCATAAGGTCCAAGGGCAGGTTCACTACCTCATTGAATGTTATCAAGTATGCGCCTGGGTTGAGTCGCAGCCAGCCGTCCGGCTCGAACTCCAGGTTTTCCAGTTCCGATAACTCTCTGTCGGCAGTGTCGGATCCGATGCTGCCGGGAGAGACCAGAGCGCTGACTTGCTTCAGAGAAAGGTCGAAGCCGTTGGGTTGCAGTTGCTGTTCCAAAGAGGGGAAGTCCTCCACCAAGGGAGGATTATCGTGGATGAGCCTGCCGATGGACTCCCGGTCCAAAGGGTTGCCGTTCATCTAGACTCCCTGCGCTTTCAAAAAGCCCGGCCCGGTGGTCCAACGGCAACCGCCGTTGGACCACCGGGCCGGGCTTTAAATGCCAATTCCGATTCTTGTTTCGCCTCAGACCCTAAAGATTGGTTTCCATCGGTGATTAGGTAGAGGCTAATGAGCTACATTAGTCGTGCATTACTCTA
>Ga0066376_10001876_pt1 | contig 20034 bp, 19 predicted proteins | sample Knorr_S15_td_Bot_FD_77009 | JGI IMG/M metagenome (GOLD analysis project Ga0066376, IMG submission 77009) | Marine microbial communities from Southern Atlantic Ocean transect - Knorr_S15_td_Bottom_ad_5009_LV_A | ecosystem: Environmental > Aquatic > Marine > Oceanic | place: Southern Atlantic...
CCAGTCGTCCATGCGCTTGCCGGTGTGCTCGGGGATCCAGCGGACCTGACTCGCCGCCTCCAGCATCAGCGGCCGGATCTCGTCGCAGCGGATGAACCACTCGCCCACGAGACGGAAGACCAGCTCCATGCCGCAACGCCAGCAGTGGGGATACCGGTGCGCGTAGTCTTCGCTGCGGAACAGCAATTCCTTAGCGCGAAGGACTGACAAGATCGGCACTGTCGCCTCCGCAAAGCCGGTCCCGCTGAATGTCCCATAGCCATCCACGTAGGTTCCGTCTTCATTCAACGGCGCCAACACGGACAGGTCGAGCCCCTCACCCAACTCGAAATCCTCCGCGCCGCACCCGGAGGCGATGTGAACGACTCCGGTTCCCTCCGTCTCCTCCACTCGGTCCCATGCCACGATCCGATGCGCGACTTCCTGTTGCGCCGGCAGTTCGTTGAAGGGACCCACGTACGCCTCACCGACCAGATCGACACCACGGACGACGTTGAGCACCTCAGCTGAAGGCGTGAGTCGCTCCACTGCGGCACGGGCGAGATACAGCACTCGGCCTTCGTAACGTACCCGGGCGTAGGATAGCTCCGGATGCACAGCCAGGGCCGCATTCGCCAACAGGGTCCATGGAGTTGTCGTCCACACCAGGATCCGCTCGTCAGGGCGCGCCGCCAGCGGCAGTGCCAGATACACGGCTCGATGAGTGACATCCTCGTAAGAGTCGGTAAGCTCGTGCTGGGACAGCGATGTGCCACAGCGCGTGCACCAGGGCATGACCCGGTGACCGCGGTAGAGCCAGCCCTTCTGGTTGCACCGCTTGAGGAAGTACCAGATGTGCTCGATGTTGCGATCGGCGTAGGTGTAGTAGGAGTTGTCCCAGTCCATCCATTGACCCAGCCGCACACTGGCGGCCACGATAGCCTCGGCCGAACGGTCCACTCGCTGGCGGCACTGGCGGGCAAACCGCTCGAGGCCATACGCCCGGATCCCCTTCTTGCTGTCGATCCCCAGCCCCTTCTCCACCTCCACTTCCACCCACAGCCCCTGGCAGTCGAAGCCGTTCTGGTAGCGCAGCTCGTACCCCTGCATGGCCCGGTGGCGTTGAAAGATGTCCTTGTACGTGCGTCCCCAGGCGTGATGCACACCCAACCCGCGCGGGTTGTTAGCCGTGATCGGGCCGTCCAGGAACGAATAGGGCTCGCCGCCTCGATTCTGCTCCCTGAGCTTGTCGAAGACACGACGCTCCTTCCAGAACGACAGTACGCGCTCCTCCAATTGCGGGAAGTCCAGAGCCTCCACTTCGTTGAACATGATATCTCTCCTCCGCTAGACCCGCTGTCGGCGCGGGCCGACGGCGAGTTCTGAGAAGAGCAGAACAGAGAAACCCGCCGTCGATCAGCGTCGACAGCGGGTTGATTTGAGTCAGTTTTTCAGCTTGCTCAGACCATGGACCGCCATCGACGCCGGGTAATGCCCGTAATTATGCCGGCAATAATGCTGGCGGCGGAAATGACGTTGCGGTCCGGACGATCAGTCATGGTCTTCGCTTGGGGTCTGAGGTCTGCTGTTCGGTAAACGATAACAGGATTGCGCGGATCGGTCAAATCCTACTGACATGCCATGCTTGGCCAAGGCGTCGGTTCTGCTGCCATGGTGAACGCCAGCACGCCATGCAAAAAAAGCTGCGGGCTCCGAGGGGTATCGTCGACGATGAGAATCTCGTCCGTTCTGTCAGTCATTGTTCTCAATCTGGCTCAGCGGCAGGCAGCTCGGGATACTGAGGGCCAGATACGACCTCGCCGACCGCCACATTCTCCACCCGTCCCATACGCTCGTTCCAGCTGTCTCCAAGGCGACGAGTATGACCGGGCATCAAGTGCAGGACATAACTACGGCGCATATTGTCGGTACTGTTGCCGTAGGATCCGTGTAGTGTCTGGCAGTGGTGAAAGTGGCAGTGCCCGGCCGGCACCGGGCAGGGGGTGGGGGCGGCCCTCTCGGCGGGAAGCTGCGGGTGTTTCAGCAGCCATTCCGGATCGCTGACGTCCACATCCTCGCGGCTGAAGTCGAGTTGCCAGTGATGACTCCCAGGCAGCACATGCATACAGCCGTTGTCGACGGTGGCGTCGTCCAGCGCGATCCAGCAGGTGGCCATGTCGGCCGGCCCGACGTGATCCCAGAAGGTGTAATCGCGGTGCCAGGCCAGCGCCGTCTGACTGTCATAGGCCGGCTTGTAGATCATCTGATCTTCCCACACCCGTACCGGCCCCGTCATCAGATCGTGCGCCAGAGCGCTGATGGCGGGATTCATGTAGACATGGGCGAATACGGGATCGTGGCGGAAGAGATTGACGACTTTGACCGAGGGCAATTGGCCCTTGGCGCGCGACTTCTCCACGGTCTCGCCCAGCAGATGTGGCGGCAGATCGGTGCGGCCGGCGAGGATGTCATCAATGCGCCCTTTGAGCGTTTCCAGCTGCTCGTCGCTCAGCACGCGCGGCCCGGCCAGGTAGCCCTGGCGGTGATAGGTCTCCACTTCTTCGGCAGAAAAGTGCATGGTCGACTTACTCCTTGATCGAAGGCGAGGCGACCGCCTGGTCGATGGCCGCGAGGATCAGCTCCTCCGTCTCTTCGGCAAACGGTCCGGTATGGAGCTGGTGGCGATTGTTGTTGATGACCTCGTATCCACCCTCGGGAATCTGGCGCCGCACGGGCACGTACCCCACTATGTCGTTGGTATAACCGAGCACCAGTATACCATCGAAACGCCCGCCCCAGGTGCGCTTGCAGCGCAGGGCGTACTCGACGCTCATTTCGCCGGACAGAGTGACGATCAACAACGACTCGCCAAAGCGAATTGTCTGTACCTCGAAATCGAATTCTCGCCGAGCCTCCTCCCCCCGTTCCGCCAATTTCAGGTGGTGGGCCGCCCATTCGCGTTCGTACTCGGCGCTCGAGCGCGCGCAAGCTTCCAGTGCCCCGCGGTCGGCGGGATCGGTGCGTAGGCTGAGCACACTTTGCGTTGCGGTTATCGGACCGTCAATCGGCCGCAGGTCGTCGGTGTCGACAACGCGCTGTACCGCCTTTCCCAGTTGATGCCCGAGGGCGCGCACCTCGTCCAGTTCCAGATTGCGCCAGCCATCGCCATCGGCGGCACGCGTATCGGGTTTCTGGTCACCAGCGCAGCCCTGAAAGAAGCCCGCCTTGGCACCGCCGTAGGTGTCTTCGAGGAAGTCACATGCGTAAGCCGCGAAGTCCCCGCCGATCTGGGTCAAAGCACCGGCGCTGATGGGATGGCAGGCATAGGAAAACAGCATCTGCCGCAAGTCCCCTTCGGGGCTCTCCACGACCACGACGGTCACCTCGTGGTCGTGCGGCGCGTCCAGGGAGGGTTTGTATAGCACCCTACCGGGACCATCGGGCCGCCTCCGGGAAGAAGCGAAACCGCACCAACTCGTGCCGACGCGCAGTCGCGCCGGCTCAGCGCGATCCAGCGCCTCTCTGGCGCTCTGCGCCAGGTCGTCGAGCACGCGATCAATGTAGTCCTCGTCGATGGTGCCGTGTCGGCGCAGATCCATGTTCTGCCTCATGACCGGACCGCAGTGAGTGTGGGTGCCGCTGAGCACCATGCGATCGGGCGCAATCCCCGTGGCTGCGGCAATGCGCCGCCGCGCCTCGGCCGTGCGGTCATAAAACCCCAGCCATTCGAACGACACCAGAAGCAGCGGGCCCTGGCCATCGTCGATGACCGTCGAAACGGCACGCAGTGGGTGATAGACGCCGTCTGAGGGTGTGTGACGCCCACCGTAACCCGCCAGATAGACGCCCACCGGCGGGGTAACGTCGATGGTGTGGGAACCGACTGAGTACAGACCCCTGACATTATCGATACTGACATTGTCGATACTGACGCTGTCGATACTGTTACTAGGCATACAGGGTTTCAACTCCTGCTCTCATCACACGGTGATAGCTGTCGCAAGCCACAAACCTCATGGTCCATACGAACGGCCACAACGGCTTGTCTGGTCAAGCGTTTCGGGCTTCGCCAACCGCACTCACTCCTGCACAGCAACCGCAACCGAGCCATCGGTCTCAAGGATTTCCCAGCCAACCGGGAGCTCCTCGCCCACGATCAGCTCCCGGGCTCGCGTGACTCCGGTCAGATCTGCCCTCGCCTCCCGGAGGACCTCCTGCAACTCGAGGTCATCACTCGCCAGCCCCAACCCCGCAAGCTCCGATCCGAGCCGCAGACTCCTCGCGGTCTTATATCTTCTGACCGCCGTCGCCACGGCGAGCAGCTCCTCGCCGATGCGCTCCGCCTGGTCATCGACCCATCTCTTCGCCGGCTCGGGCCAGGGACCAAGATGCACCCTCTTCCCTGCCGAGGCGAACAGCGCCTGGTAGATCGCGTCAGTGACATAGGGCACGATGGGTGCCAATAACTGAATCACCGTTTTGAGCGCCTCTGACAGAACCAGCCTGGCCCCGTGGTGACACGGATCGGCTTCGTCATACAGCCGTTTCTTGCCAATTCGATGTAGTTGTCGGCCAGATTGTGCCAGAAGAACCACTCCGTCACCGCCTTGGCCGCGGCGAACTCGTTGTGCTCGAAGGCCTCAGTCGCCTCCGTCACCACCCGATGCAGTCGGGACAGCAGCCAGCGGTCCGCGGGCGCGAGCGGCACCCGCGAAAGATCGGTCGCGGCGGCATCGACTGGAAACCGTTCGGCAAAGCGCGCCACGTTCCAGAGCTTCACCGTCAGCCGATGCCCAGCCTCCATCTTCTCTTCGTTGATGACCGAATCCCTGCCAAGACCCGTGCAGGCCGCCCAGTAGCGCACCGCGTCGGCGGAATAGCGATCCATCATTTCTTCGGGAGAAGCCGGCCCGCCGCCCCGTTTCTTGCTGATCTTCCCGCCTCCCTCAGGGGCCAGTCCCCAGCCTGAGATGGCCACGTCGGTCCATGGAAGCATGCCGAAGTGATGATGGGATTTCAGTATCGTGTAGAACGCCCAGGTCCGGATGATCTCATGCGCCTGAGGCCGCAGGGCCATGGGAACCGTTTGAGCGTAAAGCTGATCGTCCATCCCCCATCCGGCACAGATCTGCGGAGACAGGGAGGACGTCGCCCACGTGTCCAGCACATCGGTCTCTGGCGTGAATTCCTCCCCACCACAGGCGCTACACAGATGTTCCGGGCGCTGCTCCCGCGGATCTATCGGCAGCTGACTCTCCTTCGCCACCATCGCTTCACCACAGCCCGCGCAATACCACACGGGGAGGGGCACGCCGTAATAGCGCTGCCGGGAGAATACACCAGTCCCATTTCAGATTCAGCACCCACTGCCTGTAGACCTCGATCATATGGGGAGGATGCCAGCGGATGCTCTCCCCAGCCTCCAGCAGCGGCTCGATGAATTCGAGCACCCGCACGAACCACTGATCGGCGACCACGTACTCCACGGGGGTGTCGCAGCGCTCGTGGACGCGAATCGTCTGCACGGTCGGCTCCCTGCCGGTCACCAGCCCATCTTCGGTCAACACCGCCAAGATCTTCTTTCGCGCCTCGATGACCGGCAATCCGGTCAACTCGTTCGCGCTATCACCGCACAGACGACCGTCTCGACCGATGATCTCCACCAGGTCCAGGCCGTATTTCCGCCACCAATCGAGATCGGCGGCGTCGCCGAAGGTGCAGCACATGACCGCGCCGGTGCCCTTTTCCGGATCGGCTCCGGCATCCGCGAGGATCGGCACCTGTCTGCCGAGGCGCGGAACCGTCGCCTGCTTACCGACCAGATGCCGGAACCTGCCGTCCTCGGGATGGACGAAGACTGCCACGCAGGCCGGCAGCAGCTCCGGTCGAGTCGTGGCGATCGGCAGCGGGCCCGACTCGGTCGCGAAAGACAGAAACACATACTCGCTCTGCCGCTCCAGTTCGTCCAGGTCCGCCTGTGCCACCGCCGTCCCGCACTCCGGACACCAGATCGCCGGCGCCTTGCTTCGGTACACAAGCCCCTTCTGATGCAGATCGAGGAACGACCACTGCGAGATCCGTTGTGATCGATCGTCGATCGTGCGGTAGGTGTGTCGCCAGTCCACCGACAGTCCGAGTCGCTGCCACAGCTCCCGGTAGGCGGATCCGTAGACCGCCGCCCTCTCCTTGCAGGCCGCTTCGAAGTCCGCGCGCGCCATCTTTGACGGATCGAGCCCCCGTTCCTTCTGCACCAGTCGCTCCGTCGGCAGCCCGTTGTCGTCGAATCCCATGGGGTAGAACACCCGGTCTCCCCGCATCCGACGGTAACGGGCGATGAAGTCCGACTGGCTGTACGAGTACACGTGGCCCAGGTGAAGAGAGCCCGAGACCGTGTCCACCGAAAACACGGCTCCCTCGCCCGCAGTGTCGCAGTGGTAGATTCCGGTGTCTTCCCACTCGGCGCGAATTCTGGCCTCACTCCCTTGCGGGTCGTACTTCTTCTCGAGTTGCACGATATCTCCTCTTGATTTGCCTGATAATCCTGGTTACTTGGCAGCTTCGGTTAGTTGGCGCCGCGCCCAGAACAAAAAAACCCGCCTCGAAAGCTCGAGACGGGCGCGAAATCTGCTTGATTGGTGTCTATGCCTACAGAGTTCCTGCTCCTCGAGCTCCCTGAATCGGGGCTACAACTATAGCTACGGCTACGCTGTCGCTCAGACGGAATGTTCCCGTAAGCGGGTAAAGGGTCTCTCGAGACTTTGTCATGGGTAGTTTTATCATTGGTCTGCTTGTGCAGAAGGATAGGATACGACTCACGCTCGAGTCAAGCCCTGCCCGGGTTAATTACGCAGATCGGGGGCCGATAGATCACCCACGGTACCCAGGTTTACCTGGATATGCCGTGTCAACCAGGTTGAGTAAGCGGTCAGACGGCGTTGACGATATGAGCGAAGTGATTGAGTGCCACATACCCGAAGGCGAGTACGGCGACAAGGGTGGCGGCGGGAAACACGACGTCGACGATGATGCTCTTGATGCGGGCCATGATGTTATCTCCTCTAGTTAGGGCGGTGGTCTCGGGTGCACTGAATGAGATACCGTCCGCACCAAAAGGGTTTGCATCACCACCCAAGAATTCGTCACATCCGCGTAGCCTCCACTTCGAGACGGACCATGGCGACGTGAAAGGCACCGCTCTCGTCGGCCATATAGAACTCCTCGGTGAAACCCAGAGCTGTGGCGTCCCCGTGTTGAAAGAACAGGTTGTGGGCACCCTCGGCGGCGAATTGGCGGTGGGCGAAGTCCACCATATCGGCGGAGCTGTCCAGACCGACGACGGGCGAATCCCAGTGGATGATGATGTTGGCATAATGGAAGACATCTTGGTATATATATCCACCTGTCAGACGTGATCCCTCCCTCACCTCACTTCACCCTTCGGGACAGCCCATGATCCTCGCCCAGCTCGCTCAGTGGTGCCGTGAGCTGCAGGCACTGGCTCAGAACGGCCTTGCTTACAGCAAGGACCCGTTCGACATCGAACGCTTCGATCGACTGCAGCAAATCGTGGCGGAGTTGATGTCGGCGATCAGCGATGGAAGCATCGAGAACACGTCTGGGCTGATCGGGCTTGAGAAGGGGTACCTCACTCCGAAGGTCGACGTCAGAGCAGGAGTCTTTCGGAACGGAGAGCTATTGATGGTCCGCGAGGCGTCGGATGGCCTCTGGTCGCTTCCCGGCGGATGGGCCGACGTCAACGAGTCGCCGAGCGAAGCCGTCGTGAGAGAGGTGCTCGAGGAGACAGGTTACACGGTTTCGTGTCAGAAACTCGTAGCGCTATTTGACCGGGACCGACATGGGCATCCGCCGATGCAGTACCACGTGTACAAGCTGTTTTTCATATGCGAGATCATCTCTGGCAGCTCCACCACGAGCGTGGAGTCTACTGCCGTCGAGTTCTTCGACCAACACTCTTTTCCCAGCCTCTCAATTCCCCGCGTCACCGAGGAGCAGCTCAGAACTCTGTTTCGGCATCACGCCGACGAGAAGCTCCCGACGGAGTTCGATTGAGCGATGCCATCGGTTTGCAGCCCCGGCGTCAACCATCCGTTCTCGGTATCACAACCGGCGGCAGAACCATCTCGATCTCTTCCCGTCGTGGCTCCAACCGAGCGGGCAGTTTCAGACTCGATCCGAGGTGCTCAACATCCTCGTCAATGTCAAAACCGGGCGAATCCGTGGCGACCTCGAAGAGCACGCCGCCCGGTTCATTGAAGTAAATCGAGCGGAAGTAAGACCGATCCATCACTTCGGACACCTTGCTGCCACTGTCGAGCAATCGACCTCGAAGCTCGGCCTGGGTCTCGCCGTCGGTGATCCGCCAGGCCACATGGTGATTCACACCAACCCCCATCCGACCGGCGGGACTGCCAGGTCGACGGAGGACATCGACCATGTTTCCGGGACCGCCCTCTCCCGCCTCGTAGCGACAGCGGTCGCCTTCGTCGGCGACCTTGCGAAACCCCAGCATCCCGGTTATCAGTCGTTCGGTGCCTTCACCTGCGACCGAGAGTGAGAGACTGTGGAGACCGCGGATAGCCTCTCCCGGAGGGGCAGACTCACTCTCCCATCCAGATCGGGAATCACTGGCAGCCACCAGTTCCAGCTCGAGGCCGTCCGGATCTCGAAAACGGACGAACTCTTCGCCAAAGCGATCGAAGGGACCATCGACGTGGACATCCTTCTCCTCGAGCCGTCGTTTCCAGAATTCGAGTGACGTCTCCGGTACGGACAAAGAGATCGTCGTCACCTGCCCGGTGCCGCGGCGTCCCTTGCGTGCGCTGGAATCACCCCAAGCGAAAAATGTCAGAATGGTACCGGGACGGCCCACGCCATCGCCATAGTAAAAGTGGTAGCGATGGGGATCGTCGAAGTTGACCGTCTTCTTGACCAGCCTCATCCCGAGAGTCCCGACATAGAAATCGATGTTCGACTGCGGGTTTCCCGCGATCGCCGTGATGTGATGAATTCCGTGGGTAGGCATTTCTGACCTCCTCTCCCGCTCGAGCGAGGGTGCAAGTGTCTATCGACCGATAGCTTCCCAGAAATCAACGACCTACGCAAACCCCGCGCCAACCTCATCAATGCTACCACGGGAAGATGCTCAAAAGACACCTGCATCGTACATTGCTAAAGTCAGCTGAAAACGAGCCGGCGATAGGACGCGATCTGTCTTGACCGTCACGAGTCCGCGTCCCTGGTGGCAACCATACCGGAGGACCCCGCATGAAAAACGCCCTGCCCAACGCCGCCAGCTCAGGCGGTCAAGTCAAGATCACGGCCATCAATGCCCTCCAGCCTCAAAGCGGCGCCACGCTGATCAGGGTGGAGACCGATGCCGGCGTCAACGGATACGGGCCATGCCACGGCACTGGACCTTTTGCACGTGCGGCGATCGCGGGTCTGGAGGGGCCCAGGTTGCCTCACTTGGGGTTGATAGGCAAAGACCCATTGGCGATCGATGTCCACTTCTACAACATGTTCTATGCCTATCCCCAACGAGGCCGGGTGATGGGCGTTCTGAGCGCCATCGATATCGCCCTCTGGGACCTAGCCGGGAAGCTGCTCGGCCAGCCGGTCTGTCGGCTGCTGGGCGGTCCCTTCCGGGACGAAATTGCACTCTATTCGCACTGCACCGGCGGCGATTTCCTGAGTCGAGATGAGTGGCGATCTCGCGCTCAGAGTCTGAAAGACGACCCCTGCGGGTACAAGGCCTACAAGATCGATATCCACCACATTCTCCACGGCCACGTGCAGCAGTACGTTCCCAGCATAGGGCCGCGCGAGGCGCGCGACGTGGCGCAGGCCTACGGCCTTGCGCGCGAGGCCATAGGCGACGAGATCGACATCATCGTCCATTGCCACAACGAGCTCGATCTTCCGAGTGCGATCAGAGTGGCCGAGGCGGTGGAGCCGATCAAGCCCCTGTACTTCGAGGACCCGATCGCACCCGAATTCAGCGAGTCCTGGATGGCCCTGCGACGCACAACCCGGGTGCCGATCCTGACGGGCGAGAACATCGCCCTCGCTGAGGGAGCCCTGCCCTTCCTGCAGCACCAGGCCGTCGACAGCTTGCAGCCCGATTTGATCAACTGCGGCGGCATCACTGGCGCCAAGCGCATTGCCGACCTGGCGTCGCTCTATCGCATCCCCATCTCCTGCCACAACGTCAGTGGCTACGTCCTCGACATGGCGTCACTGCAGCTGTCAGCCGCCGTCTTCAACTGCCCTTTGTTGGAATGCAGAAGGACAGCCGCCGATGCCCCGGAAGCGACCGGTGAGAAGCTCGTCATTCGCGACGGCCGCATGAAGGTGCCGATGCGACCCGGATTGGGGTTGGAGTTGGACTTCGAGTATCTCGAGGCGCATCGGGCCGACGGCGAGCCCTGGTGGGACTAGCAACCCGTTGATTCGCGCCGCACTCAAGGATCTCTAGCAGTGGCCGATAACATTGGAAGGAAACTCTTGCCACTGTGAAGCGACACGACTACCTTTGCACGCCATGACCATCCACCTGACCAACGCGCTTGACGACCGTCAGAACCCAAACGCCAATAACCGGCGGGCGGGGCCCTGCGTGTTCTGACGACTGACTGTCAATCCACAGAGCACCCGGAACCCGCCGCGAGACACCGCGAGCGGGTTTTTTCGTTTGCACCCCGACAGGAAGGACAACAAAGAACAACAATGGCTCATCCACACTGCGTCGCCACAAATCTGAATAACGATAACGATAATGCCACCTGTCGGACTCGACGGGATGGGCTCTGACGCACCTTCGTGCATTGTCGCCTGTCAGCCCGCCGTCGAGTCCAGCACTCGACGGCGGTTTTTTTGTGTACGCCAAACCAGATAGGAAAGGAAACCCCCATGCATGCCTACCGGACTCATACCTGCGGAGCCCTGCGTCTCCATCACGCCGGGCAGGCCGTTCGTCTCAGCGGCTGGATCCACCGAATGAGAGACCACGGCGGTTTCCTGTTCGTCGACTTGCGAGACCATTATGGCCTCACCCAGCTCCTCTTTCGCCTCGACCAACCGGAGACCTCCGACGTCCGGGGGCTGGGGCTCGAGTCGGTGATTACCGCAACCGGGACCGTGGCGCCGCGCTCCGCCGACAACGTCAACGCTTCGATCCTGACCGGGAAAGTCGAAGTGCAGGTCGCTTCGCTGGAGGTCCTGAGTGACGCTGAACCGTTGCCCTTTCCCGTGGCCGACGAACGGCCGGTCTCCGAGAGCGCCCGCCTCCAGCACCGCTTCCTCGACCTGCGCCGCCAGGGCCTGCATCGCCGCATCCAGCTGAGAGCGGAGGTCATCGGCAGCATCCGACGCCGCCTGGTCGAGAGCGACTTCACCGAGATCCAGACGCCCATCCTCACCGCCAGTTCACCGGAAGGCGCCCGTGACTTCCTCGTGCCCAGCCGGGTCCATCCCGGCCGGTTCTACGCGCTGCCGCAGGCGCCCCAGCAGTTCAAACAGCTGCTCATGGTGGCCGGGTTCGACCGCTACTTCCAGATCGCCCCCTGCTTCCGGGACGAGGATGCCCGCGCCGACCGCTCTCCCGGGGAATTCTATCAGATGGACCTGGAGATGGCCTTCGTCGAGCAGGAAGATGTCCTCTGCCTCGTCGAGAAGATTCTACATGGTCTGTTCAGCGAGTTTGGTGACTGGGAGACCACCCCGTGTCCCTTTCCGCGAATCCCATACGCTGAAGCTCTCCTCCGGTATGGCTCCGACAAGCCCGATCTGCGTTTCGAGCTGAAGATCGAGGATCTGTCCGATCTCTTCCGCCGGTCGGAGTTCCGCCTGTTCCGACAGATCGTAGAGCAGGCAGGTGTGGTACGGGCACTTCACTTGACGGGGACAGGGCAACGCCCGCGGACCTTCTACGACAAACTCAGGGACTTCGTCGAGGACACCGGTGGGCAATTGGCCTGGATCACCCTCGGACTTGACGGAAGCCTTGGAGGGATCGGCCCAGCACTCGGAGCTCCTCTGATGTCAGAGCTGTCTCATCACCTGGACATGAAGCCCGGGTCCGCTCTCCTGATGCTGGCGGGACCGGAAGCCGAAACCGCCCGGCGCGCCGGTCAGCTCCGCCTGCACCTGGCCGACGTACTCGGCCTGCGCGAAGGTCAGGCCTATCGCTTCTGCTGGATAGTGGACTTCCCCATGTACGAATGGAACGAGGAAGAGGAACGCGTCGACTTCTCCCACAACCCCTTCTCCATGCCGAAGGGGGGCCTCGAGGCCCTCGAGTCGCAGCCTCCGCTGGAGATCCTCGCCCAACAGTACGACATCGTCTGCAATGGCATCGAACTGTCCAGTGGCGCCATCCGCAACCACCGGGTCGATATCATGTATCGAGCTTTTGAACTGGCTGGCTACCCGCGAGCAGAAGTGGAGCGCCGTTTCGGCGGTCTGTTGCGGGCCTTCCAGTACGGCGCGCCTCCCCACGGCGGCATCGCCCCAGGCATCGACCGCATCGTCATGCTGCTGGCGAAGGAGTCCAACATCCGCGAGATCATCGCCTTCCCCATGAACCAGAAAGCTGAGGACCTGCTCATGGGTGCGCCCAACCAGGTAGACGAGCGCCAACTGCGGGAGTTGGGGATCTCAGTGGCGATTGACATGCACCGACTTGAGTGACGATAATATGTGCATAATAAGTCATTTATTAAAGCATACATCTCGTGCCACAGGAGTGCTCAGGATGAACAAAGTGCGCACCACAGTAGTGCTCCCGGAGACAACCGCCGCCAAGCTGCGTGACCGGGTGCCTCCCAGAAAGCGGAGCGAGTTCGTGACCGAGGCCATTGAGAGCCATCTGATGCAGCTCGCATTCCAGACAGAGAGAGAGAGTTCCTTCGGGACCTGGAGTGACGAGGACTACCCTCACCTGCAGAACCAGGAGGACGTGAACCGCCACATCGCTGCCCTGCGGGATGACGACGGCTGGCGGACATTGACAGACTCAAAGACTCGGTGATGGCACTCCGATATCTGCTCGACACGGATGTGATCATCTGGCACTTGAGAGGGCACGAGCCTACAGAAGCAGTCTTGCGAGCCATCGAGCGCGAGCAGCCACTGGGATGTTCGACGCTTTCCGTCTTTGAGGTGTGGTCAGGCGTGCGGTCCAAGGAGCAGGACCCCACACATCGATTCCTCGACACACTCCAGCAGATTCCGCCAGACGGCTCCATGGCCATAGCCGCGGCCGAATACTGGCGCCACTTCCGTAGCCGCGGCGTAACCGTGGGTCGAGCGGATGCGCTCATCGCCGCCACGGCTCGGATCCTGGACCTCGTTCTGGTCACCTACAACAGCGACCATTACCCTATGGACGATGTCGCGTTTTATGATCGCATGCCGCGCGCGTGACGAGCATACAGCGGTAGGCTGCCGTCGCTGGCCTGGGTCGTCTGCAACCGAACTGAACCTGACGCCCGCAACCGCCGCGTGATGAGCTGGCTTGCGGCTGCCACACCGTTCACGTAGGCTCGATGAGCGCCGGCAGTCGCTCCAGCAGATATGCCGGCACGTTGACGAGGCGGCGCTCATCTCCGCGGCCCATCTCAGCGTACGGGGCCAGACTGACCAATACCCCCCTGGCCTGCGTGTAGAAATCGAGATAATTCAACAGCCCACGCAGATGCCTTCCGTTGATCGTCAACGAGGCTTTGCACTCAACCGGCACGGCCTTCCCGCCGACGGAAGGGACAACGAAGTCGATCTCGTTGCCGGAGGAGGTTCTCTTCCAGCCCGACAACTCGATGCCCTGCCTGGCGATGTCGATAGCCGTCTGGTTCTCGACCACTCCACCCAACAGGCTGCGCACTGCGGGAGATGATTTCGCCAGCGTGTTGACAGCAGGTACGGCGGACTCACGCAGGTGGCGTAGCGCACCGGTGTCAAAGAGATAGCGCTTCGGGCGGTAGTTGTGCCCCCCTTCGGGCGAAGGTCCTGTCTGGTTGGACTTCAGGATCAAGTGCCAGGCCTCCAGCCGCTGGAAGACCTCGTTGATCTGTTCGTTGACCGCAGTGCTCGGGTTGGGTATGACCGTCGTGTTCTTCGATACCCCACCGACGAAATTCGCCACACTGCGGAGGCAGGACTGGACGATGGGGAGAGTTCTCTCGCCGAAAAGACGCAGGAAATCCTGCTCGTAGTCGGCCACAACGCGAGCGCGCAGGTCGCGCCAGTCGCCGCCGCGGGCGCGCGCCAGGACCACCTCCGGCAATCCTCCCGTTTCGAGGAAGGCGTCGTACAGCTCCAGCAGTCGGACGTGTCGCCCGGCCGAGATCTCGCTCGGATTCGCCTCTCCTATCACCTGTGCCAACTGCGGCTTCCCCGTCGCCACGAGGAACTCGGAAAAAGAGAACGGGAACAGCACCATGCGGCGCACCCGCCCTACCGGATACCGCGTATCCCCTCGAAAGATCCTCTGGAGCGTCGAGCCGGAGAGAATGACCGTCGCCCGCTCCCACTCCTCCTTCATGAACCGCACGAAGCCGCCGAGTCGTTGGCTCTCCTGAGCTTCGTCGATAAACAGGATGCCGCCGGATCGCCCATGGAAACCGTACCGGTCGGCCATGAGTTCCCCGAATTCAGAGAACTCACGACACGCGTCGACCTCCGAGCGAGCGAGCGCGTCACGCTCCAGGTTGAGGCACACCGAATCTCTACCCGCCCGATTCAATGCGTGAAGCACGGAGCGCGTCTTGCCGACCTGCCGCGCCCCCTCAACCAGGAGCACGGGTTTGTGGAGCGAATCATCTCCGATAAACGACGCGAGGCCGCTGTCAACAGTGCGCCCGATGTATATAATATCCATATTTTGTACCTATATAGAGTATATAATATTGATATTTTCACCGGGGGTCAACGCTTTCTGGCTTTCAGAGCCGGTGGTGATCCCCAGACAGGCCGCCGCCTCACAATTCAGGATTCTCCACGGAGCACAACGCAAAAACAGCGCGTTGGCAGGGTGACAACTCCGTCATTGCCTGCCAGATCATCTTCATCTGCTCGCCCAGCTCCAGTGCCCGAGCTGGGTCAGGTCCACCATCCGCCAACTCGACCTCCTCATCGGGCACGGCGCGCTCCCGCCCCCGTCGCTGGACCCGCGCCGCTGACACCGCTTCGCGTGTCGCGATCCGCAGGAACCAGCCCTCGAACCGCTCAGCCTCACGCAGTACCCTCTGGCCTGCCACGCCTTCGCCAGCGACTCCTGCAGCATCCTCCGCAAGCTGGCCTCTTGGTACTATTCACCCCTTGCCCTACCATGTATTAATGAACAGTGCGGAGACTGAACCCAGATGACAGCAAACCCCGACCTAGCAATTCGGGAGCTGGAGGCCGGCGATACCGACCGTCTCGTCGAGATCGCCCTCGCCGCATGGACACCCGTGTTCTCCTCCTTCAGGGATATTCTCGGTCCTGAGCTGTTCGATCTGACCCGCCCGGATTGCCGGAAGGAGAAGGCCGACCAGATCAGGAAGGCGTGCCAGGCCGATTCACCAGCCAAAGTTCTTGTGGCACAGAATCGCGATGGCATGGGTCGCGATGACATGGGTCGCGATGACATGGGTGGCGATATCATCGCGGGATTCGTCAGCTACTACCCGGAGGCACGCGAACCGGGAGTCGCTGAGATCGGCAACAACGCCGTCCACCCCGACTTCCAGAATCGCGGCATCGCCCAGATGATGTATCAAGAGGTATTCCAACGACTGCGGAGTGAGGGAATCCAGTTCGTGAAGGTCCACACTGGTGGCGATCTATCCCATCTTCCCGCACGGCTTGCGTACGAGAAAGCCGGTTTCAACATCAGTCTGCCCGGAGTTGAGTATTATCGGCGGCTTTAGGCTCCCCACAGCTTGCGTCCCCATGGCGCTGCCGTATCTTTCGCGCATCTCAGACCTGCCGGTAAAGGGCTGCATCTCTCGCTGTTCCAGCTGACCCTCGTCCTTTGTCGTGCACCCCCTGGCCGCTATAGTGGAGTGGCCTCGTCACTCAAATAAACAACAGTGGCACTGATGCGAGAGCAACACCGCTTATGCGATCCATCTGTTGCGCCCTGGCCCTGGCCCTGACGAGCGCTTGCGGATCAGACAGTGGCGGCGACAGCAACGCCGAGGACACCGCCAGGGACATCACCGACGTCATCCTGACCGAGGTGACCGGCGACTGCTCCGACTATGTCGATAGGTATACGTCTACCGTACGCGATATCAACCGAAATCTGGGATTCACTGGCGATCTGGTCGTCACGGTTACCGATGATCAGTGTGCCTTCAGCACGAATGCCATTCCCAACCACGACTTCAACGATGGGGCGCGATCCTTCGTGAATCCGACCCAGGCGCAGACCATCACCTACCGCATTCCCCGCGCTCCCGCCATCGCCGGCGCGCCAACCGCACTCAGCCTGCGCACCGACAATGCCATTTTTCTCAACGGGGTGAAGTTGGATCTGCTGGCCGCGGGCTGCTTCGGCGTTGGCGATGGCAAGATCGGCTGCTTCAACATGGGGGTGCCGTTCCGCTACGACCCGATGGCGGCATCGGCCGACTTCGGCACCGACAGCCACAATGCCCACACGCAACCAGACGGCACCTATCACTACCACGGCAATCCCAACGCCTTGTTTGCCGACGACCCCGCTACGCCATCACCGGTCATTGGCTTTGCGGCGGACGGGTTTCCCATCCACGGCTCCTATTTCAAGGATGCCGACACTGTACGGAAAGCCACCTCGAGCTACCAGCTGAAGAGCGGTGACCGCGCCGCGGTTGGGGACGTCGATCCGGGTGGTGCCCACGATGGCACGTTCGTCGACGACTACGACTACGCGGCTGGCTCGGGCAATCTCGACGAGTGCAACGGAATGAGCATCGGCGGCCACTACAGCTACTACGTCACCGACACCTATCCTTGGGTACTGGGTTGCTTCAGAGGCACGCCGGACGCATCGTTCAACAAGTGAACCGAATGAGCCGCTGTGACGCGGCCGGTTGTGGATCTCGCCGCGGCATCTGGTGCATGCAGGAGAGTGCTTCTCCTTCCTGCGAGATACTGCGAGATCTTCAATCATCTCAAGGAGAATGGAAATGAAGGGATGGGAGGCGCGGAACGCGCAGTGGGTGGAGAAGCTCGGCCTCACGACCCGAGATCGCGTCGTAGCGGACACGGCGATTCTGCTTGGCGTAGAGCCGGGAGCGGTCTACCCAACCAAAGAGCTCCCCGAGATCGCCCTGGCGCCGGGAGTCACCGCGAGAGCATCGTGGGGCAAAGGGGCGCTGCTGGAGACCCTGACCATGGAGCCCGGCGCGGAATACCCCGGACATGAGTTGACCGGCGAGGCGATCACCCGCGTGTTGAACGGATCCGCCACCTGCGTGGTGGACGGCCGCAGTCTGAATCTGGTGCAGGGCTCCCTCCTCTACCTGACCGAGGGCATCAAGCGGACGCTGCGGGCGGGCCCCGAGGGGCTGCGGGCGCTGGAGGTATTCTCACCTGTCCGCATCGACCACCTCAACCTGGCGGGCGTGGAGCAGGGCGAAGACACCGACGGCTCCTTCCCCGACCAGGGCGTGGCAGCGTCCCTGGAACCCGGTGTGGTCTACGCCTTCGATGACATGCAGCGCACGCCGATCGTGCTGCCGGGTATGGATGCGAATGCGCCGACCGCTCACGCCCGGCTCATGTGGGGACGAAATGTCATGTTGAGCTTTGTCCATATGGCACCAGACTCATCCTTCCCCATGCACATCCACCCCGAAGACCAGCTCATGATCATCCTGCGGGGCGAGATGGAGGAGGGGATCATCGACACCTGGCTTCCCATGAAGGGCGACAGCCTGGACGTTATTTTACAACCGGGCGGTATGATTCACGGAGCCAGGCTGAGTCCACGGGGCGCGGACGTTCTGGACGTGGTGTGGCCGGTGCGTCCCGACTACGTCGCTCTTCACCAGGAATACGCTAGCAAGTCATAGGACACTACAACTGACCCTCAATCATCACATCGGCCGCCGAAAAGCGGCTGATGGATCACCATAGGATAAAGAAATGATCAGGCTCGCAGGATCCACCTTCGCTTTCGGCGATATCTCTCTCGAGGAGTCGGCTGACATTTTGAAGGACCTCGGCTTCGACCTGGCGGATGTAGGTGCCAGCGGCTGGAGCACCTTCACCGCCTACGTGCCGCAGCAGGTCGTCAACAACCCCGACGATGCAGATGCTGAGGCCTCCCGCATCACAGAGGCCATGGACGCCAGGGGAATCGGCGTGTCGGAGCTGTTCATCTGCGACTTCGGCCAGGCCGTCAATCACCCTGATGCCAAGGAAAGAGAGAAAAGCCGCGAGCTCTTCGCCAAGTTCGCCGCCATCGCCGGCAAGGCCGGCTTCGAGAGTATCATGATGCTGCCCGGCAACGTCCACGAAGACCTGGGGCAGACCTACGACCAGGCCTTCGACACCTCCGTGCAGGAGTACACCTGGATGTTGGACGTGGCGCGGAAGAACGAGCTGCAGCTCAACTTCGAGCCCTGTATCATGTCCATTGCCGTGGAACCGGCTCAGGCCATCAGACTCGTCGAGGCCGTCCCCGGTGTCGGACTGACCATCGACTACGCCCACCAGGTGCAGATCGGCCTGGGCGCCGATGAAATCGAGACCATGCACCCCTACGCCAAACACTTCCACGTGAAGCAGTCGGCCCAGGGGGAGTTCGAGGTCAAGCCCGAAGCCGACAATGGCGCCATCGATTTCACGCGGCTGGTTAACAAGCTGAAGACCGACAAGTACGACGGTGTAGTCACCGTGGAATTCGTCGCCGCTCCCGACGTCATTGAAGCGGGCTGGGATCTCAAGGAAGAGACGGCGAAGATGAAGAAGGTGATCGAGGAGGCGATGGCCGAGTAGGAGATCCGGCGAGCTGCCAGCCAGTGCTTGTTCCTGGAAGTGGCTCGAGGCACAATCAGCCCCCGTCGATGATCAGCACCCCGTCTATCCGTGAGGACTCCATGAGTCACTTCTTCGCATACCTTGAAAAGATGCGATTCATCAAGCGCTGGGGCTTGATGAGAAACACCTCCGAGGAGAACATCCAAGAACACAGCTATCAGGTGGCGACCATCGCCCACGCCCTGGCATTGATACGCCGCAAGGTGTTCGACAAACCGGTGAATATCGAGAAGGTCCTGGCCTGTGCGCTCTACCACGATGTCTCCGAAGTGATTACCGGCGACCTGGCAACGCCGATAAAGACCTTCAATCCCCGTATCAGCGAAGTCTTCAGCAAGCTCGAGGAGATGGCCAACCGGCGCCTAATCGGCATGATGCCTGAGGAACTCAGAGGCGAGTACGACTCTCACCTCTTGCCGGATCCCGTCGATGCTGACTCATGGGAGCTTGTCAAAGCGGCCGACAGAATCAGCTCCTACATCAAGTGCATCGCCGAGATAAAAATGGGCAACAGCGAATTTTCCAAGGCCATCGAGACGGTGAAGAGAAAGGTCGAGGACCTCGACCTTCCCGAAGCCGAATACTTCGTGGAGAAGTTCATTCCCAGTTTCTCGCTGACCTTGGATGAGCTGAATTGAGCTGAAGGATGAACGATTACAGTCCCGCGGCCCGGCCAGGCCGCTCACGCTGCCGCGACTGCCCGCGCTGAACCTTCGAGGATACGATGTTGTGTCGATAAACATATGGCGCATCTCGACCCCGCCAAGTATCGCTCTGGCGTTGCTCTTGCTTGCCGGTTGTGGAAGCACCGTGAAAAACGGCATGGGGACAGAGATGGAAGATAGCATCGCCAGCCCGTACTCGCAGTGGCGGAACGGGCCACCTACCGATCCCTCTTTCTTTCCCATCGGCGTATGGCTGCAGGATCCGCGCAATGCCGAGCGCTATCAGAGAATCGGTATCAACACCTACGTGGGGCTGTGGCAGGGACCGACGCCGGACCAGCTGACCTCACTTGACACA
>Ga0066376_10001878_pt1 | contig 20027 bp, 19 predicted proteins | sample Knorr_S15_td_Bot_FD_77009 | JGI IMG/M metagenome (GOLD analysis project Ga0066376, IMG submission 77009) | Marine microbial communities from Southern Atlantic Ocean transect - Knorr_S15_td_Bottom_ad_5009_LV_A | ecosystem: Environmental > Aquatic > Marine > Oceanic | place: Southern Atlantic...
TCGGCGGGAACTTTTAGTTGGGAAATTAGGCTGGTTTCGGCAAGCTGACCACAATAACCATAGTCAAAGTTTAACCACGACCCAATTGGAAGAAACCGGTTACGTCGGTAGTGCCCAGCTAGAATTTTCTGGTTCGGGCCAACTACAGCCACCGAAGCAGGTTTTTAAGCCTTAAAGGCCATTTTGGTGCCGACCGCAATGACCACGAAAGCACAAGCGGACAAATAAAACACCAAGTCATACTTTTGCCAGGACCAGCCCCGGCGATGCCGCTTCATGGCCAGAGTTAGCAAACCGACTTCTACTCCAGAAAACAAAATCCAGGTAAAAAAGCCCGCGCCTCCCCATGCAAGCCAACTGGGATCCCCTTCGCCTCCGAATGGGCCCAATGCGCCAGTTTTTAACAACAAGGTGGACATAGCGGCGCTTCCCCCCACCGCGAGGGTGGTCAATGTGGTGGTGGTGGAGAAATTACGTCCGAGGATAAACCAAATCGCCCACCACTTCACCACAATGGTGCCTGCTAGGGTCCACAAACCCCAACTTTGTTCTAAGAAAAGTGCGAATGGACTCATGTGGCTTCACAGAGTTTACGAAGTAATTCCAAAGTGTAAATCCCTGAATCGTGGTCATCGGAAAAAAGTAGCCGATAAGCGTAATTTCCAACCGGCTGCATATCCTTTAAAGAAATTTCAGAAGAAATATTCGCAGGATTGACAAGTTTTTTACCGGTCACTTCGTGAATACAACGAGCGCAAGGACAAGCAAGCCGCAAATCATAAACCCACAATTCCCTTTGGAGCTTGTCATCCCAAGTCAACGCAATCTTGGTGCCTTCGGAAAGCCGTTGTAAACGGACCAACTGCACGGAATTATTCCGTAGCTTGTTGGCTTTTTCGGTCGTAACGGATTTGAACGTTTTCACGCCCCATTCTCCGCAAGCGATCTGGGCTTTTCTTGAGCGCCAAATCGTGGGCTTTGGAAACCACGCTTTTCACCGACCGGTCCAAGATTCGGGCAATTTCTAAATTGGGGGTGGTGGAATAAATTTCACATAATTTATCCACGGCTTCCGGAGTCCAACGCGGCATCCGAACCGTGCCCCCTTTCCCTGACCGCCGCCGGAATCCCTTGTCTTTGGCCAAACAGAAGGACGTCGCCTTGATTTCAATATCTGCTTCGGGCCGGCCAAGAATAAGCACCAAATCACTATTAAAGCGGGTGCCATATAACCGCTTCAGGGCTTGGGTATCTTCCGGGGTCCAAGAACGGGATTTCACCTGAGATTCCAACTCCACAACCTTGCGTTGAATTTCTACCGGCGGCCGGCGCAACACCAAAGATACCGTTTCCATATTGGCGGCCCCTAGGTAATTTTTTAGAGCCTGGACTTCACGAGCGGACCAAGGACCGGTCCGTTCTTCTCCGGAAAAGACCCGCCGTGCCATGCGCCGCACACTTTCTACCGAGCGGTTTAGCTCGCGAGCAATGACCCCATCCTGCCGTAGGCCGAAAAGGCGCTTAAGGCGCTCAATTTCGGATTGAGACCAGGGACCCTTCCGGCGACCGGAGGAGGACCTAGGGGGGGAACTAGGCAACGGATTCATCCTAGGAACAGTATGCGGGAAAACACCTAGTCCAAGCAAGGAAATACTTTGCTAGAAAGGTTTTGCGCTAATCCGACAAACCAGGATTCCGGGCTAAAGCGGCCTCCCAGGCACGATTTCCAGCATTTTCCAATAATTGGAGTGCCTCCATATTTGTCGAGCAGGCGGTTGCTTGGCTAGCCAAATCCCGTAATTCAACGATGTTCACTTCCCGCAGCATGGCTTTCATTTCCGCGACAAAGGGTGGGGCCATGGAAAGCTGGTCAAAACCCGCCCCAATGAGGAACAACGCACCCGCCCGCTGGCCGGCCATTTCCCCGCAAACCGAAAGCGGAACATTGGCACGTCGGCAAGTGTTGCCGAGAAAACGCAATACCCGCAGGTGAGCCGGATGATAGGGCTGATACAAGTCAGCGACCCACGGATTGTCCCGGTCCACGGCAAACAAATACTGGGCTAAATCATTGGTACCCACACTGATGAAATCTACCTCGGCAAGCAAATCTCTTAAACCCATGGCGGCGGCTGGGACCTCCACCATCACTCCCAAAGGAATGGCGTCGGCAGAACCGGCCACTTGGGCAATCAACTTCTTCACTTCTCGAACTTCTTCCACGTTGGTCACCATGGGAAGCAAAAGCCGTGCGTCTCCTTTTTTGCTGGCCGCAACCAGAGCTTGAATTTGAACAAGAAGGATGTCCTTCCACTGCAAACTCATGCGCAACCCCCGCCAACCCATCGCCGGGTTCTGCTCCTTTGGCATGGTGAAATAACGCAATTGCTTGTCATTACCAATATCCAAGGTGCGGAAGACCACCGGCTTTCCTTTGAAACTATCTAGGATGCCGACGTAGAGCTCTTCCTGTTCTTTGGCGGATGGGAAGGTGGGCCTTTCCATGTAGGCAAATTCTGTTCGAAAGAGCCCGACCCCTTCCACCGTGTCCAAATCAAACATGGCCAAATCACGTGGAGATTCAATATTAACGCAGATTTTTATGGGGTAGTCTTCACCCACTCGACCAGGCTCATGGGCAAGGTTGGCAAAGGCCAAACGGACTTGAGCTCTTTCCTTAGCAAGACGGGCCGCATCGGTCTGCTCTTTTTTGGTTGCCCCAAGCAGGACCCGGCCTTCTTCACCATGAACCACACAAGTTTCCCCCGCCACCGCCTTAGTGGTGATTTTCTCAGCTCCCGTAATGGTGGGAATACCGAAGCTCCTTGCCACCACCGCGCCATGGGAAAATCTCCCGCCACGGCCACAAACAATGCCGGCGATAAGTTCACGCGGGATACGAGTGGCTAAAGAAGGGGCAAGTTCGTCGGCAAACAAAATCACCGGGTCATCGGATTGCTCCAAGGCCTCCCGCCCTTCTTCATCCAATTCCCGTAGCACGGTCTGCCAAGGATCTCGCAAATCTGCCGCCCAACTTTTCAAATCTCCGCCTTCTAAAGCCTCAAACAAACCCTCAAATTTGGCAAGGAGCGCTTGGATGGCACTTTCCGGCGCCAATAAATTTTCGCTGATTCCGGTACGAATTTCGTGGTTAGCATCGGGGTCTTGAATGACGGCAATCTGAGCCCCGTAAATGGCAGCATCTTGAATTCCTAACTCTTTGGCAGTGGCGGCCTGGATATGGGTCAAGCTTTGAATTGCCCGACGTTTTGCTTTCTCAAAAGCGGCTATGGCACTGTCCACTTCCGCCACGCTTATGGTGCGCTCCAGTCCGCGGCCCACGTGCGGGTTGGCCACGAAGAAAGCGCGGCCCACCCCAACTCCTGGGGAAACCGAAATCGCGGACAGCTCAAGGCGGGCCATACGGAATCAAGACACCGATGCCGGTACTGGGCGAGACCATTGACTAATCGCCTCGTCTATCCGTTGCCGCAGTTCAGCAATCGGTACTCGAGACTGTTCCATGGAATCCCTTTCACGCAAAGTCACAGTTTGGGTTTCGGCGGTTTCCCCATCTATAGTGACGCAGAAAGGGGTGCCGATTTCATCTTGGCGCCGATAACGACGGCCAATGGACTGATTATATTCAATAGCCGTCCGGAAATGGCGGCGCAAAGCCAATTCCACTTCCTCAGCTTGCTCGGGCATACCTTCTTTTTTCACCAATGGAAATACCGCAACCGTAATCGGTGCAATTTTGGGGTGAAAGCGAAGCACGGTACGAGTTTCCTTGCCTTCTCCTTCCTCTTCATAGGCGTCCACAAGAAAAGTCATGGCGGTACGGTCACAGCCGGCAGCGGGTTCAATGACGTAAGGAGTAATGTGTTCCTTACTTTCCTGGTCAAACCAACTCAAATTTTGCCCACTGGCTTCAGAATGCTTTTTCAAGTCATAGTCAGTCCGATTGGCGACTCCTTCCAATTCAGACCAACCAAAAGGGAAAAGATATTCAACGTCACCACAACCGGCAGCATAGTGGGCGAGTTCGTCGGCAGCATGGGGGCGCATACGCAACTTTTCAGGGTTAACTCCTAAATCCAAATACCACTGAAATCGTTCCTTTTGCCAATAATCAAACCAGTCGTCAGCTTCTTCAGGCCGACAGAAAAATTCCATCTCCATCTGCTCAAATTCGCGGGTACGGAAAACAAAGTTGCCAGGGGTAATTTCATTGCGAAAGCTTTTGCCAATTTGGGCAATACCGAAAGGCAATTTTTTACGCGTTGAAGTCAACACGTTATTGAAATTGATAAAAATACCCTGGGCGGTTTCCGGGCGTAAATAGGCAATGCTGGCACTGTCTTTGAGGGCGCCCACATGAGTTTCAAACATTAAGTTGAATTGGCGAACTTCGGTCCAATCATCGGTGCCGGAAACCGGGCATTTCACCCCTTCTTCAATAATCAACTCCCGAAGAAGGTCATTATCTCCGATGACGGCTCCAAGTTTGTCCTGGAGTTTCGCCGCTTTGTCAGTCTTGCCTTTTTTCTCATATTTGGCAATTTTGTTTTCAATGAGATGATCTGCCCGATAACGTTGCTTGGAAGTCTTATTGTCAATCAAAGGGTCTGAGAACCCCCCCACATGGCCACTAGCCTCCCAAACTCGGGGGGATTGAATGATGGCGGAGTCCAGACCAACCACATCCTGGCGAGAATAAACCATGGCCTCCCACCACGCCTCCTTGACCCTTTTCTTGAGTTCCACGCCTAGCGGCCCCCAGTCGTAAGTAGAGCCTTGGCCGCCATAAATTTCAGAGGCGGGAAAGACAAAGCCTCGGCGCTTGCATAACGAGACAATCTTCTCCATGACAGGGGATGCTGATTTGGCCATAGGGACGAATTCTACCGAAGCGGCTTCCCCTCTTGACCCACCTAAAAAGTCGATGGGGCACTCGCCCTCCAGGTACGAATGCCCCACCGGGCTGGATATGTGTAAACGACTATACCCCTCCAGAGAGACTTAGGTTCCCCTTGGACAGTGTTTTTCTCCTTCCTGTGAAAAAACAACTCTCAAGTTGAGAAAAAGGTGTCTCATTTTGAGAAAAAGTTTCCAAAATGGATGCGTGGCCACCCCGCTCCCTTCATCTGACCCCAGCCTGTCCTCAGTATTTCGAAACCGCAAAGTCAATTTTGAGCATATCTTAACCCAGGATTTAGGTATGGAACGAGCTATCCGCATGGCGGAAAAGGCTGCTACCTCCCCCAATGCCATCCTTTTGCGGGGTGAACCAGGTACTGGCAAGTCCTTGTTGGCCCAAGCCATCCACAATGCATCATTGCGAAAAAGTGAACCTTGCGTGATCATCGGCCCCGGTGATGTCTCCGGAGACAAGGTCCGGGAGCGGTTATTCGGGACCACAGAAATTCTCGGACTCATACCTCAAGGGGATCGCGGCACGCTCATTTTTGATGACCTTCAAGAATGGCCGATGGAAACTCAGATTATCTTGGAACAGTTCGTTGATTTTCGAGAATACCAACTTGCGCCGGATGAATCTCCTCGCCACGTGGATGTTCGGTTCATCACCATCATGACTGGCGGGTCCAGCTCGGGCGCCTCTTCGGGAGTCAGTGAATCCCTTTACCAGCGACTACGAGGAGTTGAAATCCTATTGCCGTCTTTGGCGGAACGACCGAATGATATTCCTCTTTTGGTGAAAAAGTTTCTTACTAGGGTCAACCGGTCCACCCCTGGTCCCGCCATCCAAATTACCGAACAAACGATGAACCTGCTGAAGCAACGACGCTGGTTTGGGAATGTCCGTGAGCTAGAGCACAGCGTTCGATCGGCCGCCATTTCAATGGGTGAAAGCCGCAACATTGAACCACAACATCTGCCCTCGGCTTTAGAACCCGCCCTCGACTCTGATTCGCTTCCTTATAGGGTGGATGATTTAGAAGCTTGGGCTTACCAAAGAGCCTTGGACTCATCTCTCGGCAATCGCAAAAAGGCCATTCAAATGCTCGGTGTTTCTAGCGCGACTTTTTACCGTAAAGCTCGGTCTTTTGGCTTACTCAACGAGAAAGAGGGCCACCAAGCAGTGCAAGAAGCACCGGAATCTAAGGGTTTAAATTAAGCCCAACTACCTTTGGCATCGACCCGCGCCATGGATTCATCCTCCAGGCAATAAGCGGTTAAACAACCACCATAGACACAACCGGTGTCCAAACCCAATGCCACTAGGCGCTCTCCTTGGAAGCGGGTCCGAGGAAGAGTCGCGGGAGTATGGCCAAACAAAATCAGCTCTGGGCCATTCCAAGCTTCATACCAATAGGGAGAACCGGGCAACCCCTCCAAACGGCGTAAACGACTCAATGCGAAGGGAGATGTTTCTTCAACCGGCACGCCAGGAAGAACTCCGGCATGCACAATGAGCCAGTCTTGGCCGGCGTGGGTTCCTCTTAAGAAATAGGCACGGTTTTCCAAAATACGTATTAAGTCGGCACCCCGGCTGGGGTCCACATTTTTCATGGGCGTACCACCATCTCCGGCCAACTCTTGCTCCGTCGAAACCACCAAATCTTCCGGAACTGAAGTCGCGTCGGTGCCGTCGGCCAGCTCACCGGCCAACCCAAACCTTTCCAACATGACCCGCTCATGATTGCCTAGCACTAAATCAAAGTGAGGGAGGGCATTCAAAATATCAAGCACCCCGACCGGATCCGGACCGCGGTGATACAAATCCCCCACTGAAATAAAACGGTCTTCTGGACCAAGCTGGATTTGCTCCAATAGCTCAGCCAGCTCTTCGGCGCAGCCATGGATGTCACCCACTACCCAAGTTTTCACGACTAGTCTTCCTCCTGAGCTTTTTGCCATGCTTGGCTAACCGATGCCATCAACTCGGCAAGTTTTTCTCCGCGCGGGTCGAAAACCAAACCAGCGGCCGAAAATAAATCGCCAAGTGATTTTGCCCCACCGAGAGCAAGACCTTGCCGATACTTCTTAATAGTCTCGACGGGATTTTGGCGGTAAAGTTCCCAGACTTGAAGCGCGCCATTTTGGGCGATGGCATATTCCACGTAATAGAAGGGAACTTCATACAAATGCAATTGGCGTTGCCATTCCCAGGCCCTAAATTCTTCAAGGCCACTCCAATCTTGGCGAGAGCCGAAACGCTCGCGGAGTTTTAACCAGAGGGCTTGGCGCCCCGATTCCTCCATTTCGACGTCGGCATACAGTTGATGCTGAAAAGAATCAATGGTGGCAATCCAAGCAAAACTCCGCACAATTCCTTCCAAGGATTGAATGACGCACCGTTTCGCCTCTAGAGGTGGATATACCGCCTCTAAGTGCTCCATGGCTAGACATTCCATTCCCATGGATGCCACTTCGGCGAATTCCAAAGGAGGCATGCGATATCCAACCGGCTCCAAGTGGCGGGATAACAGCGAGTGAATGGCATGACCGCCTTCATGGACCAAGGTTTCCACATCACCATGGGTGAACCCTGAATTGGAAAAAATAAATGGGTGGCGAACATCTTCAAAGGTGTCCATAAACCCGCCACCCCTTTTGTGAGGTCGAGTGGCCAAGTCCAAGAGGTTTTTTTCCGCCATCCAATACAAATCCGCTTCAAACTCTGAGTCCACTTTGCCAAGCAACGTTGCACCGATGGCAATTTGTTCTTGTTCATTTGCAAATGGTTTAAAACCAGATGCGCCGCGCGGGTCCACCGCAAAATCCCACGGCCGTAAGATTTTCAAACCTAGGTGCCGACGTCGAGCATCATCCATTTCATGAAGCAAAGGCAACACATGTTTTTCAATATTGTCCTGCAACACCAAACAATCATCCGCTTGATAATCCAAGCGCCCCATCTCCAAATGCTTATATTCGCGATAGTTTGTGTAGCCAGCATTTTGAGCCATCGCTTGGCGCAATTGGATTAAATCATCAAATAACTGGCCAAGCTGTTGGCGATCCTCAAGCCTGCGACCAGCAGTCGTTCGCCAAGCTTGCTCACGAACGTCTCGGTCAGCATCTTCGGCGAAGTGGGCCATCCCCGCCAGAGTTCGGGTTTCTCCTTGAAAATCCACCATCATGGCGCCAGTGATTTGTCCATATTCCAAAGTGCGCTCTTCCTCCTCCGCCTCCAAAACCACATTGTCCTCTCGAAATAATTCCACCGCCAGCTCCGTTCCACGGGTGTAAATATGCCAATCATGGGGTGACAACTCTTGACGAAAAGGACAGGCCAAAAATCTTCTATCCAGGCGGTCATCTATCGGCTTTAGCTTTGGAATAAGACCGGTTTGAAAATCCAGAAAGGTTTTTTCGGCCTCTTTATCATTGGTTTTGCAAGCCGTTGCCACCATGAAGCGAGAAGCACATGCGGCAATTTGGGCGTCCAATTCACTACGGTCCAGCAACCATTGCTCCAGCTCCCCGGCGTTCCCTAGCGAGCGCGCCTCCAATTCGAGCAAAATGGGTTCTACATTTTCCCAACGATGAGCCTCAAAATCCTTTTTTAGAAATTGAGTTTTTGGGATCGGATAACGTTCACTTACCAAGGCAGACATCAGGACAGTTTACCCCCCGGAAGGTGGCTCAAACCAGGTTGGGTCCACATCGGGATTTTGCTGCCACCCAGAAAAATGCGTGAGGCCGCCCTGACCGGTAGCCGCTTGACGAGTCATCGGAAGTTGAAGGCCATCGAAAAGACCAAAATTTCCATAACGGAAAGAACCCAAGGGAGAGTCCATTTGCTGAATCAAGCCATGTTCGTTCAGTTCCAAATGAAGCACCGCCCCGTCCGAGTGAGTCAAGACCAACCGTTTGTCCGCCGGGCTGGTGACCACAAATCCATCTCTCGCTAAACGCAAAAGGACCGCGGGTAATAAAAAGCGCAACTCCAAGCTTGCATCTTCCAAAGCCTCACCTTGTAAATATTCGGTCACCTGACCGAAGTGGAGCCAAGCTTGCTCAGCAGAAACTACATGCTCAATGGCCGCTTCCCCGGCTCCGATGACCTTGCGAAATCGGTCAGGGAACCAAAGCAAGGAGGTTCCAGAATCAGTTTCATTTTGAAATGCCCAGGACAAGGCCCCGGTATTTTCCCATGCTTGAGCCCCACCGTGGCTAGCCAATAACCGACGCGCCCACATCTTCCCCTGTTCCACCTCCAAAGGTTTCGCAGACGTCAAGGCTGTGTTTTGGACGGGTTCATTCACCCAAAGATTGACTTCTCCGAATTGCTCCAGAGGACTTTCAAAATCAGCTGGGTTGCCCATCACGAATAACAGCAAACGCGATGGATCTAAATGTCGGCGAGCCGCGGCCAAAACCAAAGCCGGGGTCAACTGCAAGGTGGCATTGGCAAGTTGAGTGTGAAAATTCCAGGGGTAATCATGAAAACGTAAATCGGAAGCTTGGTCCAAAATCTCACCCGGAGTATCCACCTTAAACACTTCGGCTCTTGTCATTCGGTTTAAGCCCTCCTTGAATTCTTTTTGCCCCACCCCGGTTTCCAGAAAATCTTCCATGACATCCAACATGGCTTGGATAGTGGTCGCCGTAGTTTCACTTTTTGTGGCGGAAGCGGCAACAAAAATTCCATCATGGTCCCACTCCGGAGACCATTGGGCGACTGCCCAATAAGCCAATCCTCGCTCCGTTCTGACTTCTTTCATCATGCGATTGGTAAATCCTCCGCTTCCCAACAAAACCGACGCCAACCGCAGGGCGGGGAAATCTGGGTGATCTCTACGGATGCCTTCCAAAAAAAACCGTATCTCGGTTTGATTGACATCATCACGAGCCGCCAAGTAAACCCGTCGGCTTTCCGAAGATGGGGTTTCTAAAACGTGTTCCGATACCCCCGCCGACTGCACCGGCCAATTGGCAAACACCTCTTCAAGTTGCCCCAACATGACATCCCGGTCAAAATCTCCTAACACTGCCACCATCGCGGCTCGACTGCCATATTGCTCACCATGGAATTGAACCAGAGCATTGCGGTCTAGGTCAGCCAATTCCTGCAACTCCATGCGCCTTGAACGAGGGTCATTCAAGCCATAAAAAGCTCGCCTGGCTTCTCGGGTGGCGGCTTGCCGAGGGTCATCATTCCGCTGCCTCACCAATGATTTTGCTTGGCTCAGGGCTAACTCTACTTTGGCTGTGGGAAAAGATGGGTTCATCAACACATCCGCCAACATGGCAAAGACATCCTCAAAATCCTCCTTTAAACAAGCCGCCATAACGGAGGTCTCCTCAAAAGAAGATTCAGCCCACAGTGAGGCGCCGCGAAACGCCAGCTCTTCATCAAGCAAATCTCCGGGCCAAGTTTCACTGCCGCCACTGCGCAATAAATCGGCAGTCAACCGAGCTACCCCAGTTCGGCCACGCGGGTCATCGCGGTTACCCGTTGCCAAACGCACCTCCAATTGAATCAGGGGACGGGAAGCATCGGCAAGCAGTAAAATCCGAATCCCGTTGGAAAGAATGACTTCCTCTGGCCGGGAAGAAACAAAGACTTCCGACTTTCCTTCCGGGACCCAGGCCAATTTAGCGTAAGGCCCAGTGGGCAAACGAAACTCGGAAGTATCTCCATATCCTTGAATGGGGTCATGACTAGCGCAGGAAATCCAAACCAGGCTAAACAACAGGATCAATGAAATGACTCTCATTTGTCCTCCTCCTCACCTGGGTGCATAAAACCCACCACACTTTGCTGGGCGGACAAAGAAGCGGCAGCCTTTTGAAAATCCCCCACTGTCAGACCCTCAGCAATTTCCAGGCTGGAAAATAAACTTTTCCAACCGCCATCAAAAAGTTCCGCTTCGGCCAAGGCCCCTGCCAATCCTTGCGGAGTTTCCAGGCGATGCAACAAGTCCATTTTTGCACGCCGACGTAATCCTTCCATTTCACGGTCGGTTGGGCCCATCGAGGCCAAGCGGTCAATTTCTAATTGGGCAAGATGAACAATTTCATCGGAATTCACCCCCGGCATTGGCATGCCCACCATGAGGAAAAGAGTGGGGTCAATTCTCCCTGGGTAGCCCACAAAACCATCCACTTCCGAAGCGGCCTTTTCTTGTTTCACCAAACGCTGATACCAACGAGAAGATGGTCCTCCCCACAGCAAGTCACCAAGTGCCAAATACAAAACTTTGTTGCGGCCAACCATGGCCGGAATGTGCCAAGCCACAATCACCGTCGGCGAAGCGGGCCGGATGACTTCCACTTTGCGCACTCCTCTCTGGAGGGGTTCTTGGGTTCGGCGGATCCGCCCATGCCGAGCCCTTGGTAAATCAGCTAAATACTTTTCCGCCAAGGCAAACACATCGTCCGGGTCAACTTTGCCGACCACCGTCAAAACCATGCGGTCGGCGGTGTAATGGCGACGCCAAAAGTCCAACATTTCCGGACGGTCCAGATATTGAATGTCATTCATATGCCCTATCACCGGGTCTCGGTAAGGATGGGCCACAAAAGCGGCTTGCAACACCGCTTCAAGTAGAGAACCAAATGCATTGGATTCCGTGCGCATGCGCCTTTCTTCCATCACCACATCCCGCTCCTTATAAAATTCACGCATTACCGGGTCACCGAGTTGTTCCCGAGTAAGCCAAAACCAGGCCTCCATTTGCGAAGTTGGCAGGGACACGTGGTATTCAGTGGAATCTGCGCCGGTGGAAGCGTTTTGGTCCAAGCCGCCAGCAACCGCCACCGCGGTATCAAAATCACCTGCGCGGCTAAACCCATCCGCTTCTGCCCGAGCCGCCTCAAATGAGGCGAGCAATTGGGCAATTTCCTCCTCATCAATCTCACCTAATTGGCCAGTGCTGGCTTGTTCATATAGTTTCCATGCTTGGTCACAGGCCAACAACGCGCGCTCTTCCGTCAACCAATTGGAACTTCCAATCCGTCGCGAACCTTTGAAAGCCATGTGCTCAGCGAAGTGGGCTAATCCAGTCAAACCAGTTTCCTCATCTAAGCCACCCGTCGCCACCGTCACTCGGAAGGCGGCAACCGGCGCTTCCCCAAAAGGAAGAACCAAAATGCGCAAACCATTGTCAAGTTGGTGGAATTCCACTTCATCGACCATCGCTTGAAAGCCATCCTTCTCCCCGCCAAATCCCAAAATTTGGGGGAAAGAAAACAGGAGAAGCAAGCTAAACATCAAATAGTGACGTCTACTTCGGGCCGCGCGGGCCGGCTCATTAATTGTTGCAAACTTTCTTGGGGATTTTTTCCTTCAAAAAGAATGCCGTAAAGCGCTTCGGTAATGGGCATGTCAATGCCTTGCTTGGAGGCATAGCCATGAATGGCTTGGCAAGTCCAAACTCCTTCGGCAACTTTTTCTGAACTATCCAAAATTTGCTCCAGTGTTTCGCCACGACCGATGCGTTCCCCTAATCCACGATTTCGAGAATGCTGGGAGTAGCAAGTCACCATCAAATCTCCGGCACCAGATAAGCCAAAGAAAGTTTCGCGCCGAGCACCTTGAAATTCACCAAACCGAGCCATTTCCACTAAACCTCTTGCCACCAAGGCAGCCTTGACGTTGTCCCCAATCCCCATGGCATCCACCATGCCAGCGCCAACTGCAATAATGTTTTTTAAAGCGCCACCCAGTTCAACACCAACTAAATCGGTAGAAGTGTAAACCCGGAAAACATCACTGCCCAAGAGAGCTTGCACTCGTTCGGCTAAAGCAATGTCTGGCGAAGCCACCACCACGGTGGTTGCCATGCCCCGGCTGACTTCCTCGGCATGCGAGGGCCCAGAAAGGACAGCCACCCCAGCCCTGGCTTGGCTAACTTCTTCCAGTATTTGAGTGGGTCTTTCTAAAGTGCCAAGCTCCAACCCTTTCGATGCTGAAATAGCCGGCAAGTCCGCCAGCTTGCCCTCAAATCGAGCCAAAGTATCGCGCAAAAATTGGGTGGGAACGACTGAAAAATATTCTTCCACCCCCTTCAATGCAACGTCCACGTCTCCGGTCCAAAGAATCTCCTGCGGAATTTTCACGGCCGGGAGAAATCGGCTGTTCTCCCGACTTTCAGAAACTTCCTTAGCGTAGTCCGCATCAAATCCCCACACCGTGACCGGGCGACCGGCACGATGCAAAGCCATGGCAATGGCTTGGCCCCAGCCTCCATCACCAATGACCAAAGTTCGTGCTGCTTGGGTCATTTTCTCGGGTCTCCTATGCGAGATTCTGTCCCTTGTTTTAACCTCGCTAAATTACTTCGGTGGGTAAACAACAGGCACAGGCCCGCGAATAAGGAAAGGTAAAAGACGGGCATGGGGACTTGGAGGAAAAAGGCCGCCCATGGCAGAGAAAGTCCAAAAATAATCGAACCCAGCGACATAAAGCGAGTGAACACCACCGCGACGGCCATGGCAATTCCGGCAATCAGCGGAATGAATGGATTCAGTGCGATTAATCCGCCACTCAAGGTAGCCACCCCTTTGCCGCCCCGAAACTTAAACCAAATGGGCCATATGTGGCCCAAAAAAGCGCCTGATGCCGCCAAAACTGCCGTATCCATTTCAAAGTAGGCCAGGCCGGAGTTGAGCTCAAAATAACGCACCCCCAGCCACGCGGGAAGAAATCCCTTGGCGGCGTCCAAAAAATAAACCATGATGCCGCTGTTGCGGCCTAAAGCCCGACCGGCGTTGGTGGCACCCAGATTGCCACTTCCGATGGAGCGCAAGTCCACCCCACGGCTTCGGGCCAAAAGCATGGCGAAGGAAACGGAACCGAGCATATAGCCCAGCAAGCTAGGGATGAGGAGCCGGAGAAAGGCCTCCATGGAAGGGAAGAATAGCCTCCCCACAGGAAAATTCCTTGACCTACACGCCAGAGCGGTTATTTAGGAGCGTAATACCGGGCTTCAAACCCCGACCCGAGAAAAAGAAAATGACTTACATCATTGCTGAACCTTGCGTCAACACCAAAGACGCTGCTTGTGTAGACGTCTGCCCAGTCGAATGCATCTATGAGTGTGAGCCAGAGCCCGGCAACTTAGAGTTGCCCATGTTCATTCACCCCGATGAGTGCATCGATTGCGGTGCCTGTGAGCCAGAATGTCCAGTCAACGCCATTTTCGTAGAAGAAGACCTGCCTGGAAAATGGGTTACCTTCATCCAAGCCAACGCTGATTTGGCCGAAGAACACGACGGCTAGTCATTCCCTAAGTTCCCCAAAAAAGAAACCGGACACCTGCAAAGGTGTCCGGTTTTTTATTTGGAGCGGCCGATGAGATTCGAACTCACGACAGCAACCTTGGCAAGGTTGTGCTCTACCAACTGAGCTACGGCCGCGTTGTTAGGCGGGGAAGGATACGCCGATTTTGGCCACCTGTCAACGAAATCAACCCATTCCTAATCGCTTGGGGGCTTAGCCAGAGGCTCTCCCTGGATATCCCCGACTCCAAACAGCTCGATGGCCCGTTCGCGAATACGACCGGCAACTTCCTTGGCCGTCGATTCAGTCAAAGGGACTTGCCCTCCAGCCATGCGGCCATGGCCCCCGCACGCGCCTTCCCCTCCCAAAATGAAACGCAGTGCCGGGTAAGCGTCGGCACCGGGCAAATCCGTACGCAAAGAAACCTGATAACGGTCATCACAAGCGCCACCGGCCAAGGACCACTGTTGCCCCTCTAAGCGGACAAACCAATCGGCCACTTCGGCCACTGCTTCGGGCGCGTTGACTTCTTCCATAAGAGTCAACAGAACCGGGCCGATGACTTCACATGAGTCCATGGCTTCGGCCATCTGGCGGAAATAATCCCGCGGCAAAGGAGGATTATCAATATTTGCCAAGGTGGCGCGATCGGCCAGTTGCTGGAGGCGGAAAAAAGCCCTTTCATCCAGTGGAGTGCAGTCCCTGGCCAAATCATTGGTGTCGTAACGGATTCCACAAAAAAGAGCCGCCGCAGTACGTTTGTCCGGCTCCACCTCAAAGGCTTCCAATAAATCGTGAACCATGGTGGAAGTGGCGCCGTATTCGGAATCCACCCAGATAAATGGGATTTCCTTAGCGTTGTCGTTTTCATCTTCCGGGCCTTCGTGATGGTCGATGACGGCCAAAATAGGGAGGCCCCCCGGAGGATTGGTGTGGCTGAAATTGGGTTGGGAATCCACAATGAGTACCCCACCGAATTCACTTGGGTCCACTCCGCCCTTGGGCAGAGATTGGATATCCAGCAATTTCCGCATGGCAACATTTTCAGCCCGACGGATTCTGCCCTCCAAAACCAAAGCGGAATCCAAGCCAAAGCGGTCTTTGAGAAGTTGTTGCAATCCGACCAAAGCACCCAAGCCATCGGGGTCTGGGTGACGGTGAGTGCATAGCACGACCTTCCCTTCCTTGGGGAGGGCATCGGCAAAGGCGGCGGGGTCTTGCAAAGCGGGCTAAGGGTAAGCGGGCGTAATGCCAAAATAAGAGGCTCGGACTACGATTTCATGCGTTTAAGGATTTTTCCACCAACCAAACCGAAGAAACTTCGTAGATTATCGTTCAAACGCCGCTCCGGCTTAACCCAGAAAATTTCTCATGCTGACCCTCCTTGCTCCCCTTTTCCTCCTTCAAACTCCGCTACCCCAAATTGAAATTCGGGTTGAACGAACCATTGGTTTGGACACCCCGGCTGTGTGTTGCTCCCAATCCAAAGGTCAAGCCAAGATTGGTGATACCCCAAAGCGGGTTCGGAGCCTGAAACAAGCTTGGCTAGATCACCAAAATTCTGGCAAGAATCTTTCCATCCAAAATAAAAAAACTGCCTACGCCATAGCAATTAAAGCAAAGAAAGCTACCTATGCCAAGGGCATCAAAGCGAAAAATTCCTCCTTCGGTTGGACAACCAAGCCTCCAATCCAAGATGGTTACGGCCCCATCGTACGTGGTAAAGCCATCTTCATCGATGATAGTGGAACGCAAAGGGTCATGGAATTTGACGGTGATTTTCCCGACATCCAGGACTTCCTCCCGGCCGGTGTCTGTTTCAAGAGTGAAACCAACCAATCTTGTGGCAAGCCGCACGGTTGCCTCAAATTCGCAAATGGTTGTGGCAAAGCACAAGGTTGTTCTGTTCAAAAGAGAAAACTTGGCAAAACCGACGCACCGCAACGTTTCCAAAACAGCAAAGCTTTTGTTTTCGAAGGCTCTCCGAAAGGCCTACCTGGGCATTTTGTTCAAATCCACAGTAGTCACAGTGCGGACAACGCTTCGCTTCACAGCCATGATGAGGAAAATGAAATCGATTTTGTTTTCGAAGGCTCTCAGAAAGGCCTACCTGGGCATTTTTTTCAAATCCTCGGTAGTTACGGTGCGGACAACGATTCACTTCACAGCCATGATGAGGAAAATGAAATCGGAGAAGTTATTGAGGTATGTTTCAAAACCCATAAAGCCGACGAAGAAGCCTATGACCGCATTGATGAACTGGAAGAGCGGCTCGCCCACATGGAGCGGCTACTCGAACACATGTCGGATGAACTCATACACGAAGACCGCTAAAGAAGTTTTTACTTAAACCCGGACTTCGCCTTCCGGGGCACTTACATCGGCTCTTTCCGCAAGGAGAGGGCCGATGACTTCGTTTAGGTATTCTTCCACTTGTTGAGGGGCCCGGCCTACAAAACCGGTGGGGTCCAATAAAGAGTCCAGAGAATCTTTGATGGCTACGAAAGCTTCGTCGGCGCGAATTCGGTCGAGCAAATCATTCACACCGTCTTTGGTTTTCATTCTTGATGCCGCTTCATGGCTATGAACCCGGAGACGTTCGTGTAAATCTTGACGGTCTCCACCGGCTTGCACCGCTGCCATCAAAATTGTTTCCGTTGCCATAAAGGGAAGTTCCTTTGCCAAGTTTGCTTCTATAACTTTGGGGTATGGCACTAATCCGGAAGCCACGTCCTGCACCAAAAGCAAAATAGCGTCGGCCGCCAAGAAAGATTCTGGAATGGTAATTCGACGGTTGGCGGAATCATCCAAGGTCCTTTCCAGCCATTGATTGGAGGCAGTATCCAAGGCGTTTGGAGCTAAGTGCAATAAGTAACGGGACAACGCACCAATCCGTTCCGACCGCATGGGATTGCGTTTATAGGGCATTGCAGAAGAACCAATTTGTTTTTTACCGAAAGGCTCTTCTAATTCGCGGAGGTTGGCAAGCAAGCGGACGTCGGCGGCGAACTTGGCAGCAGATGCCGCAATTCCGCTGACGGCCTGCAAAACGACACCATCCCATTTGCGCGGATAGGTTTGTCCGCAAACCGGCAAGCTGTGTGAAAATCCCATCCGTTCCGTAATGCGCTGATCTAATTTTCGGACCTTGTCATGGTCTCCGTCAAACAGTTGTAAAAAACTGGCTTGCGTTCCGGTGGTTCCTTTCACGCCGCGGAAAGGAAGCCGTTCCAACACGTTTTCAATTTGTTCTAGATCCAATTGGAAATCCTGCAACCAAAGCGAAGCGCGTTTGCCCATTGTGGTGGGCTGTGCGGGTTGAAAATGGGTAAATCCTAAAACTGGTTGGTGGGCCTGGTCTTTACAAAATTCACTCAATGAACGAATGACTTCAACTAGGCGGCCACGAATGATGCCCAATGCATCCCGCATCAACACTAAGTCAGAACCGTCGGCCACAAAACAACTGGTGGCGCCTAAATGTAAAATTCTTTTCGCCGACGGAGCGACTTCGCCATAAGCATGCACATGGGCCATCACATCATGGCGCAATTCTTTTTCGAGTTCGGCGACTCGGTCAAAATTTAAATTATCCCTTTGCTCTTTCAGTTCCTGCACTTGCTCTTCGGTAATGTCCAAACCTAATTCCATTTGGCATTCCGCCAACGAAATCCATAAATCTCGCCAAACCAAAGAACGTCGGCGGTAAGAGAAATTCTTCTGCATAGCACCGCTTGCATAGCGAGTAGCCAAGGGAGAGGAGTAAGTATCGTGGGTATCGGTCATGGAGCCAATGAGTCAGATGGAAGGCCGAAGGTCAGCAGGGAAGTCCAGGCTAGTATGCCCAAGAGGGCAAGAAGAGCGCCAAAACGCCAAGCGGCATACACCGGTTGGCACCATCGGCTGGCAAGCCAAACGGCCGTACTAGCGCCAAATAAGTCAGAAACCCAATCACCAACGCTGCCATCCCGCCACGGCATGGAAACTTGGTGCCATTCATCCAAGCCACCGACAAGGCCAACGATAGCCAAAACGGCACCACGTGCAGAAGCCCGTAGCGGAGCTTGTGAATCTAGGCGAAGCAAAACCGCGAAAGCAAAAGTGCCATATAAAAGCGGATGCATGAGATTGGCAAGGAAACTCATCCACGGGGAATGTGAGACTGCGTGCCCTGGCCAAAAAGATTCAAAAACGATGGCACCCACTGCCAACATGAGGAATAATCGCCGCAAAGCCGAAGGCAAAAGATAAAACCGCGCGTAGAGAGAGGCGGTCATGGTTGTGGGCAGGAACTCAATTGAAAAGACAAGTCCAAGGCCGGGGCACTGTGAGTCAGTGCGCCAATGGAAACCCGGGTAATACCGCAATCCCTCAATACGGCCAAACGCTGCGGCGTCAAACTACCGCTCACCTCTAAAACTGCATTCGGAAATTCCTTGCGCAATTTTGGGGCCACATTTTGAAGGTCCACTGGCAGAAAATCGTCCAACATCACGTAAGTTGCACCAGCTTGCAATGCCAAGCGAGCTTGTTCTTCAGTTTCCGCTTCAACTCCAACTGGTTTGGAGCCAGCCTCGGTCATCGCTTTCGCAATCGTTTCCGAGTAAGTCAGACCAGAAAGGGCAAAATGGTTTTCTTTGATTAGAAGTTGGTCTTCCAAGTCACGCCGATGGTTGACCCCGCCGCCGGCAACCACGGCTAATTTTTGAGCATCCCTTAAACCCGGCGTCGTTTTGCGGGTATCGAATACTTGTATTTCTCCAGCTTCAGAAACCGCTTTGGAAGTCAAGGTAGCCACCCCACTTAATTGCTGAAGAAAATTAAGGGCCGTGCGTTCGGCACCAAGGAGAGCTCGGGCCGGGCCGCAAATGGTCATGATTTCGCTCCCAGCTTGGACCGCATCTCCGTCGGAAGCAAACCAATGGATGGCTCCGGAGCTGTCGCCAAAGGCCCGGCTAAAAGCAAAATCTGCAAACCCAGTACCCGCTAAAACACCGTTAGCCTTGGCGATGATTTTTCCTTCGGCCCAAGCCTCCGCAGGAACCACGGCCATGGAAGTGGCATCCGCGGCAGCGTGATCTTCCTCTAGTGCATCCACCACCAGGGAAATAAGGGTATCCGGAAGGGCGGCCGACAAATGCGGCATCACTCCATTCTACCTTTTCCCTTCAATTCCTCCGCAGGCAATCCATTTGGCCACCAGTTTTTCTCCGACACCAGGAATAAGGTGAAGATTTTCGGCAGTCAATGGAACCCCCAAAAAGGGCCTGCAAGAAACAATGGCCTTGGCAAGATTTGGCCCGACCCCCGGTAGCCACATCCACTCATCAAGGCCGGCGGTGCGCGGATTGACAGAGACTTTTGCCGACGGCGGAATGCTGGCCGAAAAGTCTTGCAAGAGCGGTGCTTGATTCTGCAGGTTTAATTCATGGCAAAGTAAACGGCAACATACCGCCACCAGCAACAAAGCGTGAACCCGGATTCCAAAGCCAATCCTCTTTTCAAGGGAAGTCACTCCCAAGGGACGATTCAAGCAAAGAAAAGTTACCTACGAACTTCCCAGCGCCGACCACTGTTCTCTCATCAGCCGGTCAATCGCCGCGTCGGCACTTTCATCGTCAACAATTTCCAAAACTTCCGGCGCCCCAGCCTGCTGGCCAGCGAACACCAAGTTTTCTCCATCTCGGTACAAGGAGGCACAAGGCCCGCGCGAACCGATGAATACCAGCGGCCACGAAGTACCCACCTTGATGAGGGGCGGAGTGATTTGGTCCGCCGCTTGCAGAATCCTTTGGCCCGGTCGGCGGATTTCTTCATCCAAACCTTCCAA
>Ga0066376_10001880_pt1 | contig 20009 bp, 15 predicted proteins | sample Knorr_S15_td_Bot_FD_77009 | JGI IMG/M metagenome (GOLD analysis project Ga0066376, IMG submission 77009) | Marine microbial communities from Southern Atlantic Ocean transect - Knorr_S15_td_Bottom_ad_5009_LV_A | ecosystem: Environmental > Aquatic > Marine > Oceanic | place: Southern Atlantic...
CAACCTTTAAAAGGCGCGCGCATTGCCGGGTCTTTGCATATGACCATTCAGACCGCCGTACTCATCGAGACCCTGATGGCGCTGGGTGCAGAAGTGCGTTGGGTCTCATGCAATATCTTTTCCACACAGGATCACGCGGCTGCGGCCATTGCCGATCAAAAGATCCCGGTCTTTGCTGTTAAAGGCGAAACTCTGGAAGAGTATTGGGATTATACACACCGCATGATGGTATGGGGTGATGGCGGGTCACCAAATATGATCTTGGATGATGGCGGTGATGCGACCATGTTATTGATCCTTGGAACCAGGGCCGAAAGTGATATCAGGGTGTTGGATAATCCTGGCTCTGAAGAAGAGACGGTGATGTTTGCAGCCATCAAGAAGAAAATGGCAGAGGACGGCGATTTCTATTCACGTACATTGGCAAATATTCAAGGGGTGACTGAAGAAACTACCACTGGCGTTCAGCGTTTATATCAAATGGTCAAGAAAGGTGAATTGCCTTTCCCTGCCATTAACGTCAATGACTCTGTAACCAAATCCAAGTTTGATAATTTATATGGCTGCCGTGAATCTCTGGTTGATGGCATCAAGCGTGCAACAGATGTCATGATTGCAGGCAAGGTTACTCTGGTGCTGGGTTATGGCGATGTTGGTAAGGGCTGTGCACAGTCACTTCGTGGTTTGGGTGCAACCGTATGGATCACAGAAATTGATCCGATATGTGCGTTGCAGGCATCCATGGAAGGTTATCGCGTGGTGCGAATGGATGAAGTATGCGATCAGGTTGATATCTTTGTCACCACAACGGGTAACTTTGGTGTGATTCAACATGATCATATGGTGAGGATGAAGAACGAAGCTATCGTTTGTAATATTGGGCACTTTGATAATGAGATCGAGGTGGCCAGCCTGGAAAAATATGAGTGGGTAGAGATTAAGCCACAGGTTGATCATGTTATTTTCCCTGATGGCAAACGCATTATTTTGTTGGCCAAAGGTCGTTTGGTGAATCTGGGCTGTGCCACAGGGCATCCAAGCTTCGTGATGTCCAATTCTTTCACCAATCAGGTACTGGCGCAGATAGAACTTTTCTCCAAGGCTGACGACTATGGAAATGATGTTTATGTGTTACCGAAACATCTTGATGAAAAGGTCGCTAGATTACATCTGGGACGTATCGGTGCGAAGTTGACTCAGTTGACTCAGGAGCAGGCTGATTACATTAATGTCTCAGTCGATGGGCCTTATAAACCAGAACACTATCGCTACTAAAAGAGTATTGCACGGTGCATATTTTCCGCCATAACGGCGTTAAAAAGATGGCTCAAAATGCTCATTTACTCTGTGTAAACTGCGCTTTTTCGCAATCTTTCGCCTTGTTCTGAGAAAATTATTTTCCGTGAAACACTCTTTGCATATTGTTAATTGAACAAATTTTCTATTTTTTAGATACAGGTTGATAAAGTAATTATGGAATCACAACAAAAATTTACCAAGAAATTCAGTTTTGAATTTTTTCCGGCAAGAACACCTGAAGCCGTTGTTAAATTGGAAACAACCTTTGAGCAGTTGGCAAAATTAAATCCTGATTATTTTTCGGTGACCTTTGGTGCAGGTGGAAGTACACGCGAACCAACCTTTGAGACAGTCAGGAACATAAGTGATAAAACAACCATTGAAGCAGCACCACACATTTCCTGTATGGGTGTGATGGCAGATGAAATTCTTGAAGTTCTGGATGCCTATCGCTCAATTGGTATCAAGAAATTGGTGGCGTTGCGTGGTGATTTGCCATCTGGCTCTGCCGGAGGTTATGGGCAGTTACGCTATGCCAATGAGTTAGTGGAATTTATCCGTAAGGAGACCGGTGATCATTTCCATATCGAGGTAGCAGCTTATCCAGAGTTTCATCCGCAGGCAGCTAATGCCAGTGAGGATCTTAAAAATTTTAAAAGAAAAGTCGATGCCGGTGCGGATGGTGCAGTGACACAGTATTTCTATAATCCGGATGCCTATTTTCGCTTTGTCGATAGCTGTGAAAAACTGGGCATTGATATTCCTATTGTAGCCGGGGTCATGCCGATCATTAACTGTTCACAGCTGGTACGTTTTTCAGAGGCCTGTGGTGCGGAGATCCCACGCTGGATATTGAAGCGTCTTCAGGAGTTTGGTGATGACAGACCTGCCATTCGTGAGTTTGGTATCGATGTGACGACAGAGTTATGTGATCACTTGCTATCAGGTGGTGCCCCTGGTATTCATTTTTACACCATGAATCAATTTGCTGCCTCAGAAGCCATCTGGAACAACCTGAACCTGGGTGATTATAGGTCGTAGTCTTACCTGAAAAAGAAAGCTAAAAGCACGTTTGTTCTGAGCCTGAAGGCTTGCTCAAAAGGAGGCAAGCCTGTATGTTCAGACTTTCTCGAATCCCGCAGAGGGAAACGTTTTGGCGAAAACAAACATTGCTCACCTGGATCAAGATAAAAGGGCAGATCTGGGGGTTAAAGGAACTGATGAGTGGGATAATAATTTCACCTATCGTGTTGATGATGTTTTTGCTGACGCGACGGATGGCACTGCTTGTGCCGCTGCAGCGACCTTGGGAGTCTCGTTTTCGCTTTGCTCAGATGGAGATATTACCGTAAATGACCTTGCTGTTGCAGGTAATAACGTCGCATCTTTGATTCCAGTCATTGTAGTTTCTCATGGAAAAAACTGGGCATTTGCCGCCTCAGCAGATGAAGCAGACAATACTGATGGAGATGCTATCTTCGTGGACAAGGAATATAGTGCAACAGTGGGTGCTGAATTTGACGATCTGATGATCTGGATATCTCCACATATACTGAGAACTATGACTGTCAAGGCGGGGATACTTCCTTAGGTCTTAATGGCAATTACTTAAGCTTGTCATTCCCGCGAAAGCGGGAATCTGGTTATGTCTGTGTAATTGAGTATGGATTCCCGCTTTCGCGGGAATGACGGAAAGAAGTAATTTTTGTTTCTGAGTTTAAGTATGTGACAACTACTCTGGGTCTAATTTGTTATTTGTTTAGATAGTTCGAAGCTAACATTACCGTCACGATTTTCTGTAAGACGCAAAGTGTAGTCCAATAATTCGGCCTGTCTGGCGGCCTGATAAAGCCCAATTCCGTGCCCATTGTCTGATGCGACATGTTCTTTTAATATCGATTTTGTAATTTTCTCGGCAACGGCATGACCCGTATCGGTGACAGTAAGTACAATTGCATTTGATTCTATTTTCAGGGTAACGGTGATCACAATATCTGGATCAACCTGTCTTTTTTGAATTGCATTTTCGAGAAGATTTTCGACGACACTATTGAATAATTCTTCCGGGATCAGGGTATCTTCATTTATGATACTCTGGAATTTAATTTGTGAGTCTTCCCTACGGGCCGATAATTCTTTCCACCAGGGAGTTACAAGGATGTTATTTGTTGATTCCTGTTCTGGTGCCTGCAATTTATTCAGTGCCAACTGAAGTCGCTGACTAATATGAGGCAGTTGCTTCTTTAATAGTGCGAGAGATTTTTCTCTCGTTTCATCAGAGTTTGTTTCAAGCAGTGTCGTCATGGTCTGTAACGATTGCAGCAGATTTTTTATATCATGGGTAACTCTGGCACCCGTTTCATAGATGGCATGTAAGTGGGCCTGTAGTGCTAATTCCTGTTCTTGTTTTTTTGCGGTATAAAATGTTTCTATTAACTGCACAAGCAAGTTGCAATGTAAAGACATAGCACCTGCGGTGGCGACATGTGTAAACAAGGTGATAGGTTGGTCACTTATATTCAGGTGTATTTCATGCCTTGTTAATTCACCATAGATTTCATGCGTCGAACCTCCTGTCCATGTAGCTCCTGCTATCCACGGCAGTGAAACCAGTTCCTTCATTGCCGTGTCCAGGAAATCTGCCGGGGATTGTTGTAATTGTTTTTGTTTAGAAAGCTTAGCAAGCCATTGCTCAAATGGTGTGCCAATATTTAATAAAGTTGTGGTCCAGAGTTGAGAGAGACCGGTAAAATCACTATGGGGGGACAAAAGCCAGCTAATAGAAATCAAAAGAAAACCAACAGCAATCAAGGTTTGAATCAGAGAGATAATGTAATCGGTGTTATTGTGGTACATCAATACTAAACTACCGAGGGCAAGAATAACTGCCATAAATGAAATCGTCGTGGCAAGCAAGATATCGACGGTTTCATCGGTTTTTTTAGAAAAAGTGTTTGTTGTTATCAGTAATATTAAGGGTATAAGTGGCAATCCAATTAGAAAAACATTATAAATAGTTTTATTTAGCGACAAGCTAAACATTTGTGGGATAACAGAAATAAGCAATTCAAAGATCAGGTATGCCATCACCAGCATGTACATACTTCGTTCATAACGTCTGGTGGTGACACGTCCCCCGATAAATCCTATGAGCAGTACCAGCCACAATGTTATCAATACCCAGTTGACCCAGTAAACAAAGATCAGCGTGAAAGTAATAAACAGGAGGGTTTTGGCCCAGGTGATATGGTGATCTTCTTTCAGGAGTGGTTGCCAGATCAGGAACATGCCAAAATGAATGAGTAATAGTGACTGGCTTCAATAGCTCCCGATTCCATACCATGTCGCAAAATAGAATGTTTCCAGCATTATCAGAAGAACCAGCTCTTCTTGTCTTGCCTTCACTATTTTGGGTAGCATTATCATTATCGGGAATATAGTTTTACGCAGGAAACCATTCAGTTAACTGCGTTATAGTATAATACTCATAGCCTACAAACATAATACAGTATGATAACGACACAACCCATATTAACAATAGCCAGATTTACTTTGATAGAGAGTATCAAGAACCGTCTTTTTACAGTGGTGGTGTTGGGTGTCGTGATCTTGTCTGGTTTAACACAGTTTATCGGGGAACTGGCAGTCACTGAAACTATCCAGATTCAAAGTGCGATAACAGGGATGGTTCTGCGACTCTTTGCTGTATTTATTATCTGTATCTTTGTGATCACAAGCACAATAAGAGAATTTAATGATAAGGGGTTTGAACTAATTATTTCCCTACCAGTAGATAGATATTCATATCTTGCTGGAAAGATGCTTGGTTTTTGTCTATTGGCTGTGTTTATTGCCATTATCGTTTGCATTCCATTGGCATTAATCGGCACTACTTCACAGCTGATATTATGGTGTTTTTCCCTGATCTGTGAATTATGGATCCTTACGGCCTTGTCTTTGTTATGCCTCATCACATTTAAAAATGTCACCAGTGCACTTTCTTCTGTTATGGCATTCTATTTATTAGCACGGACGATCACTACCATTCAGTTGATAGGCGGTAGTCCTATTCTGGAAACGGCAGAAATTTCTCATACAATCATTAACATGGTCGTTGATGTTATAGCAGTATTACTCCCAGAACTTGATCAATTTAGCAAAACGGAATGGCTGGTCTATGGTGGCGGTGGCAGTAGTGACTATATGCTTGTTGTTGGACAGACGCTCATCTATGTTGCCTTGCTATTTTCTGCAGCATGTTTTGATCTGCATAGAAAGAATTTCTAATGCTTTTTACAATGATACTTACTAGCATTGTGGAACCTCTGATTAAGTCCCAGAATACATCAAGTCGTCATACCCGGGGCAGGCTTCGCACTTCTGGCGCATGCCAGAATCCAGTTAAAACAATTGCTTACTGGATACCGGATAGCCGCTGCTCGGCTTCCGGTATGACGAAAATAGGTTAACGGGATAGCAGCGGATGATTTTTAGAGAGTTAATCAACAGATCAAATGAACGTTCAGTAAAAGATGTTCCTGCATTTATTAACATCGCTTTAATCATCGCTTTCCTTTGTCAAATTTATTGGTCAAGCTCAAGCACGTTGGCAACGATAAATATCAAGTCACTCCCTGAGCCGCCTTCGAAAATAGAGTCGCAACTGATAGGCCTAGGCGATGCCATTACGATTTCGAAATTATTTATGCTTTGGTTACAGGCGTTTGATAATCAACCAGGGATCAGCGTGCCATTTAAAAATCTCGATTATCATCGGGTCATTAACTGGTTAGATAGAATTTTAACGCTGGATCCTAAAGGCCAGTATCCGTTGCTAGCTGCAGGACGTATTTATGGTGTCGTTGCAGATGATGAAAAAAAACGACAAATGCTGGAATTTATTTCTGAACAGTTTTTGCAAGATCAAAATCGACGCTGGCCGTCCATGGTCCATGCGATTTATGTCGCTAAACACAGACTCAATGATTATCCCCTGGCACTAAAGTATGCACATGCAGTTGCCAGGGAAGTTACAGCAGAGAACATCCCTGTCTGGGTAAAACAAATGGAGATATACGTTCTTGAAGACATGGGCGAAATAGAAAGCGCAAAAATATTGATTGGAGGCCTGTTGGAGAGTGGTGCAATTACAGATGCTCATGAGATTCAATTTCTGCTTGATAGACTGGATAACATAGAACGTAAAAATAATAAACATAAACAGTAAACTAAACTTGTCATTCCGGTAGGCTTTTAAGCCGGAATCCATTTTCAAAACACTAGATTTCCGCTACCGGTTCGTAGTCCGGCACAAGCTTCGCGGGAATGACATCGTCCCGTGGTTATAGCTTGCATGGGATGTCATACCGTTAATTATTTATCAGGTATGGCACATCGGCCTTATAACGAGGCTGTTTTATCCTGCATCATTTTATAATAGAGGTCTGCAGGATGCGCCCTGGCCAATTGACTGAAAATTACTGATGATTCCTCATAGTTTTTTTCATAATATTGTCGCAGCGCCCGTTGCCGCATCTCCAGTTCTGCTATAATAGCTTCTGTCGCTTGATCACTCTGGCAAATGGGTTGAAATATCCGGGTTTCTATTTCTTTACCCCTGACAATCACTGTATCAAGCTCACGAAATAAAATATTGTTAGTAGCGATTGCAGTTGATTCACTGACTATCGTCGGTACTTTATAAGCCCTTGTCAGAGTGATCAAGCGACAGGAGCGAATTGTAAGCAAAGATTTGGCTGAAGAAGGTGCTATCTAATTTGAAATCAGGCTTGCCAATAACCGAAAAATTAAAAAACCAATGGAACTCAGCAGGAACAGGATAAAGAGAATGAGGATCAGAATAATTTTTATTCTTTGCGACCTGATCAGCTTCAGCATTTATTCATGCATCCTCAAGAAACACCGATGATTATTTGGTACCAGTCTACCTGTGTAAAATTACTATCACAATCCGCCGGAGGCGTCCCGAATGGATTTGAGGGATCTTATTTAAAGATCTATCCCTGTGTGGAAGAGGATTTCCTCTCACTATGCTCGTAGAAATGACAGCTGAGGGATGGTGTGACTGTTTATGGGCTGGCTGTTGAAATATTGACAGTTTTGATGAAGCATCATCAGAAGAGTTGATTTCTCCAAGCTTAAGGCAATTGTAATCATATATAAATCAATAAGTTAAATATATGGCACGACATATGCGGCGCTTTATGCAACAACAGGATGAAAGAGGTAAAGTAAAATGAGGAAAATAGAAATGAACAACAAACAACAGGCGGGTTTCACCCTCGTAGAAATCGTCCTCGTACTGGTGATTATTGGCCTTTTGCTGGGTGGTATTTTAAAGGGGCAGGAACTGATTAATAGTGCAAAAGTAAAAAACCTGGCGGATCAAAATTCCGGTGTCCAGGCTGCCTATTATGGTTTTATTGATCGCTATCGCCAGATACCGGGTGACTGGGCCATTCTTCCAGCGGGACAGGCAATTGGTGTGGCTATTATAAACGGAGGCAATGGTAATGGGCGTGTCGATAATACCTATGTGGAGGCGGCAGGTTTATGGGAGCAACTGGCACGGGCTAATTTCAGGTTGCGCGGTTTTGCACTTCCAACCGCTGTTATTGCTGCTGAGGCTACCTACGGCAACGTTGTGCCAATAAACGCCTTTAACGCTCCCTTAATATTAACGCGAAATACTGGATATACGGGTGTCGGTTTAGCTCGTCTTAATCTTCATTTGGGGCGGAATATTCCGGTCGCTATTGCCAGGGAGCTGGATATTAAAGTTGATGATGGTCTGCCCAATTCAGGTGTGTTGCGTATGACAAATGCAGATGGGACAAATACTAACTTTGACCCTCTAAATTTTCTAGCAACATTCGCTGCTTGTACTACGGTCGCGGCGGCAAACGCGCCGGGGAATGCTGCCGGAACCGCTGCAGCAACAGATATCTTTGATGTCTACGACGATTCGCAGGATTGTGCCCAGGTGTTTCTATACTAATATTTAGTAATGTCGTATAAACAAGGCCCGCATCATGCGGGCCTTAATTTTTTATGAAGCTTAATTTTTTGTCATCCTTCTTTATAATGGTGTAATAAAATATTTGTGCAATAAAACCAGCGCAATAAATTACAGCGAGAATTTATGACTGATTCAGCGATTAAAGTAGAAAAACTATGTAAATCTTTTTCCGGTAGTCAGGTCTTGAACGAGATCGACTTGACCGTTGCCAAAGGTGAGTTCAAAGGTTTGATCGGTGGCAATGGTGCTGGCAAAACCACACTAATTAAATGCCTGCTTGATTTTTGTGATGTGACATCCGGCAATATTGAAATCTTTGGTACAACTCACACAAAGAAAGAAGCCAGAAAGCGACTGGTATTTTTGCCGGAAAGATTTGTGCCGCCTTATTACCTTACGGGCAAGGACTTTCTGGTGTATATGGCAGAGCTTCATGGGGTCGAATACAACAGTCGTAAGGTGACAGATTTATTCAAAATTCTTGATCTGGAGTTATCAGCATTAGTAAAGCCCGTCAGGGATTTTTCAAAAGGTATGGCGCAGAAACTGGGTTTGGCAGCCTGCCTAATGAGTGAGAAAGATTTGATGGTACTTGATGAACCCATGAGTGGTCTGGACCCAAAAGCCAGGGCCTATTTAAAACAACACCTGATCGAATTGAAGCAGGGCGGAAAGACGATTTTCTTCAGTACCCATATGTTGGCAGATATTGAGGTCCTATGTGATCATGTTGCGATTCTTCATGATGGGCGTATTCGATTTGCCGGAACCATAGAGGAATGTACAGACAAGTTTAAGGTAGATGATCTGGAACAGGCATATCTCACTTGTGTAGGTGCTTGATTTACCCACTCTCGTCCCCACCCCTTCGGTCATCCCGAATCCCGCAGGGTGAGGGATCTTGCCTTTGAATGAAGACCGAGACTAAGATCTCTCGGTTGCTGCTCCCGGCGCAACTCTACCTCCTCCATCCATGGAGTCGTCCTTGCGGTCAAGATGACAGGTTTATTTTGGAGTTAGTGTCATAAGAGAGTCAGGTATATCTTTTAATCAGCTTACCGATGGTCAGGCCCTGTACCAGGATTGAAAAGACAACAACACAATAAGTAATCGCCAGGATTATTTCTCTCTCTGCACTGGCTGGCAGGGACAATGCCAGTGCCACTGATATCCCACCGCGCAATCCGCCCCATGTCAGTATTTTTATAACCCCCGGGGTTAATTCTCTAAATCTCCGGATACACAGGACAGGCACACCAACGCTGACGAATCTTGCGAATAAGACAATGATGATAGAGATGCTCCCTGCAATTAGTAACTGGGGCTCAAAATTGATTATTAATATTTCAAGACCAATCAGGACAAATAAAACAGCGTTGAGTATTTCATCAATCAGTTCCCAGAAGGTATCCAGATGTTCCTTGGTGGTATCACTCATTGCCAGCAAGCGACCATGATTACCAATCATAAGCCCGGCTATAACAACGGCGATGGGGGCAGAAAAATGAAGTGCATCAGCTAGGGCATAGCCGCCAGTAACCAGGGCCAGTGTCAGTAATATCTCAACCTGATAATTATCGACACGTTTCAACATGGCATAGGTGACGCCACCAACGAGAAACCCAAAAATGGCGCCCCCCAATGCTTCTTTTAAAAAGAAAATAGTCACAGAAGTTGCTGTGATATCTATTTCGCCTAAAGCGAAACCGCTTATCAACAAAAAGATAACCACACCTACACCATCATTAAACAACGATTCCCCGGTGATTTTCGTTTCTAATGATTTTGGGGCATGAACGGTACGCAATATTGCCAATACAGCGATTGGATCAGTGGGTGATATTAAAGCACCAAAGACCAGGCAGTATATAAAAGGCAAATCGATACCGATAAAACCCAGAAGAAACCAAAGTAATACACCGACGATGGCGGTGGACGCGATAACACCCAAGGTTGCCAATGATGCAATCAACCATTTTTGCCTGGCTAAATCGTTCAGGTTGACATGCAGGGCACCGGCAAATAGTAAATAACTCAGCATGCCGTGCATCAGGGTTTGGCTAAAATCAATTGATTTAAGAATGGCGTTTGCCTGAATGGTTAGATCTATGCCTAGTGGTTTGAGTACCAATAAACCTAAAGACATCAGCAGGCCAATGAGCATGACGCCAATCGTCATGGGTAATTTAAGTGTGCAATAATTGATAAAGCTGAATACAGCTGTCAGGGTGATGAGCAGGGCAATAATATCAAACAGATTCATAATCTTTGTCTCAATTTTATAAATATTGGAATAGCCAGTTAGTTTAGGTATAGGCGAAGAATGCTATAATCTTATCAGTGTCACGAGGAGGATTCGAGAGTGCATCGCTGTTGCTTAATTGGGTTATTGTTTTTTAGTCAATCTATTCTTACGCAATCTGTTCAGGCCCAGATGTATCAATGGACCGATCCAGAAAGCGGAACAACGCAATTATCTGGCAAGCCTCCTGCCTGGTATCGTAGTGTTGAAGGAGGAGCACGTGTCTTTGTCTTCAACCGGGGCAAAATTGTTGACGATACGGGCATTAAAATTTCTGATGAACAACGCATTTCTTTGCGTACAAAGGCCTTTATCAATGCTGAAGAAGATAGCATTGTGGCACAGCAGAAGGCAACAGAAGCTGCTAAATTAAAAGCAGAGATGGAAAATAAAAGTGAGGAGATAACAGAGGAAAATATTGATAATAAGGCATTGCCAGACGAATCTCAGATCAACCTGGAAGAAGTCATGGCGATGGAAAAGCCTGACGATGGGGAGTTGATGGAAGCAGAAATTAGCGAAGAAGAGGAGTCTATTGAAAAAATGAAGGTGCTGATTGAAGAGTGGGTTAAAGTGAGTGATGACAAACGTACCGAAGAGGCCAAGGCTGTGTTGCAGCAAGGAATAGATGAAATAAGGTAGAGACCTTCTGCTGTTTAACCTGTGAATAAATTTTTTAGTTTTTCCATAAATGGTTTATCCCCAACATCCGCAGTTAGTTCTTTTAACTTAATCAAGGCTGTATGGTTTGGGTTAAATTTCAGACCGATACTGGTATAGGCTTGTGCCTTGTCATAATCATTTTCAAGAAAAGATCGCTCCGCCAGGTATGCATACCTGTCAGCGATATTGAGTAGACCTGCTGCAGCAACTTTATCCCCCGGATTTGTTTTAAGTAATCTCGAATAATAATAATAGGCATTATCTTTTGCTGGAGAAGTCAGGCGATATTCTTCCAGGCTTTTCTTGCCTAGCCAATGTAGGGCCTGGACAACATCCTCAGAAATTGTAACTGGCGTTTCAGCTGCGCTTGAACTTATTGGCTGCGTAGAATCATTAACTATGGGTAGTCTGATATTGTCAGGTAAATCTGCACTGATAGGTACGTTTTCGATTTTTGGCGAAGTGTCATTCATTTTTCATGCTGCATATTGCAGGGTTCCTAAAATTACACCCGAAGTTATCATAAGCAACAATAAGATATTTAGGGTTTGGGTCCTTTTTTGTTTTGTCACATCGGTGGGTATGACACCAGTAACATCTAAATCCGTGGTTGCGGCCGACGGTTTTCTGATTTTTTGTAATTTCTTGATGGCTTTTATCATCTCAGCGGCATCTTTAAATCGGTCATCTCGATTTTTTGCCATCATCTTGTCTAATAAGGGCTGAAATTCGCTGAGATCTTCCTCGAAAACAGGGACGGGCGCCTGCTTGTGTTGAATAACGACATCAAAGATTGTCGCTGAGATATAGGGCTTGTTGCCGGTCAGCATTTCATAGAATAAGCAGCCCAGACTGTAAATATCAGCACGACCATCAATTTCAATGCCATCGGCCTGTTCAGGACTTACATAATTAGGGCTGCCAAGAAACAGGCCGGTAGATGTTAAATCGTTATCTGCAGCAGTAATTTGCTTTGCGATGCCAAAGTCTGTTATCAGTGGCGTGTTCTCATCCTTGAACATGGTATTTGCTGGTTTGATATCTCGGTGAACCACACCCTTTTTATGTGCTGCGTCCAGTCCTGAGCCGATCTTGGCAAGATAATCGAGTGCAGTATCAGGGCTTATGGGTAACTCCATCCGCATTTTAAGATCGCCGCCATCAACATATTCCATGGAGATGTATAAGGAGTCGCCAGCGATGCCAATATCAAAGATGGTGATAATATTAGGATGGTCAAGCGCTGCAACGATGCGACCTTCTGAAAGAAACCTCTCGACGAGGGTCTCGTTGGCAGTGGGGCTATTGATATCAAGTATCTTGAGTACGACGGATCTATTTAATTATTCCTGTATGGCGAGATAAACTGTCGCCATGCCGCCTTGGCCAACTTGATGCTGTATTTTGTAACCAGGAATTTCCATTTGTTGGATTATAAGCTTTTACGGCTTGAAAATTTCAAACACTTAGAATTTATGGTGCATCACACTAATTTCCGTATTTTCGTTAGTTGTGCTGTCAGACTGAGCGCTTACCAATTTTAGGGTTGTTCACCAATATATATCTGTCACATTAATTGAGCATTAGAAGGGGGTAACCGCTGGTGCTGTTGATAGGTCCTGAAGGTAGTTTTTCAGGCGATGAATTAAAAAGGCAAGTACAGCGGCTTATCAGATTATCAACATTGAATCATGTAATATTAAGAACCACAATAGTCGCATTGGCTGCTATCAGTGCCTGTCGGATGTTGTGGGGCAATTTTCCTGGGTCTGACAAATAAACATGAAAGTGCAGCTTAATCAGATTATCCTGATGAACTGGACTACAATAACTATCTAGGGAAATATTATGAGCTCCAATCCTGTCCCGCATCTAACCACAGCATTGACTGGTCCATTACACCAGGTTGAACGGCATCTGGTTGATCATCTATCGGATATTGAGTCGTGGTTTCGAAGCCAGTGGCGGATAATCCCAGCACCATTTTATGCTTCTGTTGATTTACGCAATGCCGGATATAAGTTAGCGCCGGTAGATACGAATCTATTTCCGGCAGGTTTTAATAATCTTAACCCGGCATTCGAAGCGCTGTGCATACAGGCGGTCCAATTAGCCGTTGAGCGCTTACCTCATCAGGTAGACAGGATTTTGATCATTCCTGAAAATCACACCCGCAATCTTTTTTATCTGGAAAATCTGGCTACCCTTCAGCAAATCATAGAGAAGGCCGGGTTTGAGGTGAAATTGGGTTCGGTAATGGAGGGTATGTCAGAACCGATCACCATTGAACTAGAATCGGGTAAGTCAGTGTTACTAGAACCATTACAAAGAAGTGAAGATAAGGTATCCGTTAGTGACTTCATGCCGGAATTGATTGTCCTGAATAACGATCTTTCTTCAGGGCGACCCGCGATCCTTGAATCCCTGGAGCAGACAGTGACACCAGCGCTCGGCCTGGGGTGGTCTAATCGTTTGAAATCCGTTCACTTCAGACACTATCAGGAAATCGCTGTTGAATTTGGCAAGCACATTGGTATTGATTCCTGGTTTATTGATCCCCTGTTCAGAAACTGTGGTGAGATCGATTTCATGCAGCGGGCAGGTGGTTCCTGTCTGGAAAGAAATGTCGATGCTCTGCTGAAAGAGATACAGGAGAAATATGGTGAATACGATATAAAGTGTCGGCCTTATGTCATCGTCAAAGCAGATAGCGGAACATATGGCATGGGCATCATGACTGTCAACAGCGTTGATGATATTGCCGCATTAAATCGAAAACAGCGTACCCGTATGTCAACCATCAAAGAAGGTCAGAAAGTGACCAAAGTGATTATACAGGAAGGCGTCTACACCCACGAAACCTGGGGAGAAGAAGAAACAGTTGCCGAACCTGTTGTCTATATGATTGATCATAATGTTGTCGGCGGTTTCTATCGAGTTCATGATGCCCGTGCTGCAGACGAAAATCTCAACTCACCTGGAATGCGTTTTGAACCTCTGGCATTTGATGATTGTTGTATTTCTCCTGAAAGAGAGTTAGATGCTGATGCACATCCGAATCGTTTTTATGCCTATGGCGTGATCGCCAGACTGGCATTGCTGGCAGCGGCGAGAGAGTCTGAGGCGCTATAGGGTAGTGATCAGCGTGAATTGTCATTTATAAATGCTTGAGCACTTTTCTAACATAACTGGCATGGCGTCTGCTTACCGGTAGTCGTGTTTCTATCCCATGTAACTTGATAGTGGGATTGCCTGCCTCATCTTTTTCTAGTCCCAGAATATATTCAAGTGCTACCAGTGTATTACGATGGATACGAATAAACTGTGAAGAAAATTCCTGTTCAAGAGATTTTAGTGAATCATCAAGTAATAATTCTCCATCCGACCATACCGCCGTGACATATTTTTGATCTGCTTTCAGATAGTAAATCTTTTCTATAGGAATGATTTGCAGATTTCCCTGAACGGTCGTACTCAGATGAGTACGGCTGTTGTTTGAATCGTGATGGTCTCTTAACTGGTTAATGTTGACTCGGCTCAGGGCTTTGGCCCTGTCAATGGCCTGTTGCATGCGTTCTTTACGAACTGGTTTCATTAAATAATCGATAGCGTGCGCATCGAAGGCGTCCAGGGCATAGTCTTGATAGGCTGTGGTAAAAATGATTGCCGGAGGTGCTTCCAGCCCGGCAAGATGATGTGCAACTTCGAGACCGTCCATTATCGGCATACGAATATCCAGGAGTATAAGTTCCGGGGATTCCTTGTTGATAATTTTCAGTGCTGCAACGCCATTTTCAGCTTCCGAGATGGAAAAATCAGCATTCAATTCGGAAACCAGACTTACTAGCCGCTCTCTGGCCAGCATTTCATCATCAACGATCAGTATTTTCATAGGGATAAGGCAAAAATGATTTTTGTGATGTAACGATGATCTTCCACCTGTGTCAGCAATTGCCCCTTGTCTCCGTAATGTGCAGACAAACGTTGCCGAATATTGTCCTGTGCCATTTGGTTACCTTGATGATGATTGGCGCTTTCTCCGGGAGGCAGTGGATTATCAATCGTGATGCTTATTTCATTTGCGTGTGATTGGCCGCGTATATGAATCACGCCACCCTCAGGTGACCGCTCGATGCCATGATAAATCGCATTTTCAAGGATAGGCTGAAGTGTCAGGGCGGGAAGTTTCGCCTGGCCGGGCAGATCATCCGTGTCCCAGACCGTTTTCAATTTATCACCAAAGCGGTGAGACTCAATACGCAGGTAGCGTTTACACAGGGAGATTTCTTCAGCCACGGTAGACATGCGTTTGGCTTCCTGCAGGCTGACGCGAAATAAATCAGCCAGGTCTTCGGTGGCCTCCTCGGCCAGCTTCGGATCCTTGCGCGTTAGGCTGGCAATGGTATTCATACAATTAAACAGGAAATGCGGGCGAATACGGGATTGTAATGCCTGTACCCGCGCTTCGGCCTCTGACTCAATGTTTTTCCGCCATTGATGCTGTATATAAAAATAACGTAATGAAAGTGCGCTAACAATGGCACTGATACCCATACATTCAAAGAAGAAGTTGCCATGTCCGGCGAGCCTGTCTGTCAGTGCGGGTCTGACATGGAAAAACCACCATGCCAGCTCTGTGATTATCAGGGCAATTAGCAGGGTCAGGCAATAACTCAGGCTGGCTGCCCAAAAATCTGATAGACGGTTCAAATAGTTTCTGCTCAGACAGAGTGCCGCTGTACAGGACAAGACAATCCACTGAATGAAGAGTGAATATAGCGCTAAATCTGCAATCCGATCCTGAGTCTGTTTCGAAGGTGTCAGTGTCAGAACTATTGCAAGTAATTCGCCCAGGAGAAGCACGATGAAAAGCATACGGACGCTGCAGAAATCCGGTAAAAAGGAATGTGCTTGCTGTCGGTTCATTGTCATAAAATAATGAATTTTCAAAGTTAGCTTACGTTATACTGTCGCAAATTATCAAACATAGAAACAAGAACTTCGATTGTACGTAAAAAATGGCACATAAAACTGATAAAACCAAACAAGATAAGCCCAAACATGGGAAACCCAAACAGAGTAAACCATGGGGTGGACGTTTTTCTGCGTCCACTGATAGCTTTGTTGAACAGTTTACCCAGTCTGTTTCTTACGACCAACGGCTTTACCATTATGACATTATGGGATCGGTGGCGCACGTCAGCATGCTAGCCAAGGTCGGTGTGCTTTCGCGGCAGGAATCTGAGAAAATTATTGAAGGTCTACAATCGATCGAAGCGGAGATCGATCAAGGAGACTTCAAATGGCAGAGCACACTGGAAGATGTGCATATGAATATTGAAACGGCACTGATCGCCCATATTGGTGATGTTGGAAAAAAACTGCATACTGGACGCTCACGAAATGATCAGATAGCCACAGATATACGTCTCTATTTGCGTGATGAAGTGGCTAACATTCAGCACTTGTTAGTCGACGTTATGTCAGCTTTGCTGGATCTTGCCGAGCGCGAGGCTGAAACGATCATGCCTGGTTTTACACATATGCAAACGGCACAACCTGTGACATTTGGTCACCATATGATGGCCTGGTTTGAAATGCTTTACCGGGATTGTCTGCGTCTGGCTGATTGTCATGCGCGTATCAATGTTATGCCGCTGGGATCCGCTGCACTGGCAGGCACCAGTTACCCCATTGATCGCCAGTACACCGCCGAATTATTAAATTTTCCAGCCGTGACTAATAATTCTCTGGATGCCGTCAGTGATCGGGATTTTGCCATCGAGTTCAGCAGTTGTTCCGCTTTGATCATGATGCATCTGTCCCGTTTCTCGGAAGAACTGGTGTTATGGATGTCGCAACAGTTTGGTTTTATAGATTTAGGTGATGCCTGGTGTACGGGATCTTCGATCATGCCGCAGAAAAAAAACCCGGATGTTCCCGAGCTGGTTCGCGGGAAAACTGCGCGGGTGTATGGACATCTGATGGGTTTGTTGACATTGATGAAATCACAACCCCTGGCCTATAACAGGGATAACCAGGAAGACAAGGAATCATTGTTTGATGTAATAGATACCGTCAAAGGCTGTTTACAGGCTTACGCAGGATTGGTGCCTGAAATAGTGGTGAACAAGGAACGCATGCGTGTAGCGGCCAAGCAAGGTTTTACCACGGCGACTGATTTGGCAGATTATCTGGTAGGTAAAGATATTGCTTTCCGGGATGCCCATGCTGTGGTGGGACAGTCGGTGCAGTATGCAATTGAAGCAGGCAAGGATTTATCTGAATTAACGCTGGATGAATTAAAGCAATTCAGTGAAGTCATAGAAGATGATGTCTTTGCTTTTCTGAGTCTGGAAGGATCAGTTGCGGCGCGTGCCCATCAGGGAGGTACAGCACCGGAGCAGGTTTATAAGGCCATACATACTGGACGTAAACGTCTTGCCCAAGTTCATATACAAGAGGATTAGTAGTGATGGGTAAATTGATCAAGCTCTTATTGGGCACAACAATTTTGATTGGATTGCTTTTCGGCGTTGTTATCCTTGCTGCTGTGATGTACTTCGACCCTAATGATCATAAGGATCGAATCATTGCCATGGTCGAAAAAGAAACAGGACGGCAACTTAAACTGGAAGGTGATATTAATCTCAGCTATTACCCCTGGCTGGGTCTTGAAGTTAGCGGCGTGACCCTGTGGAATGCAGAAGGTTTTGGGGATGCGCCTTTTATACATGCCGATGTGGTGGCTCTACGCATTAAAACAATACCGTTGCTAAAAAAACAATATGAACTGGACACCTTGAAACTACATGGTGTTGAAATTAATCTGGCAAAGAATAAGGAAGGGGTGAGCAACTGGGATGATCTTGTGCATGAGGAAAAGGATGATGCGAAAAAACAGGAACCTATAAAACTGGCGGCAGTAATATTAGGTGGTGTTGACATAAAAGATACTCGATTCACCTGGGACGATCAGAGCACAGGTCAAACATTCAGGATCAGTGAGATGAATATGTCCACCGGGGAGTTGATTTTTGGCGAGCCTATCGATATCAAAATGGATTTAAAAGCAGAGTCCACGCAACCAGAAATCAAAGCGTATATGAAAATGCAGGGAACAGCATCCTACGATCTTGATGCAGAAACTTATGCCTTCGATCCAATAGGGGTAACGGCAAAACTGACAGGCAAAAATATTCCTGGTGGAAAGGCTGAGCTTAAATTTAATATGGGCGTTGTATTTGACCTGAAAAATGATACTACGTCGATTAATGATCTGACACTGAGTGGGCTTGGGGCACTCATCAAAGCACAATTAAATGCCAGTCATATCAAATCAGGTAAGCCGACGATTGAAGGACAGTTCTCTGTGTCAGGAACTGATTTGGCTCGCCTGTTTAAGGTCGCCGGGATCGAACCCCTGGCGAGTCAGTTGTCGAAATTAAAAGACCGATCATTCGAGCTACAAACTAGCCTCAATGCTGATATGGGGAAAGGCAATATTGCAATCTCCGATCTTAACGCGAAGTTAATTGGTGCTGTCATCACGGGACAGGTTGAGCTTAGCAATATGGAATCTGACACACCAGCTATGAAGGGGAAATTAAAGGCATCAGGGCCTGATTTACCTACCTTGCTACAGCTTGCTGGTCAGTTTGAAGGAGGCGAAGATCCAAAACTTAAGGGATTCGGTGAGAAATTATCCAGCGCTTCTAATAAAAAATTCGAGGTTTATACTGAATTTGATGCTGACCTGGCATCTGGCAATATCGATGTGCCCTCCCTGTCGATTAAGACGCTTGGGATATCAATAGACGGTCAATTACAGGCAAATAACATCAATAGTAATAAAGGCAATATTGATGGTAAGTTATCATTACAGGGTGAAAAATTGTCCAGTGTCCTGTCTGCATTAGGGCAACATGGCTTGGCAAAAAACTTACGCTCAGTAGCTATTGATGTTGGCATTAAAGGCAACCGCAATGATATCAAAATGAGCCCTTTAAAAGCTGTGGCAATTTTCTCAGGGAAACAGGTACCCAATTCACCTGCCAAAGTGACCTTGAATGCCGATACACAAATAAACCTGGACAAGCAGACAATATCTATCAGCAAAATGGCAGTGACGGGTCTTGGTCTGGATGTCAAGGGAGAGATGAATGTCAGTCAGTTTCTTTCAGAGACCCCGGGTGTTCAAGGCAAGCTTGATGCCAAAGGAAAAGATCTGGGCTTGATCTTCAAGCTGCTTGGAAACGATCAACTTGCAAAACAGATAAACAAACTAAAAAACAAATCCTTTTCAGTTAAAACGGATTTTGATGCGAATATGGCAACCGGGAAACTCAATGTCTCAGCACTGAATGCCAACATGCTGGATGCCACGATCAAGGGACAGTTTGCTGCCGAGAACATACAAATCAGCACCCCCGCCATCAGTGGTGAGTTAACTGCCAGCGGACCTGATTTACCAACTTTGTTACAAATTGTGGGTCAGTTTGAAGGTGGTGATGATCCAAGTCTGGCTGAATATGGCAAACGTTTATCAAAGGCGCCCAAAAAGAATTTTAATGTGGCAGTAAAATTCAATGCGGACATGAAAAAGGGCAACATTAATCTATCTTCTTTATCGGCAAAAGGACTGGGCCTGACACTGGATGGAAAGATGGTTGCGACAGACTTTAATAGTAAAAACGACCAGATAGA
>Ga0066376_10001881_pt1 | contig 20006 bp, 14 predicted proteins | sample Knorr_S15_td_Bot_FD_77009 | JGI IMG/M metagenome (GOLD analysis project Ga0066376, IMG submission 77009) | Marine microbial communities from Southern Atlantic Ocean transect - Knorr_S15_td_Bottom_ad_5009_LV_A | ecosystem: Environmental > Aquatic > Marine > Oceanic | place: Southern Atlantic...
CCAGGCGCGCAGTAGCTCCGCGGCCTGGTCCGCGAGTCCGTCTTGGAGGGCGAAGAGATCGTCCGCTCGTTCTATCGGATTGGCACGACCCTTCTCAGCCGCCCGGAAGCCCCGCGAGAAACTCCAGCAGCAAGCGGTTCACTTCGTCTGGTTTCTGCTGCTGCACCCAATGACCCGCTCCAGCGAGCACGTGCGCGCCACGCGGTTCTGCAGCAGCCCGACTCAGGCCCGCAGCGAGCACCTCCTGCGTGGCTCCCGCAATGACCGGATCGCCGTCTCCCGCAATGAACATCGCGGGCTGAGGCACGAGCTCGCCCCTGAGCTCGGGTGTTATCTCCCAGTTGCGATGGAAATTGCGGTAGTAGTTGATGCCTCCGCGAAATCCGGTGCGCGTGAATTCCGCCACGTAGTAGTCCAGCTCTTCGGAACTGATCCAGGGCGGGAAGTCCGTGGGCTCTCCGATCCGCGGTATCCAGCCGCCCGCGGCCCGTAGCGGGTCGCTGACCTGAGGTGGCAGGCGGGTAGCTCCCGTCAGGTAGAGTCGACTCAGGATGCCTCTCGGGTCCGCGTCGAACTCCGCCTCGGCCAGGCCTGCACCATCTTGGCCCAGTTCCTGGAAGTAGAGGATGTAGTAGAAGTTGTCCCCGTACTGACGTTCCCAGAGTTCGATCGGGGATGTGGCCCCGAAGCCCCCGAACGGGACGCTCATGTTGACCACGGCACTGAAGCGATCGGGCTCCATGCGAACGCAGTCACGAGCCACGACCGCTCCCCAGTCGTGCGCCACCAGAACCGCGTCTTGCTCGCCCAGCGCGTCGATCAGCCCGACCAGATCGCCGCAGAGGTGGAAGATGTCGTAGTCCTCGATGCGCGGGGGGGCGTCCGTGCCGCCGTATCCGCGCATATCGGGCGCGACGGCGTGGTACCCGGCCGCGGCGAGCGCCGGGATTTGGTGCCGCCAGGAGTACCAGGATTCCGGCCAGCCATGCACCAACAGCACGAGCGGGCCTTCTCCCTGCTCGACGACCCTCATGCGGATCCCGTTGACGTCCAGGTAACGGTACTCGGCGCCCTCGATCGGGGGACTCTCGCTCACCATGTCAGCTCCGGCCTCGGGGTCGTCACTGGCGACGGGGCCGCAACCGCCGACGCAAAGCAGCAGCACGGGCCCCAGGGTCCGGAGAAACCCGTGGGCTTCGCGGCTCCGCGTCGGCGTCACTAAAAGATGGGAGAGCGGATGTACGTGTCGGAACGGGCCCACGCCTCGCGGAACCGAGCGCGAACGCCGCCGGCTTCCTGGTCTCTATCGAGGGCCCGCAGCGACCGCTCCAACCCGAACAACGACCAGCCGTTGTTCGGGTGGTCGATCAGCTCCGCCCGGAATACCTCGACGGCTTCATCGTGCCGCTCAGCCTCCCAAAGGGCGTCGCCCAGCCAATGTCGAATGGAGAAGCCGAGCGGCTCCGGTTCGTCGTAGCGGAGCCCGTCTTCGATTTCGACCCCGGCCTCGAAAACGGCGATCGCGCCCTCGAGGTCGTCGTCCGCGCGGAGCAGCTCGCCCTCCAGGATCGCTCCGACCACACCGAGCAACTGCTCGGCGGAATGACCCCGGAATCTTCCAGAGCCTTCCGAGGCTGCCGTCTTCACCTCGTGCAGGTAGAAGCGAGCCGTGCCCTCATCACCGGTGCGCAGATGCGCATATCCTTTGCTGAAGTCGTAGAGGCCGCGGAAGATGTCCCCCCCCGGCGGATCGTCGAGTGCCAACACTTCGTCGAAGCGGCCGAAGCGGAAGAGCGAGAGGGCTTCGTAGAACGAGTCTCCGCCCATGAGGTCGGAGTATTCTCGGCTGGCCTGCACCGCCACCGATCCCTGGCCGTCGTTCGAAGCGGCGAACAACAACATGTGCAGGTTGTGGGACGGGTAGATCGCGAAGCCGTCGCCGTACTCGGCTTTCAGGTCAGAGTGCCATGCATCCGTGTTCGCCCGTACGGCGTCGCCCCAGCGTCCAATGCGATTGAAGGTGTGCGAGGGCATGTGTTGGATGTGGCTCGCACCCGGGATGGAGCTGCCCAAGAAGTTTGCGCACTCCTCGGCTCTACCAGGCTCGACGGAAGGCTCTGTCGAGTGGATGTAGAGGTGGCAGGTACCGGGATGAGTGATATCCTGGGCCAATACCGACTCGAGCACGGCGTTCAGGCGCATCACCGAGGGCTGGTCCATTGCCCATGCGCCACGGCGCGGCTCGAGCAGCATGAGCGCCTCGCCGGCGAGAAACCCGATGTCGAGGTCGGTCGGATAGGTCTCGTACAATGCGTTGATCCGGTCGGCCCACTTCTGGTCGAGCTCTCGCCGCTCGTCCGCGTCGTGTTCGGGCACGTACCGCACCGCCATCGCCTCGATCAAAGCCCGCTCGAGGTCGGTGGTATGGCCGTCCATGACCTCCAGCGCCTTCTGGATTGCCGCGTGAGCTCGGGGTGCGTCCGCAGCCACCATGGGGCCGTTCAGGTACGGCCCCCAGGCCCAGGCCTCGCCGAAGAAGCACATCGCGCAGTTCGGGTCGAGCTGCCACGCTTCACGGAAAGAACGCGCAGAGAGGTTTGGTTCGAAGGCGTACAAGAGCTGGACGCCCTGGTCGAAGTACAGCTGCGCTTCTGCAGAGCTCGTAGTGATCTCACGCGAAAAGGGCCCGAGTCCCCTGCCGTCGTGGTGGAGCGGCATCGGCTCGTCGAAGCCGGAGGGGAGCTCTGGCCCATTCTCTTGTGCGGCCGTGGTCGCGGGGATGAGCAAGCAGATAATGGCGGCGAGCGGCAAACATCGGCGCATGGCGTGACGACTCCGATACGAGGTTGATTCGAGTCCGAAAATGTGTGGGCGCCGTCGGCCGACGTCCAGACTGGCCGATTATCCGTGCACAGGTCAGGTTCCCCGCATCGACCGCGGTCCACAGCTGGAAGGAGACATCGATGTCATCGAAGGACGGTTCCCCCATCTCCCGTCGCGCCTGGTTGGGTGCGACCTCTGGTGTCGTCGCCGCCGGCCTGCTCAAGACACAGGCGGACGCGTTCAAGCTGGCAGCCCAAGAGGCTCCAGCCGTCGCCTCGGATCCTACCAAGGTGCCGGGCCGCGTCACTTCGGAACTCGGTCAGCGCGCTCCGGCGGAGCAGCCGCGACGACTCACGCGCGCGCCGGCGCTCTCGAGTTCGTCGCGAACCCCCCTGCAAGACCTGTACGGCATCATCACCCCGTCGGACCTGCACTTCGAACGGCATCACGCGGGCGTCCCGAACATCGTCGCGGAAGAACACGAGCTGCTCGTGCACGGCATGGTCGACCGGCCCATGGTATTCACGATGGCCGACCTGAAACGGTTTCCTCAGGTCTCGCGCATTCACTTCATCGAGTGTTCGGGAAACGGGGGCGGTGCGTACAACCCGAACCGCATGCCCACCACGGCCTCTCCCCAGTCCCTGGACGGGCTGCTCAGCACGAGCGAGTGGACGGGCGTTCTGTTGTCGACGATCCTGCGCGAAGTCGGGGTCAGCGCCGACGCGAGCTGGATCCTCGCGGAAGGCAGCGACGCCGCCATGATGTCCCGGAGCGTCCCGCTCGAGAAGGCTCTCGACGACGCGATGCTCGCGTACGGTCAAAACGGGGAAGCGATCAGGCCCGAACAGGGATACCCGTTGCGGTTGGCCCTGCCCGGCTGGGAGGGCAACGCCAACGTGAAGTGGTTGCGGCGCATCGAGGTGACCGACCGACCGACGATGACGCGTGACGAGACCTCTCGCTACACCGACCCCCTCGAGGGCGGGACCGCCCGTCAGTTCAGTTTCGTCATGGACGCCAAGTCGATCATCACGTTCCCGTCCTATCCGTACGTGCTCCCGGAGAGCGGATGGTGGGAGATCAAGGGTCTCGCGTGGTCTGGGCGAGGCAAGATCACCCGTGTCGAGGTGAGCACGGACGCCGGACGCAGCTGGAGCGACGCGGAGCTGCAACCTCCCGTCTTGTCGAAGGCGACGGTGCGTTTCCGTCACCTGTGGAACTGGGACGGCCAAGAGTCGATCATTTTGAGCCGAGCGATCGATGAGACGGGGTACGTGCAGCCGACCGTCCAGCAGCTCTGGGAGGCGCGAGGGGAGCGCACCCGATATCACCAAAACAATCAAAGGGCTTGGAAGATCAGCCGGGACGGCTCCGTCACGTTCGGCCTCGGAGACCTGATATGAGGCGTGCTGGCGCAGTGCTTTGTGCAGTTCTCGTGGTGGGCTGTAGTGGGTCGGGAGAGAGCCTTGCGGGCGGTTCAGGGTCCGTCGTGTCCGGGGTTGGGGGGAGCGCCGTGATCACCTCTCTCCCGGCGAACGCACCAGACCGGTTCGACTTCGGTGCGGCAGCCAGCGACGCGCGGGTCGCGATGTGGGACATCTCGGTGAAGCCGGACGGGGAAGGGTTGCCCACCGGCCGTGGCTCTGTCGCCGAGGGTCAGGGGGTCTACCTGACCTACTGCGCCGCATGTCATGGTGCGACCGGTACCGAAGGTCCCAACGACCGACTCGTCGGCACGGACGAGTGGGATGAATGGCCAAGCGGGCAGGCAGTGGGCAACTACTGGCCGTACGCGACCACGTTGTTCGACTACATCCGGCGGGCAATGCCACAACTGACCCCCGGCATCCTGACGTCCGACCAGACCTATGCCGTGATCGCGTACATCCTGAATATGAACGGGTTGGTTCCGGACGATGCGGTGATGGACGCGACGACCCTGCCAGCAGTTGAAATGCCGGCACGAGATCGCTTCGTCGTGGACGACCGTGTCGGTGGGGCCGCGATCCGGTAGCCTACTCGGCCCTCAGAGCCTCTACGGGATCGACTCTCGTTGCCCTCAGCGATGGGGCCAGCGCGGCTCCAGCGGCGATCAAAACGAGCATCACGGAAACGGCGCCCAGCGTAACCGGGTCCGCAGGGCTGATCTCGAAGAGCATCGAGCGCAGCAGGCGCTCCAGCATCCCGTCACGCACTAGTGCTCTACCGCTCCCTCGAGTCCGTCCCACGCGCTCACCAGCGCTTTACGCGCCTGGCGCAGAGCTGCCTTTCCGGCTTCGGTCACAGTGAAGTAGCGCCGAGCCCGTCCGCCCCGCTCGGCGGATGGGTCACCGAGTTCGGACTCCAGGTATCCCTTCTGCACGAGCCGATCGAGGGTGATGTAAACGGCGCCGCGCGCGACATCTCGGCCCGCGCGCTGTTCGAGGTCGTTTCGCACCGCCATTCCATAGGCGTCGTCGCCCAGCCGAATGACGGTCCAGAGCAGGACGTGCTCCAGTTCGCCCAGGTAGCCTACTTTGTTTCCCATCGCACCCGACCCTTCCCGGTTTCAGACAGTAGCAGCCACGAGGCCTACATAATTACCGTCGTGTCTACATAATTGTCAACCGGCCCCGCGGTGGTGCGGAGGGGAGATCGCTGACGGACTTCTCAGCCGCCTCGGGGTGGCACCAGTCGCATGAGGTCGTCGACCATCTGGTTGGCCATGTAGCCGAGCAGAGCGCGCGTGGCCGCAACCTGATTCACGGTCGTCAACTCGAGCGTGAACAGGGCTTCGTTGTCGGTGCCTCCGACCGTCTGCACCGCGGTGAACCGGATCGGCTCGCCTGCCTGAAGCCGCATGACGTGCGTCGGGTCGAGCACGACGGGCACTTCGATGACCTCACCCGTGCCCGCGGGGCCGGTCCACAGAATGTCCGCGTCCTCCGCCTCTCCGAAGTGCAGCACGTAGCTGTCCTCTCCGGCAAGTGGTTGGGGCAGGGTAGCGCGCACCGCCAGCGACGGCGCGTATGCCAGGTCCGGATGATTGAACTCGAAGCCCAGAGAATCGAGAATCGCGTCCAACTCCGAGGCGTTCTCTTCGCTGAGGTCTGCGCGCGGCTGGATGAGCGGCGAGAAGCCGACCGTGAAGACCACGTTCCCGTGACGGCCGAACGCGACGGTTCTCGCTCCCGTCAGCGCCCCGTCAGCGTCGAGCTGAAGGCTGCTGGGTTGGGACCAGGGGCGTAGCTCCTGTACGCCCCAGAGGTCCTCGGGCGTGTTCACGAACGCGAAGCCCGGCACCGTCGCCGTGTCCGCGGCCGCGTCACAAACGGGACCCTGTTCGGTGCCACAAGCCTCGAGCACAGCGCTTCGTATGAAGATCGCGCCGTCGCAGGGGTTCGCATCGGCCGCCAGGCCGTCCGACGCGTCGATGAGCGCTTGCGCCTCGGTCTGGATTTCCGTGACTCGAACCTGGACGGTCGCCCGCACTTGTTCGCGGCTGATGGTCCGCTGCTGCTGGAGCGCCTGGTTTCCAGTGTCGACGATACTCTGCGCCAGGCGACCGTCGGCGATGAACCAGGCGCGGACGGCGGACTCGGTCGGATCCGACTGATCGAGTGAGTCCATAACGCCTCGATCCTCGAGCGCGATCGCCTCGAGCAACATGCGCAACCGCTCAGAGCGCAGTCCGAGCGGTTCCAGCGATGCGTTCAGGGCGGTCAATCGGCTCAGCACGCCCACGCAGTCACGCGACCTCGCCAACTCGAGATCCGCGAATCCCGACGGGGGCGCGTCCTGCGCTTCCATGGAGGCCGGACAAGCGAACGCCGCGAGGAGAATGATAGGAATCCTCACGTGATCAACCCGTCCTGTCGGCGTTTCTATTACTCACAACTCGTCCTGCTTAAGGTGGCTGGCTGGCCCGCGTTCTTTCGGGGCCTGAAAAATGCCCCCAGAACCGAGCCGCGTCCATCGCCTACGACGAGTCAGCCGTCTTGCTTACGCCCCTCGAAGCTTCCGGATCCCACGATCCCGTAGTCACATTCGCCGGTCATGGTGTCGCCGTCGACGATCCCCGAGAAAGAGATCTCGCCTGCATCCGCGGATTCGAAGCCGAAGATCACCACGTTGTCCTCGATCGTGCCGGTGATCTGCTCCTCCCCCAGAGTCCCGGCGTACGTGCCGGTGATCTTCCCGTCTTCGACCGCGAAGACGAAATTCGCATCCCCGCTACCTGTGTCCAGGGTGACGGAAAGTATCCAATGGCCGGCGATATCTTGCGCGGCGACCGGTGCCAGTGTGGCGCCCGAGCACAGCAAGAGTGCGGTGAAGAGTGCGGTCCTGAGGACCTGGGCCATCCTTGCGTTCATGTTCCTGCTCCTTGCTCACTGATGAGTGGATTCAATCCGCGTTCCGCCAAGAGGCGATTGAATGCGGCGAGGTCCTCTGAGAGGACGGTTTCGAGATTCGTACGGGCGTTGGTCAGCACGTTGCGCAGCAACACCTGAACCTCGCCTTGCTGGTCCGTGGGCACAAAGTCGGCGGTGCCGACTCCGTTGGCGAGGTGCCGGAGTTGACCGGTGACCTTGGCCGGATACCGCACGCCGTCCTGTCCGGTGCCGGTCGAGCGAAGCTGGATCAGCTCCTCTTCGATCTCGATGAGCGAGGCGTCGAGATCGGCGGTGCCCTCGATGAGGTCCGTCGCGTTGCCTTGGTCTTCGAGCACATCGACGAGATCGTACAACTGCCTCCTCACCCACTCGATGCGATTGATGGCGTCCGCCGCGGCATCGTAGTCGTTGCGGATCTCAGACATGAGATCGAACTGGGCCGTGATGGTCGCCAAGGTGCCGTCCGAGTTCGGGTCTCGTAGCACATCGAGTTGCTGCGTATGCTGCTCGCCGTCGACGTCGAGCGTGACAGTGTAAGTCCCCGGCGGCCAGCGCAGCGACATGCCGTTCTGGATGCGCACCCGCTCTGGACCGTAGTCGACCCAGTCAGCATAAAGCGGCGGGACGCGGCGACGGACCGGTGTGCTTGACTCGCCCTGGAAATTCCAGAACACCCTGTTGATACCGGCCTGGCTCGTTCCCTGAAGGGTGCGGACGAGCGTGCCGGTAGCGTCACTGATGCGCAGCACCACTGGCGCTCCCGCGGTTTGCTCGTCGAGCCAATAGTTGAGGTGGGCCGCGTTCGGGGGGTTGGTGCCCTGACTGAGGTCGATCGTCATCGAGGCGGGCGACGTACGCGGGTTGAAGCGGTATGCGTCCCGCGGCTCGAACAGGTGTGAGCTCTGCGCCCTCACCTCGTCCGTGAGCTGCTGCAGCGGCGTGAGGTCGTCCATGATCCAGAAACCGCGCCCATACGTGCCGATCACCAGATCGTTGAAGTGTTGTTGCACGACGATTCCGTAGATCGGGGCCGGTGGCAGATCGTTGAGCAAGGGCTGCCACTCGTCGCCGTCGTTGAAGCTCATGTAGAGGTGATTCTCAGTCCCGAGGTAGAGAAGGCCCGGTCGCACTGGGTCCTCTTGGATGCTGCGCGTAAAGCTCAATATGTGGTCGGGGACGCCGTTGGTGATCTTGGTCCACGATGCGCCGTAGTCCTCGGTCCGGTACGCATAGGCGGTGAAGTCGCCCACCTGGTGGGCTTCCACGACCAGGTACGCCTTGCCCGGATCCCATTGAGAGGCGTCGATCCCACGCACCACTCCGTCGGCGGGCCAGTCGGGCAGATTGCCGGTCACGTCCTCCCAGTTGGCCCCGTCGTCCCGGCTCACGTAGACCTTGCCGTCGTTGGAGCCGGAGTAGAAGACCCCCTGCTGTGCGGGGGACTCGTCGAAGGCGTAGATCACACAGCAGTACTCCACGCCGATGTTGTCCGGTGTGAGCCCGCCGCTGATTCCCTGGCGGCTCTTGTCGTTCGTCGTAAGGTCGGGGCTGATGACCTGCCAGCTCTGGCCGCCGTTGCGCGTGCGGTGTACGTGCTGGCTGGTTACGAAGATGGTGTTGTGGTCGTGCGGTGAGATGAGCAGCGGGAACGTCCACTGGAAGCGGTATTTCAGGTCAGCGGCGGGCGTGCCTCCGGTGCTTTGCGGCCAGACCTCGACGCTGCGGAACTGACGGTTCTTCTCGTCGTGCCGCACGACGATGCCGCCGCGGGCGCCGGAACCCGATGCGCTGGACCACACGATGTCGGGATCGGTGGGGTCCGGCGTGGCGAAGCCACTCTCGCCGCCGCCGACCTGGTGCCAGTCGCCGCGCGGGATGCTACCTGCCCCGCCCCGCCCGCCGTAGAGGGAATTGCTGGGGCCTCGGTACGACGGCCCGTCCTGTCGATTGCCCAGCACGTTATAGGGAATCGCGTTGTCCACGGTCACGTGGTACATCTGCGAAATGGGAAGCTCGATCCGGTGATACGAGGCCCCGCGATTCAAGGAGATGTGCACGCCCTGGTCGTTGCCGATGATCAGCCGGTCGGGGTTCTCCGGATCGATCCAGAGGTCGTGGTAGTCGCCGCCGGGACGCTCGACGCCCTGATGCGTGACGTAGGTGAGTCCTCCATCGTAGCTGCGGGAGAGCGCGGCGGTCAAGAAAAAGACTTCGTTCGCGTCGTCGGGAAAGACTCGGCAGTTGTTGTAGTACGCGGTCCGACCGCCGAGGTCGCGACTGTGATTCACCAACTCCCAGTCATACCCTCCGTTACTACTGCGCCACAGCTCGCCGTCCTCTGTTTCCTGGCCGTGCCACGGCACCCCGTCACCGGTTTCGATAAGTGCGTATACGCGCCGTGAGTCCGCCTGCGACATGCACACGTCGATCTTGCCGACGGGGAGGGTGGGAAGGCCGCGGCCCTGGAGCCTGGTCCACGAATCACCGCCATCACGCGACATGAAAATGCCGGAACCCGGCCCGCCGCTCTCCCGGCCCCAGGTGTTCACCTGAACGGTCCAAAGGCCAGCGAAGAGAATGCGCGGGTTATTGGGGTCCATGATCAGGCTCGATGCGCCCGTGCCTTCGTCTACGAAGAGTACATGTTCCCAGGTGGTACCGCCGTCGATCGTGCGGTAAATGCCCCGCTCACGTTGGTCTCCGTGCGCGTGCCCGAGGGACGCAGCATAGACGATATCAGAGTTCGTCGGATGGATGACGAGGCGGCTGATCCTGCCAGTCGCGTCGAGGCCCATGTGCTGCCAATTGTCTCCGCCGTCCGTCGACCTGTACACGCCGTCGCCTACGGTCACGTTGGACCGAATGTGCGGCTCGCCGGTGCCGGCCCACACGATCTGCGGGTCGGAGAGCGAGACCGCGAGCGCACCGACGGAGTGCACGTCCATGTCGTCGAAAAGCGGTCGCCAGCGGGTACCCCCGTCCTCGGTCTTCCAGAGCCCGCCCGACGCGGCCCCGGCGTAGTAGACGAGAGGGTTTCCGACGACGCCGGCTACGGACGCCACGCGATTGCCGACCACACCGATGTGCCGGAAGCTCAACGCGCTGAACTGCTCGGCGGAGAACACTTGCGCCAGCGCAGGCGCGGGGGCCGCTAGCACGGTCGCGGCGAGCAGGATCGTGGCATGTCTTCGAAGGGGTTCGGACATCGGGCAGGGCTCCTGCATTTGAGGTCTTCGACAATTGGCGCCCATGGTCGTGCTCCGGCAAGGGCGAGAAGGCCTTGCGGCATTCGGGGTCTCCGCGAAGCTTCACGCGTTGGAGGGCGACCTCCTTCCGCCTCCCTGGAACGAGCCTCCATGGGCGACGTAAGCCAACCTTTGCGCGAGGCCCTGGCCGGGCGATACCGCCTTGAGCGCGAGGTGGGACGCGGCGGTAGCGCGACGGTGTACCTCGCCGACGACTTGAAGCACGGTCGTCAGGTTGCGCTCAAGGTGCTTCGCTCCGAGTTCGCCGAGCTGGTGGGGCGCGACCGGTTCCTCGAAGAAATCCAGACCACCGCGCGGCTGGAGCATCCTCACATTCTCTCGTTGTACGACTCGGGAGAGGCGGCCGGGTACGTCTTTTATGTGATGCCGTATGTGAAGGACGAGTCCCTGCGCGACCGCTTGAATCGCGACGGCCAGCTCCCCATCGGTCGGGCGGTCGAGATCACCAAGCAGGTCGGGGCCGCCCTGGAATTCGCCCACTCGCTCGGGGTGATCCACCGAGATGTAAAGCCGGCGAATATCCTACTCCCGCACGGCCACGCGATGCTTGCCGACTTCGGCATCGCGAAGGTAGTGGACGATGCCGGCCGTGAACGGGCCACGCAGGCCGGCATCTCGATCGGCACCGCGGAATACATGAGCCCGGAGCAGGCTTCCGGCGACGAGCACTTGGATGCGAGGAGCGACATCTATTCGCTGGGGGCGGTCCTGTACGAAATGCTCGTCGGCGTGCCGCCGCACACTGGCACCACGGCCCAAGTGGTGCTGGGTAAGATTCTCACGGTGCGTCCGGCACGGCCACGGGATGTGCGCGAGATGATTCCCGAGGCTCTCGATGGGGCGATCATGCGAGCGATGGCCCGGCTCCCCGCCGACCGCTTCAGCTCTGTGGACCACTTCTGCGAGGCATTGGTGACGATGGACCGCCGGCAGGGCGCGCGCGAAGTGAAGCGCCGTCCCCGTTGGCCGGCGATCGTCCGTGGCGCGGCTGTAGTCGGCGTCCTCGGCTGGCTTGGGGTGGTGACGCTCGGCGGATCGGACGTCGCGCCGCTCCCTGTTCCCATCGTCAACCCGCTGGTCACGGGACCGGAGGCGATCGGCGAGCCCGCGTGGAGTCCCACGGGGAACCTGATCGCCTACGTCTCGGATGCGGCGGGCGATGACGACATCTGGGTCATCGAACCCTCTGGCTCGAACGCGATCAACCTCACCGCCGGTTCAGGCAGCCGTGACGTGCACCCAGCCTGGTCGCCGGATGGGAGCAGGATCGCGTTCGTTTCCGATCGCGACGGAGGCGGAGAGTTCGCAATGTCCGCGCTCGGAGGCGCCGTACGTCGATTGGCTCCTCTCGTGTTCGACGGGGGAACCGGGCCTGCCTGGGTTCCGCTGCAGTGGGCGGAGGACGGCAGTGTGGTCTATACCTCGCGCGACACGACCGGGCAGCCGAACGTCTACCGCATCTTCGAAGGCGCGACGACCGTTGACTGTCTCACGTGCGCGCTCGACACGTCAGGGGGGCATTCGGGTCACCTGCTGCCGGGAGGAGAACTGCTGGTCTTCCGCTCCACTCATGGACCAGAACCGGCGGGCACGCTGTACCTCACAGGTCTCTCCACGGGCGACACGCGCGAAATCGGAAGAGACGTCGCATTGCCCCGCTGGAACGCGGCGCTCTCGCGGCTGTTCTTCGTCTCGACTCAGGAAGGAGGAGTCGAGTTGTGGGCGCTTGCGCTCGATGCGAAGTCCGGCGCGTCGCTGGGCGAGCCCGAGCGAGTGACCTCGGGGATCGGGCCGTCCGGTTTGGCGGTCGGCAGCGATGGCAGGATGCTCATCACCCGCGCCACTACGGCCAGCGCTGTTTGGTCCTTCCCCCTCACCCGCGGCATCACCAGTCTCGCGGAGGGGGCTCAGATTACTGCCCCGAGGGACTTCATCGACGAGCGACCGCGGTGGATGCCAGGGGGGGAAGCGGTCGTCTTCGAGTCGAACCGTAGAGGCGCGCTGGACATTTGGCTCGCCGATGTCGGTTCGGGTGACGTCAGGCGACTCACGTCCAGCGCGAGCTCGGATGCGAGCCCGCGACCCTCCCCCGACGGAAGCTGGATCGCCTTTGAGCGCACGGGGGCCGGCGCGACCACGATCCGCTTGGTGCGCCCGGACGGGAGTGGAGAGGCCGTGCCCGACTCTACCTGGTCGCAGCGTTTCAGGGAGGTTTGTTGCGTGAGTTGGGCGGGAGACAGCCGAACCATCGCCCTTTCGGTGGTCCAGGAGTCGGGTGGCCGACAGATTGCCACCGCGCAGCTCGACCCGGCTACTGGTGCTGCGACTGAGCTTTACGTGCTGGACGTTCCGGGGGAGAGCCAGAGCCGGCCACGCTTCTCCCCGGACGGCCGCTTCATCGCTTATGAGGCACGAGGAGACGGTGACTGGGACCTGTGGGTGATCGACGCCGACGGCTCCAACCCCCGCAGTGTCGCGTCCTCGTCCGCGCTCGAACGCCAGGCCGCCTGGGTGCCCGATCAGAGCGGGCTGTTCTTCGTGGACGACGCGCAGGACATATGGCGCGTACCGCTCGATGGTGACGCGAATCCGGATGGTGCCGCCGAGTTGTGGTTCGATCTGCCCCTGGGAGCGGGTGTCGGGGAGGATGGGCTCGATGTCCGACCGGGAAGACTACTCATTGCAGTCGAAGAATCGGCCGGGGACCTGTGGGTCGTAGACTTCTCTCCCCCCGCCGGAACCGGATGAGTCGTTAGCTGGGATCGGCGCGACCTCGCCGCCGGCCTAGGTCGTCGAGTCCCGCTCGCTTACGGCTCTCGCCAGGATCACTCCCGCGACGACCAAGTCGAAGCCGACGCATGCCGGCACGTACCAGCCGGGCACGAACCCGGTGCCGGGTCCGCTGTGCAGAAGTATGTCCCACCCGACGTGAAGCCCCCATCCGAGCGCCGTGAGTAGGGGGTAGCGCCTGGCTCCACCGACGGCGAGGGCGGCGAATACCAAGGCTCCGCCCAACTCGGTCCCGATCCACTCGTCGGCCGCGGCAATGCCGCCAACCGCACGTAGATTAAGCCGGCCGCGACGAGGCCAGCGGCGTACAAGCGGGGACGCGCTCTGCCCCCGAGCCACTCGGCGAGGGCTACGTACAACGCGGCGACTGCCGCTCCCTCCAGGCTCCGCTTCCCAGATCGCCGGCGAAGGCCCGGATCCGCTTTCCGATGGCGTCGCCCGGGCTGCTCCAGTATTCGCTCGCGAAATCCGCTGTGACCATAGCGACAGGCAATTGACCCTGCGCGTCCGCAAAGGTCAGCGCGCGCCCAGCGACCACGGGGTTACCCATCGTGGTGTGGTACCCTTCGCCGACCCACTCGAAGCGCTGGATGGGAGGGATCTGGACGGCTTCGACCGGGAAGTCCTCGACCTCCGTGACGTCGTTGCTGTCCCAGCGGTCCATTGTCGCCGACGAGGCGAACGACGCGGACGCCACGCCCGGGATCGCCTGTAAGCCGCGCAGAATCTCCCGGTGCGCCTGTGCGACCTGAACGTGCTCCTCGATCTCCGCGCTTGGAATCACGACTCGGAAGGTCAGAACCTGCTCGGGCGCTTCGAAGCCCGGGGCGACGGACCTCATGGCCTGGAAGCTGCGGATCATCAGGCCAGAACCGGCCAGCAGAATCAGCGCGAGCGCCATCTGCACGACGACGAGGGAGTTTCGCGCGAAATGCTGCGCCTTACCGGCGCTGCCACCCCGGCCGCCCTCCTTGAGAGAGGCGACGAGATTCGCCTGGCCGAACTTGAGCGCTGGGAACAGCCCGAAGAGCAGGCTGGCCACGACCGAGATGGCGGCGGTGAAGCCGAGCACCAGCGGGTCGACGCCGATCTCGCTTAGACGCGGAAGAGACGCGGGCCCCATCGCCACGAGTAGCTTCAGCCCCCCGTACGCGAGAGCGAGGCCGGTCAGGCCGCCTGCGACACCGAGCACCACGCTCTCGGTGAGAAGCTGCCCGACGATCTGCCCGCGTTCGGCGCCCAGCGCGGTGCGTACCGCCATCTCCCTCTGTCGGCCCTCGGCGCGAACGATGAAGAGGTTTGCGACGTTCGCACACGCGATGAGCAAGATGATCGCGACGGTCCCGAGCAGCACCCACAGGACGCTCCCGATATTGCCCACGACGTCCTGCTTGAGCGGTCTCACCAGCGGACCGAATTGGGCATCGTCCAGCATGCCCAGGTTGAACGGACCCGGGAACAAGTCGACCGCCATTGGAATCATGCGCTCCAGATCGGCGTTCGCCGATGTGACCGTCGCTCCCGGTGCGAGTCGCCCGAGCGCCTGGTAGCTGAAGTTTCCGAAATAGACCTGAGCACGATCGAACTGGAAGGGGAGGTAGATGTCGGCGTCCGACGCGAGGAAGCGCAGACCTTCGGGCAGGACACCGATGATCTCCATGGTCGTGTTGTTGATGGCCATCGTGCGGCCGATCACGTCGCGGTCTCCGCCGAACCGGCGGACCCAATAGCCGTGGCTGAGCAGAATGGTCTCTGGCGCGCCGGGGCTGTCGTCCTCCGGTGTGAACGTTCTGCCCATCATGGGTTGGACCCCGAGCAAGGGTAGCGTCTGATGGGTGACGTACATGGCCGGCACCTGCTTGGGCTGGTCGAGCCCGGTGACCGACACGGTCTCGTCGTCCCACATGCCCACGGGCTCGAACGCGGTGCCTTCATCCAGATAGGTGAAGTGCAGCACAGGTGACTGGTTGAGCTCGTCGAAGTCGAGGCCCGGGGCCGTGTGCCAGATACCCACCAGCTCATCGGGGTCGTCGAACGCCAATGGCTTCAGGAGCACGCCGTTGACCACCGAGAAGATTGCCGCGTTGCTCCCGATTCCGACCGCGAGGGTGAGCACGGCGACCGTGGTGAAAAGGGGAGCTCTCAGGAGCTTACGGCACGTGTATCTAAGCTGCTGCGTGAAGGAGTCCACCGCGATCTGTCCTGCCAAGAGGGAACGGCCGGAGGGGGAGTCGTCTCCCCGCTCCAGCCGCCCCTACGGGTGCCGCTTTCAGCCTGTTTCGGACCCGGCGACGCGCCCTATGGCCGCGGCTTCAGTTCCCTCCCGGGCCCGCAGGCAGACGGTAGTCGAGCGGTGGATCTCGATCGCCGAGCAGTGGCTCGTACACCCAGCCCTCCGGGATCCGGTCGGCGTGCTCCGCGGCGGCGGCCGCGATCAACCCGGGACGCGTGAAGAGGTCGATCGCGGTCATCGCCAACGTCTTGGCCGCTACGATCATGCCTTTGTCACCAATCGAGGTGCCCCCGGCCGCGATGGCGTGCCATGAGTGAGCGGACGATCCCGGAACCCACGTTGCCGCGCTCATGCCGGCGGTGGGGACCATCCAGCTCACGTCGGCCACGTCGGTGGACCCGCCGCTGCCTTCCTCCGTCACGAAGAACGGTTGGACTCGAGCCGCAGACTCCAGCGGGCGAGCGTCTGCCGGGAACGTGCCGTGGATCACCTCCGCGAAACGTCGTTCCTCGTCGGTATAGTGGACACCGCCCACGCGCTCGAGATTGGCGTGCATCACCTCCTGCAGCGCCACATTCGGGAGCATGTTGTACAGGCCGTGGATGACCTCGTATTCCAGGGTCGTGCCCGTGCCCAGCGCTGCCCCTTCGGCCGCCTTGGCTACCCGCTCGAAGATCGACTTTACGAACGCCGGATCGGGGTGCCGCACGTAGTAGAAGACCTCAGCGAAGTCCGGAACGACGTTGGGTGCCGCGCCGCCGTACGTGATGACGTAGTGAATGCGCGTCTCCTGCGGAACGTGCTCGCGCATCATGTTCACCATGTTGTTCATGGCCTCGACGCCGTCGAGCGCGGAGCGGCCTCGTTCCGGGGCCCCTGCGGCGTGCGCGGAGATCCCCGAAAACCGGAATTTGGCGGACTTGTTCGAGAGCGTGCTCGAAGCGCCGGCCTCGTTCTGGTCCCCGGGGTGCCAGTGCAGCATCACGTCCACGTCGTCGAAGAGGCCCGCGCGCACCATATAGACCTTGGCGGCTCCGCCTTCTTCCGCCGGCGTGCCGTAGAGCCGGATCACCCCGCCCTGACCCGAAGCCTCCATCCAACGCTTGGTCGCGATGGCGGCCGCGGTCGAGCCGGTGCCGAAGAGATGGTGTCCGCATGCGTGGCCCTGAGGCTTGCCCGGGATGAGCGTGCGCACGGGGCTCCGGTCCTGGGTGATGCCGGGCAGCGCGTCGTACTCCGCGAGAATGCCGATGATGGGGCCGGCTCCGTTGCTCCAACTGGCGACGAACGCCGTCGGGATGCCGGCCACGCCTGCTTCGATCGTGAAGCCGGCCTCGGCCAGCGTGGCCTGCAGGAGCGCTGAACTCTCCGTTTCGAGGTATCCGAGCTCGGCCAGCTCCCAGATCTCCTGGGCGATCTCGCTGAAGGAATCCGCGTTTTCGTCGATGTAGGTCGCGACCATCATTTTGCCGTCCTGAGCCGCGACGAGGGCGGGCAAGGCGAGCGCGGCCATCCCCAGCAGTGTGGCGCTTCGGTATCGCATCATCGTGCTACTCCCATCCGATGGTTCGTTCTCTGAATCCGTTGCGGTGCTCGTCAGTTGCCGGTGCGCAGGACCGTCGGCCCGCGGGCGCTGCCCTCCCAGTCGGGATCGGCCGCGCCGATCCAAGTCCGAGTGGCTGGGTCGTACTGGATGCCGTGCACGCGGCCAAAGGCCCCAGAGCGAGGCGTCGCGTTGATCTCGACCCCGAGCGCGCGCATCTCGTCGAGCTGGGCCGGGGTCCAACCGATGTCCGCGCTGGTCTCGGCGCTGAAGGCACCGCCTCGTCCGCCGGCCACGCGCGGCTCGGCGAGGGCCTCGGGCAGCGACATTTCGAAGTCGATCACGCGGGTGATCGCGTGCACTACGGCAGGTGGAATCATGCCTCCTCCCGCTGCGCCGAGTACCAACACTACTTCACCGTCCTTCATCACGATGAACGGGCAGATGTTCGAGCGGGCTCGAGCTCCAGCCTCCATCCGCCCGAGGTATCCGCCGAGCGTCGACGCGTAGAGGAAGCCGAGACCCGGAGTCACGACTTTCGAGCCCATGTTCGGTCCGAGCGTTTGCGTGAGCGCCACGAACATGCCGTTGGCGTCCGCAGTGGAGAGGTGCGTCGTGTGGCCCCCGTACAGATCGCCGCGGTCTTCAGTGCGCGCTACCGGCGCGTGCCGGCCCGCCGGCACCTGGGCCGGCGCGAGCAGCTCTTGCGCGAGCTGTGCGGCGTAGACCTTCGAGGTCGCCCGTGCCGCTGCCGGGTCCGAGCCGAGGATGCGCAGTTCACCGGACGCGTAGCGCAGCGCCTGGCCCGTGATCGCGAACCACTCCGCCTCACTCATGGAGGCAGGGTCGAAGTTCTCCATGATCTGCAGCGCCTGGATGGAGAGCACGCCAGCGGCTGGCACGTCTATGCCGATCAAGTCGTAGCCCCGGTAGCTTCCCCGAACGATGCGGCTGTCCTCGGCGACGTAATCCTTGAAGGCCTGCAGCGTGACCGCGCTGCCGTTGGCGCGTAGGTCCGTAGCCATCGCTTCCGCGATTTCACCTCGGTAGAAGACGTCCCGGCCCCCCTCGACGATCTTGCGCAGGGTCCTGGCATAATCCTGCTGAATCAGCAGCTCCCCGGCGGCGTACGGGGTACCATTGCCCTTGTAGTACGCATCCACCGTGCCGCGAAACTCTCGAGCCTGCGCCAATCCGCCTGCCTGGCGCCTCGCGTCCGCCGGCAATACACGAAAGCCCTGCTCCGCATAGGCGATCGCGGGAGCCATCACGGTGGCGAGAGGGAGGGACCCGTGCTCTTCATGCAGCCTGATCAGGCCGGCGAGAGCCCCGGGTACGCCGATGACCGGGTAGCCGTAGGAGGCTTGGGGAGCGGTGTCGTAGTCGTAGTCCCACGGGGCCTGGGTGGTACCGTCGATGCCGTGGAAGTCTCCGTCGGGCGTGCGCACCAGGATCTGGTTGCGCCCTCCGATGCTGTTCATGGTCGGCTCCACCACGGCGATCGCGAAGCCGGTCGCAACGGCGGCGTCCGCCGCGTTTCCGCCCAATTCCAGGATGCGCACGCCTGCGTCCGTTGCGAGCGGGTGCGCGGCGGACACCATCCCGTACAAGGAGCGCCCCGACTGCCGGACGCTCTGAGCGGAACTGGCCGTAGGTAGAGCGATCGAAAGCGCAAACAGGAGGCAGCAGGCTCGTAGTGCACGCGGTCGCATGGAGCACCTCATGGAACTGAAAGTCTTTGGAGCCGAACAGGATAACGGGTGGGGCCCCTACCCCGCACTAATCGACCCCCGATCTACTCGAAGTGCTTGCGATACGCCCTGTACGAGACCGCCGACCGCTCGGGCATGAAATCGAAGATGGCCATCGGGTCCTCGGCCAGGCGACCGAGCAGTTCAAGTGTGTGCTCGTATCCGACGAACTCCGCGGCGAGGTCACGCGTGAGGTCGTGCACGTTCCGGTCCTGTCGTACGGTGGGTGGGCCGTAGACGAGCGAGGCCCATGCGCCTGCACGTAGTAGGCCGTCCAGATGTCGATGAATCGACCGACGTGCGGGAAGAGGAAATATTCGCCCAGCCAGTCGGGGCTCACGAACGTGTTCTCCGAGTTGAATGGGCCCATCTTGTTCGAGGCGAGTGGGAAGCGGCCTGCATCGAATACGACATCGGGCTTGAACTGCATACGGCAGAAAGCGTCGATGTCGGGGTCGCCGTTCCAGAAGTCCGCCTGCACGTCCGGAGTCACGACCTTGCGATTCGGCTTCCCGAAGTCGCGCTCCGCGAGTAGCTGCGGCGGGTAACCTCGGTGCCACAGGTGACTGTGTTCCGTGACCGCGACGGGGTCGAAAGCCACGAGGTCGGTCTCATAGTAGTCGACCTCGACTTCCTTCCCGACGAAGATCTGCTCGCCCCAGTTCTCGAGCGGCACATTGTCGTCGTCCACCACGGCGACCACCTCGGGGTCCATGTCCCGCGCCCACAGGAATCCGTAATTCCTGCGCTCCACGACGTTCCAGCCGAGCGCCTCCGACAGGTCGCGGTCGTATTTTTTCTGTTCCTCGGGGGAGACGTAGATCGCCCCATCGATATGAAAATCGGGCGGCGTCTTCTTGTCCCTGATGACCACGAGTTGCCAGTCCGGCATCGCGGCGAACTTCCGCAGTGCTTCGGCGGGGGCGTTGATGGTAGTGGTGACGATGACCTTCGACATCGATCGTGATCTCCCGGAGGTGTCGGATCAGGCGGCTGCCGCTCCGGTGCAAAGTACAGCAAGTGGCCTAATGAGCGTTGGGCTATGCGTCCTGCCAAAAAGTGTTTTCAGTTCGCAAACCAGATCTCCGAAGCCGGCTGGAAGTGCCTCCAGGCGAACCAAAACACGACATACGCCTGCGCCTGAGCGACCGGCTCGAGCCGGGCAGGGGAGAGCGGTCCGCCTACGGTCGCACCTGCGAGATCCCACGTGGTGCCGGTCTCGAG
>Ga0066376_10001882_pt1 | contig 20001 bp, 18 predicted proteins | sample Knorr_S15_td_Bot_FD_77009 | JGI IMG/M metagenome (GOLD analysis project Ga0066376, IMG submission 77009) | Marine microbial communities from Southern Atlantic Ocean transect - Knorr_S15_td_Bottom_ad_5009_LV_A | ecosystem: Environmental > Aquatic > Marine > Oceanic | place: Southern Atlantic...
CTCCCCCGCACTTCAGACATCAGCCCTTTTTCGAAGCCAAGAACCGCTGCAAGATCAGCATCGCCGCTGTCTCGTCTACCGACGCCCGGTCCCGCGATGGCTGCACACCGGACTCCCGTAGCAATCCCTCGGCTTCTACACTGGTGTAGCGCTCGTCCATCTCGTAGATCGCTAGGGATTCTTCGCTGACCGCACGGCGTAGGGCGCTGATGAAACCACGGGCCAATCTCACAGCTTCCCCGGCTTTGCCGTCCAAGGTGTAGGGGATGCCGACGACGACGCCCTGGGCCTGGTGCTCTTTGGCGGAGTCGATGACCTGCTGCACATCCGAAGCCAGTTTGCCGCGGACGATGTGTCCGGCCGGCAACGCCATTCCTCCGGGGCCGCTGACCGCCAGGCCGATGCGGCGCTCGCCAAGGTCCAACGCCATCAGCTTTGGTTCAGCGTCCGATTCCATCGAGACTCCCGACATCGCTCGGTCTAAGAGAGCCCCTGGCGCACCAAGGCTGGAACGCCGCTCAGGGCTTCATCTACTTTCTCGGGCTGCTTGCCGCCGGCTTGGGCCATCTCGGGGCGTCCACCGCCGCCGCCACCCATGACCTTGGCGGTGTCGCGGGCGATGTTGCCGGCGTGCAGGCCCCGTTCCACCAGGTCGGGGGTGACCATGGTGATCAGGATGGGGCTGCCCTCCACCACCGCGGCCAACGCCACGACAACGCTGCCCAGCTTGTCCTTCAGGAAATCGCCCATCTCCCGCATGCCGTCGGCGCTGCCGGCTGAGGTCCGCCCGGCCACTACCTTGACGCCGTCAACGTCCTGGACCTGGCCCAGCAGCTCCTCGGCCTCGCCCCGCAGCGAAGTCTTTTGGAAGCCTTCCAACTGCTTCCGGAGGTCGTCGTTCTCCTGCATGAAGCTGTCCAGCCGAGATTCCAGGTCTGCCACCGGAGTTTGAAGCTTTTGAGATAGGGATTCCAGGCGGTCGGACTGCTGCACGAATAGCTCTTCCGCGGCTCGGCCGGTCACCGCCTCGATACGCCGCATGCCGCCGCCGATGCTGGACTCGCCCAGCACAACCAGCGTGCCGACTTGGCCGGTGGCTGAGACGTGGGTGCCGCCGCAGACCTCAACACTAAATGCATCTTCCATTGAATGGGATTCGGGTGAATGGGGTTCGGACGCCATAGTGACCACCCGCACCACATCGCCGTAACGGTCTCCGAAGAACGCCAAAGCGCCCTCGCGGACCGCTTCGCTGTAGCTGGTCTCGTGTGAGGTGACGGTCAGGTTGCCGCGCACTTTGTCGTTGGCCAAAGACTGGACCGACAGCAGTTCGTCCCTAGTCAGGGCGCTGACATGGCTAAAGTCGAATCGCAGCCGCTCCGGGGCCACGAATGATCCGGCCTGCCGGACGTGTACTCCCAAGACCGAACGCAGGGCGGCGTGCAGGATGTGGGTGCCACTGTGGTTCCGGGATGAGTCCAGACGCCTTGCCGCTTCCACCATCGCCGTTACGGTTTCGCCTATGGTGATATCACCCTGAACAACAGTTCCCCGCTGGACGATCAGACCGGCCACCGGGCTCTGGGTGTTTTCCACATTCACGATACCGTTGGGGCCGTTGATGCTCCCTTGATCGCCTAATTGCCCACCTCCCTCAGCATAGAAGGGAGAGGGGTCGATGATGACTTCCACCTGCTGACCTTGGGTCGCGTGGACTATTGAGACCCCCCCGGACAGGATGGCTATTACAGTTGATTCCTGTTCCGTGAGGGAGTATCCGACGAACTCGCTTCTTCCCAGACCCAACTCGGAGTAGGATTTCTGCATATCCATGCCGCCGGAGAACGAGCCGGAGGAGCGTGACTGCTCTTTCTGGGCGTCCATCTCCCGCTCGAAGCCCTCCATGTCGACTTCCAGTCCATGTTCCTTGGCGATCTCGGCGGTCAGTTCCGGCGGGAAGCCGTAGGTGTCATAGAGGACAAACGTCTCGGCGTCGGATAGTGTGCCGATGAACTTTCGTTGGTTTTCCAGACCTGTCGGTAGATCAGCTTTGAGGGCCTCGCCGACGATCTCCAACGTGCCATGAGTGGCCGCATTCGTGATCTCTTCGAGCGATAAAGCGGCATCGATCGACGCAACGTCCAGGTTCCCCAACTTAGAGTCGTTCAATAGCAATTTTCGTATTGGTATGAACCCGTCTTCCAAGAGTGGAAGTCCCGTTTGAATGGCCTCGGCGAACCGCTCCTCTTCAAGACCAATCACCCGTTGGATGAAATCATGATTCTCGGAGAGTTCCTTGTAGACGGTGCTGAATTGGGGGATGACCGCTTCCACGACCTCGGTCAGGAATGGTCCTTCCAGGCCCAGTTGGCGTCCGTAGCGGATGGCGCGGCGGATGACCCGGCGCAGGACGTAGCCACGACCCTCGTTCCCCGGCACCACGCCGTCGCCGATCAGGAAGGCGGCCGCGCGGGCATGCTCGACGACCACTCGCATGGCGTAGTCGGTGTCGATGTCTTTGCCGTAGGTCTTGCCGGTCAGTTGGCCGACCCGGTCGATTATTGGGACAAACAAATCGGTTTCGTAGATGTTGTTCTTGCCCTGGAGGATAACCATCGCCCGTTCCAGGCCCATGCCGGTGTCCACGGACGGGGCGGGCAGAGGGGTGCGAGCCCCGGAGGAGTCCTGGAAATACTGCATGAACACCAGGTTCCACAGCTCCACGAACCGTTCGCAATCGCAGTTGGGGTGGCAGCCGTCGATGGGCTGAGTCTCGCCGGACTCCAACTCCTTGCGAAACTGGGCGGTCAGGTCGCCGGGCGGCATCATCCGGCCGCCGTGGCAGCCCTTCTTGGCGCCGCCGTCATAGTGGACCTCCGAGCAGGGGCCGGTGGGCCCTTCATTGCCGGCGGGGCCCCACCAGTTGTCCTTGTCACCGTAGCGGTAGATGCGTTCCTCGGGGACGCCGATCTGGTCCCGCCAGATGCCGTAGGCCTCCTCGTCGTCCAGGTGGATGGTCACGTAGATCCGTTCCGGGTCCAGCTTGAACAGGTCGGTGACCAACTCCCAGCAGTAGCCCACCGCGCCTTCTTTGAAATAGTCGCCGATGCTGAAGTTGCCCAGCATCTCGAAGAAAGTCAGGTGCTTGTGGTCGCCCACCTCGTCGATGTCGGTGGTGCGGAAGCTTTTCTGGCTACTGGTGAGCCGCTTGGACGGCGGGGTCTGCTCGCCCATGAAGAAGGGCTTGAACGGCACCATGCCGGCGCTGGTGAAAAGCAGGGTTGGGTCACCCGCCGGAATCAATGAGGCCGAGGGCATGTGCTGGTGCCCTTTGCTCTCAAAAAACTTGATGAAAGAATCTCTGATCTGGTCGCCGTTCATTGTTTACCTTTAGGGGCTTCCTTTGGGGTTGCCTCGGGTCGCCTTTTAACATTTCTGGTTTTTCTTGCCGGTCTCTTGATGATGATCGCCGGGGATCGCCGGTCCGGTCAAAACCCCCTTTGGCGTCGAAAACGGGTCGCAAAAGTTACGGAATACGCTCTCCGAAGGGGTTGGATTGAATTGTATTTGACCATGCATAGGCAGTCAACGGTTACCGCCCCCGCCCGGACCGGAATTGAGAGGATGGAAGTTCTATCAAAAACGGCCGAAATATTGCTTTCAGGTTGCCATGATCCCGCTTGACCATACCGATTGACACCCGTAAGATTTAGTTGACGGACGCGAATTTTCGGTCTCCGAACGTGTCCACTGTCGGTGTAGTAGGAGGTGTTGATGGACTCCAGCATTATCGGCAAGATTGAAAAGGCCAGGCAATACGCTGAAGAAAAAGACCGAGTAAACATCACAAGTTTCGCCGCCACATTCAAGGGCAACCACGACCAGTACGATGTCCGGTTTGAAGACGGCGCCTGGCGATGTGAATGCCATTTCTTCGCCACCCGGCAAGTTTGCAGCCACACCATGGCCCTGCAGCGAATCCTAGACGAGATGCTGACCCCTCTGCCCGAGCCGGTAAAGACCAACTAAGCTAACCGGCTTAATATCTAAGGACGACCGTTTCGGTCCGGTGATCGGGCCGCATGAGAATGATGTCCTGACAAAGGGGCCTCCTGAAAATTTGGAGGCTCCTTTTTATTTTGCCGGTTGGCACTCGCCCTTACCGCTGTTAGTATTTGGCCGGTAACAAACCGGCATGCCCAGACTAGATCGCCGCCAGCTTCTTAATCAACTTGCACGAACCTCCCCAAAATAACCCTCCGGCCGAGCAGAGCGGATTCGGTATTCCGCCCGCCCTCCGTTATCCGGCCTACCGGGCCTACTGGTTTGGTCTGCTGGCATCGGTCAGCGGGTTTCAGATGTTCCGGGTCGGACAGGGCTGGCTGATCTACGAGATCACCGGCAACCCCTGGTCCCTGGGCCTGGTTGGAGCGGCCAACGCCATCCCAGCCATATTCTTCAACCTCTTCGGCGGGGTCTTCGCCGACCGCTTGGACAAGCGCCGGCTGATCATCTTCACCCAGCTCACCACGGGCAGCCTGATCTTTCTTCTGGCCACGCTCACCATGCTGGGCGTGGTGGAGTCTTGGCATGTCTTGGTGATCGCCCTTTTGGCCGGCGGGGTGGAGGCGTTCGACAACCCAGCCCGCCAGGCGCTGTATCCACATCTCATCGACCGCAAGGTAATGATGAGCGCGGTGGCGATGAACTCGGTCATCTGGCAGGGCACGCGGATCGTGGCTCCCGGCATCGCTGGAATCCTGATCGACCTGATCAACACCCAATCGGCCATGTACATATCCGGGATGGGATTCGTGGTGCTGGCCGTGGTGATGGCACGTCTCAAGATTCCGCCAATTCCCCGGGGAGCGCTGGGCAGCCCGATTCAGGACATCAAAGAGGGCTTGAAGTTCATCAAGGTCAATTCCATCTTCTCGTTCTTGATCGGCATGACCTTCTTCAACAGTTTTTTCGGCATGGCCTACGTCATGCTGATGCCCATATTCGCCGTAGACATTCTGGAGGTCGGCGCCAAGGGGCAGGGCCTGCTGCTTGGGATGTCTGGAGCGGGCGCCCTGGTAAACACCCTATACATCGGGGCCCGGGGCAGCGTGCCGAACCGCGGCCTGGCCATCATCGGCGGGGCGGTCATGTTCGGCCTGGCGGTAGCGGCTTTTGCCCTGACCGCCGAATACGTTGGCTCTCTGTCGCTGGCCATGGGCATCATGTTCGTCATGGGAATCTTTAATTCCATCTACATGATCTCCATCCAGAGCTCGCTCCAGATCATGGTCCCAGACCGGATGCGGGGACGGGTCATGGGGTTCTACGGGATGACTTGGAGCATCATGCCCCTGGGCGGAATGCAGGCCAGCGCCTTGACCAGCATATTCACCGCGCCCATAGCCATCGCCGTCGGGGGTCTGGCGGTGGCCCTCTTCGCCCTGGGCCCGGCCACGGTCAACCCCATGGTGCGAAATCTCAGCAGCCATCTATCTCCGATCGCCGATGACCCCGTGGAGGCTGAAGTCCGCTCCAGTTGAGCACCGTTGACAGGGCGGAGTGGGCCAACTACACTCCTAGCTGGCCTGGATATTTGAACTGGACCTCTGAAGATTTCAGTAGGTTTTTATAGGTTTCCGCAACTTCATTTCACAGATTTTCCCGATATCCTAATGACAATCACATCGCGTTACGGGTCCGCCCAGTGAAGGGCCACAGCCAACCGGCGGACCAATGTACCCATCGAAATATCGACCAAAGTAACCGGCAAGGCGAAAGCACACATATACCCGGAGAGAACTTGGAATTCCTAGTCGTTGGACTTAACCACCGGACCGCGCCCGTTGAGGTCCGGGAACTCCTTTCACTGAACAAAGAGCAGCTTCCTGAAGCTCTTAGCGCTATGAATGATCACGGCGCATCCGGCGTTATCCTGTCCACCTGCAACCGCTCCGAGTTCTACACCCTGGACCTGCCTGACGAAGCCGCGGGGGCCGACCGCGTGAAGAATTTCTTGGTCGAGCGGTTCGGCATCTCGCTGCTGGACGTTGACCGGTACCTCTACGTCTACCGGGGCTACGACTGCATCCACCACCTGTTCCGGGTGGCCTCCAGCCTTGATTCCATGATCCTCGGCGAGGAGCAGATAATCGGCCAGGTGCGCGACGCCTACGAGGCCGCCACCACCGCCGGCACCGCCCAGGGGCCCCTGGCCCAACTGTTTCAACAAGCCCTAAGAGTTGGCCGCCGAGTCCGCCGCGAGACCGGGATCAGCAGGAACGCCCTCTCGGTGAGCCGGGCCTGCGTCGAGATGGCCAAGTCGGTACTGGGCGATCTCACCAATAGCCGGGTCCTAGTTGTTGGCGCCGGTGAGGCCGGAGAACTAGCCGCCGAGGTGCTGAGCCTGTCCGGAGTCACCAACATCACCGTGACCAACCGCACCTTCCAGCGCGCGAAAGAGCTGGCCGCCAGCCTCTCCGCCCAGGCCATACCCTTCGATGGGATGCTCAAGGCCCTGCGGGAGTCGGACATCGTCATCGGCTGCACCGGGTCTCCCGGATACGTGCTCGAAGCCAGTCTGATCGGCGACACCATGGCCGTCCGTCCCGACCGGCCGCTGCTGCTCATCGACATCGCCGTCCCCAGAGATATCGACCCCGACGCCGCCCTGGTGAAGAACGTCTTCTTGAACGATGTCGACGACCTAGAATCGGCCTCCCAGGCCAGCCGCGACAAGAAGGCCAAGGAAGCCGAATGGGCCGAGGAACTGGCCACGGACGAAGCCCAGCAGTTCCGCCAGTGGTGCCTGGACCTGGAAGCGCTGCCCACGGTCATCGAACTGCGCAACCGGGCGGACCAGGTCCGTTCTTTGGAACTGCGCAAGACGGTGCGGAAACTGAACGGCAAGCTCGACGCGGAAGCCCTGGAGTCCTTGGACGCCATGACGAGGGCCATCGTGAACAAATTGCTGCACGACCCGACCATGTTCTTGAAAGAGCGAAAAGGCCCTGAGGAACTTCAAGTTGCGCGCGATATCTTCCGTTTGGGCGAGGAAGGCCCCAAAAGCCCCGATTAGTCCACGATCAAACCACGATTAGCCACTTCAGGCCTTCTTGCCGCTTCTCCCCCTGCCCTCACACCGCGAAACCGGCTATAATAACTCACCGGTAACATCGGTATTGTTATGTCATTAGTCGAGAAATACGCCCTACTCCCAGACGAGATCGACCGCCGCAGCATCGAAGTCGTTGAAGCCAGTCTGCCTCAGTTGGACGGCCTCACCCCTGAAGAGCGCTACGTGGTGTGCCGCATCGTGCGGGCCGAAGGTGACCCCGAGATAGCCAAAGCCGTGGGATTCAGCCCCGGCGCGGTTGAACTCGGCATCGCCGCCATCAAAGCCAAGGCGGCCGTGGTCACAGACGTGCGCATGGTGGAAGTCGGCATATCCAAGGCCCTGCTAGGCAAGTGCGGCCTCACGACCCACTGCCAGATCGACACGCCCAACACCGCGGAACGGGCCAAGGCCGACGGCACCACCCGTTCCGTGGCGGCCATCCGGGAACTGACGCCCCACCTGAACGGCGCCATCGCCGTGGTCGGGAACGCCCCCACCGCCCTTTTAGCCCTGTTGGACATGGTCGAATCAGGCGAAGTTTCACCCGCTCTGGTCATCGGCATGCCGGTGGGCTTCATCGCCTGCGCCGAGTCCAAGGCCGAACTGAAAAGCGTCGATGTGCCCTACATCTCCATCTGGGAGAAGCGCGGCGGCAGTTCAGCGGCGGCGGCCACGGTCAATGCTCTGCTGGGACTGGCCCTCAAAGAGGTTTCTTTGTGAACGATCCGGTGAACGAGCGTGGGAACGAAAATGAAAATGGCAAGGACCGCTGGGGAGTGGTCCTGCTGGGACACGGCAGCCAACGCGGCACCAGCAAGGCCGAGTGCTCTTGCGCCTGGCTTCGATCAAAGACTCCGTCGGGGGAGCCGGCAGAAACTCCGGGATGGTGTCAGGACTGCCCAAGCACGCCCGACGGCCTGAAACAAGCGGCCAGCCGACTCCAGGGAATGCTCGAGCTGGACCAATCGCAGATGGTCCTATCTTGCCTAGAGTTCCTGGAGCCCTTCCCACCGGAAGCGGTCAAGATGCTGGACGACCGGGGCATCCACAACGTTGTTTTGGCCCCGTTCCTGCTGGGGAACGGCAAGCACGCCACTCTGGAGATGGAAGAGATCCTCGAAGAGGTCCGCGGCCAACTGCCGGGGATCCAACTGCACCTGGCCGACGGGCTGGGATTGGACCCAAACCTGGCTGACCTGGTGGTACAGAGAGTCCGGGAACTGGAAGCAGGAGACTCAGCCGTTGTCGGCCAAGGGACCGGCCCCAAGGGCATCCTGCTGGTCAAGGCGGGGACCAAGACCGAATACGATGACTGCATCTGGCTGGAAGACCTGGGCCGACTGGTCGAAGAAAAACTGGGCACGGACTACGCGGTCGCGGTGGCCCAGTCCCATTACGGCGACCCCACCATGGACGTTGCAGCCGCCAAGCTGGCCGAGACTCGCGGCGTCTCGTCCATCATGTGCGTCCCCTACCTCTTCTTTCCAGGCATCATCCTCCAGAGAAACGTCATCGGCGGCTTGGAACTGATCAAAGAGCGGTATCCCAATGTCACCATGTCTGTGACGCCTCCTCTGGGCGTGGACGACAAGATCGTGGCAATCACGGCCAACCGGGTGCGGCAGGCCTGGAGTCAGGCGGCCCCATGACCCCCGATAAAAAGGCCCCGGCCAAAAAAGCCTCGGCCAAATCGGGCAAAGCTGCCCCTGAGAGCGACTACAGCCGGCCAACGGTACGGGGCAAGGGGTTGCGGACCGGGTACACCACCGGCGCCTGCGCCACCGCCGCCACCAAAGCGGCTGTCACGGCCCTTCTGACTGGAAACCCCGTCGACAAAGTCACCATCCACCTGCCCATGGGTAAAGACGTCGAATTCACCATGAACCGATGTGAGTGGATCGATGGGTCTCCGGGAGGGCGGACGCCAGGCAGCGAAAAAGTCCTCTGCTCGGTCATCAAGGACGGCGGCGACGACCCTGACGCGACCCACGGCGCGGAGATCTGCGCCACCATCAGTCTCGGCCCAGCCACGGAAGAAGGGGTGACCATCACTGGCGGGGTCGGCGTCGGCATCGTCCACTTCCCCGGCACCGGTATCCCGGTGGGCGAGCCGGCCGTAACCCGAGTGCCCCGGCGGATGATCATCGAGCACGCACTGGACGCCGCCAAGTCCCACGGCATCGAGTCCGGCAAGGGCATCATCGTCGAACTGTCAGTGCCCACCGGCGAAGAGGTCGCTCTGAAGACCACCAACGCCCGCCTCGGTGTTATTGGCGGCATATCGATCCTGGGCAGCACCGGCGTTGTGCAGCCCTACTCCACCGCCGCTTGGCGGGCCAGCGTGAACTTGGCGGTCGACGTCGCCGCCACCAACAACATCAAGCACATGGTGCTGGCTACCGGCTTGGCCAGTGAGGCCTTCACCAAGAACCACCTGGACCTGCCGGATATGGCCTACGTGGGTATCGGGATATTCAGCGGCGCGGCCCTGAAACGGTGCGTGGCCCGGGGATTCAAACGCGCGACCCATGTCGGCATGGTTGGCAAATTCTCCAAGATGGCCATGGGGTATTTCGTGACCCACGTGGCCGGCAACAAAGTGGACACCACTTTCCTGGCCGGACTGGCCGGACAGTGCGGCGCGTCCAAGAAACTTCAGAAAGAGATGGCTGCGACCACCTCGGGCCGCCACTTCGGCGAGCTTGCCTTGGCCAACGACCAACTCTCCTTGTTCACACTGCTGAGTCAGATGGTCTGCGACGAGAGCCACAAGCTGCTGGGAGACGACGCGGACAAGTTGATCGTAGACGCCATGTGCTTCGACTTTGACGGCACGCTTTTGGGCTACGCCTCGACATCGCCCGAAGGCATACCCATGACCTCCGCTTCGGGAGCGTCCCTCAATGGTTAAGGACTTGCCGGAAATCCGCCGGTCTCTTGGTCTGCCGGACGACGCTTTCGAACAGCGCCGCCCCAACACGGGCCAGATCACCAAGCGGGAAGTGCGGGCCGTCAGCCTTTACTCGATGGGTCTCCGCCCGGATAGCGTGGTCTGGGACATCGGCGCGGGCACCGGCTCGGTGTCAGTTGAAGCAGCCCTGATAGCCAACCGCGGCCAGGTATATTCGATCGAGCGCGACACCGATTCCCTGCCTTTATTGGAGGCCAACGTGGCCCAATGGGGCGCGGAAAATGTCCACATCGTGGCCGGAGAAGCCCCCGGAGCGCTGGAAGACCTGCCCAGTCCCGACTCGGTCTTCGTTGGCGGCAGCGGCGGCAACCTGTCCGAGATACTGGAGTACACCGTCTCCCGTCTCAACCCCGATGGAACGATCGTGGTCAACCTGGCGGTCTTGGAACGCACCTCAGAGACCTACCGCCAGCTCACCCGGCTAGGCCTGTCCGCTGACATCACCCAAGTTGCCGCCTCCAGGGGGAAAGAGATGCCCGACGGCGCGGTGCGGCTGGAGTCGCTCAACCCGGTTTTCATAGTCTCCGGACGGCGCGGAAACTAGGCGGCCTCTATGACAGAAACATCCCCTACATTCGGCTGCCTCTACGGCATCGGCGTCGGCCCCGGCGACCCCGAACTGCTGACCCTAAAAGCCCTGAAAGCCCTGCGGAAAGTCCCGGTCATCTGCGTGCCCCAGGCGGCGAACCGGCGGGAGAGCTACGCCCTGAACATCGTTAAAGATTATGTAAAGCCAGAGCAGGAGATACTGCGGGCCCCCTTTCCCACTGACGACGCCGAGGGCGCGGCCCAGGTCTGGCGGGAAGCGTCGGAATTGGTGGCCGAGCGGCTGCGAAAAGGGCAGGACGTGGCCTTCCTCACCGAGGGCGACCCCATGCTTTTCAGCACCTTCTCCTACGTGTTGGCCGGGGTCAAGGAATTGTGCCCGGAGGCCCCCGTGGTGATCATCCCCGGTGTATCATCGGTGATGGCCGCGGCGGCCAGCGCGGGTGTGCCCCTGGCTACTCACGGGCAGCGGCTGGCTATCCTGCCGGCGGCGTACGGGCTGGACGACCTCTCCGAGGCCACGTCCAAGTTCGATACGGTAGTATTGATGAAGGTCAGCCCGAATATCGTAAAAACGTTGGCCGACCTGGAAGAGCTGGGGCTAACCGGACAGAGCACCTACGTGCGCCGGGTCAGCACCGACCGAGAGAAAGTGATCAAAGACGTGACGAAGATAACGGAAGAAGACATGGACTACTTCTCCCTTCTCATCGTCAAGGGGAACCCTCCCAAGGACCCCCGGTAATAACCTCCACGGGTAATATTCTAAGGAAAAACAATGATCGAAACCAAAGGCAAGGTCTATATAGTCGGCGGTGGACCGGGCGACCCGGAACTGCTGACACTGAAAGCCAAGCGAATCATCGAGACGGCCGACGTAGTGATCTTCGCTGACTCGCTGGTGCCCCCAGAAATCGTCGAGTTCGCCAAAGAGGGCGCCCAGGTCGTCGGCAGCAAAGAGATGAACCTGGACGAGATAATGGAGCTGGAATTAAGCTCCGTCCGCGAGGGCAAGACCGTTGCCCGTGTGCAGAGCGGCGACCCCTCGATCTACGGGGCCATCCTGGAGCAGATGCGCATCTTGGACAAAGAAGGCGTCGACTTCGAGATCATACCCGGCGTCAGCGCAGCCTTCGCCGCCGCGGCAGTCCTGAAATCCGAACTCACCGTCCCCGAGAAGTCCCAGACCGTGATCATGACCCGCATGGAAGGGCGGGTCGCCATGCCCGAGGGCGAACAACTCAAAGACCTGGCAGCCCACGGCTGCACCATGGTCATCTTCCTGAGCATCACCCGCATGACCAAGGTCGTGCGGGAGCTCACTTCCTCCGGATATACCGGAGACACCCCGGTGGCCGTCGTGTACCGCGTGGGCTGGCCGGACGAATTGGTGATCCGGGGCACACTGAAAGACATCGCCGACAAGGTTCGGGCGGCCAAGATCACCCTGCAGGCATTGATCATCGTGGGCGACGCCGTTGACCCTGGATTGGACGCCGCTGGAGCGGTCTCCCACCTTTATTCCGCCGATTACACCCACCGCTACCGGAAGGGCTCCGGGACCCAGGCCAGTGGCAACGGAAAGGGATAACCTCCCAGAAATACCGGCTCAGGGCAAAACGGCCATCATCGCCCTCACGCGAAACGGGGCAAGCATGGCGCGGAAGCTGGCCGGGTCATTGGGCCGCGAGTCAACGCTGTTCATCGACCGCCGCTTTCGTGAAGATGCCGACACCGGAGAAGCCTTCGACCTGCCGCTTAGACCGGTGGTGGAACGCGCCTTCGCCGAGTATTCCAGCCTGGTTCTCTTTCTGTCGGCCGGGGCAACCATCCGGCTACTGGCGCCGCTGTTGGAGAGCAAACAGGTTGACCCGGCGGTGGTCTGCGTTGACGACGCGGGCGCCTTCTGCGTGAGTCTGATCTCAGGGCACGTAGGCGGGGCCGACAAGCTGGCCCAGGAAGTGGCGCAACATCTGGGGGCCAGAGCGGTGATAACCTCAGCCTCCCACGCCTCGGGCACCCTGGCCGTAGACCTGCTTGGGCGGGAGTTCGGCTGGCGTTTGGTGGCCGATTCCACAACTGTCACCCGCGCCAGCGCCGCCGTCATCAACGGCCAACCGATCGGCGTCTGGCAAGGGGCCGGTGAGCTAGGCTGGTGGCCCCAAGAAACGCCGCTGCCGGAGAACATCACGGTGTACCCGGCGCTGGAAGACCTGGCGGCTTCGGCCTGTGCCGCGGCGCTGGTGGTCACGGACAGGACCGACGCTCTGGACACACTGCTGGCGGACAAGATAACCGTGGTCTACCGGCCCCGGAGCCTGGTCGTGGGCATGGGTTGCCGCAGGGGCGTTCCGGTGGAAGAACTGGAGTCGCTGCTGGCCGAAACATTTCAGGAGAATGGCCTGTCGATGGAATGCTTGGCTGAGATCGCCACCGCCGAGATCAAACGGGACGAACCTGGTCTAGAGCAACTGGCCGAACGCCACGGCGTTCCGCTGTCCTTCCTCCAAGGGGATGAACTGAACAAAGTTTTTGAGACCAACCCAGACGCCATCACCTCCAAGTCGGAGCGGGCCCACGGGCTGGTCGGTGTTTGGGGGGTGGCCGAGCCGGCCGCGCTTCTGACGGCTAATGCAGAAGAATTATTGGTAACCCGGAAAAAGACCGCCAGGGCGACCATCGCCGTGGCCAGGAAGAATTTCAACTCGAGATAACGCCATGGGGAGCGCAAGTACATGACCACCGCATCTGGAAAGACAGGCAAGATACATCTGGTTGGCCTTGGCCCCGGAGACGCCCAATACCTGGCGCCCGCAGCCTCGCAGGCGCTGGCCGAAAGCGATGTCATCGTTGGATTCCGGGCCTACATCCAGCAGATAGAAGGTCTGATCGCCGGGAAAGAGGTGGTCTCCATGGAACTGGGCCAGGAATTGGAGCGGGCGGAGGCGGCGGTGGACTCGGCCTACGCGGGGAAGACCGTGGCGGTGGTGTCCTCGGGCGATGCCGGGATCTACGGCATGTCCGGCCCGGTGTTCCGGGTGCTCACCGACCGCGATTGGGACGGCCAAGACCCGGTGGTGGTGACGGTGCCAGGGGTGTCGGCTATGCAGGCGGCGGCGGCGGTGCTCGGGTCGCCGTTGATGCAAGATTTTTGCGCTATCAGTCTCAGCGACCTGCTGACGCCCTGGGAAAAGATCCGGGGACGGCTGGAGGCGGCGGGCCAAGGCGATTTCGTGGTGGCCCTCTATAACCCGCGCAGCCAGCGGCGCCAGAGCCAGCTTCTTGAAGCCCGGGAGATACTGCTTAAGCACCGGCCCGGAGACACGCCGGTCGGCATCGTGGGCGACGCATTCCGGCCCGGCCAGCGCGTGAAGATCACCAGCCTCCAGGACCTGGATAAAGAGGCCGAGTCCGTGGACATGGTCACGATCGTAGTGATCGGGAACTCCGCCACCTACCTCCACGCCGGGTGGGTGATCACCCCCAGGGGCTACGAAGAAAAGACCAAGGCCAGGTAGTCATCGAGTAGCCCTCCACATCGACCTCAACACCCGTTCCACGCCTGTTCAGCCACGGCTCATCCCCTCGCTTTGATGTCGAATATTCCGATTCCATAACCGTACTCACACGTTTCTCACACCATCATTCCCGCTAGGCCCGCTAGTCTTAAATCAGGTAAATCTGGGCCTCCCCAGTGCGTAGAGGATTCGGTGGCTATTTGAATTGGGTGTGCGCAGGCGCTGCGAAGTTACGCCCATCTGACCGCCGGGAAAACGGTGACCGATGTTGGGAAAAAAGATCTTGGTCGTTGACGACGAACCGAACATAGTTCGGTCATTGACCTTCGTCCTGGATAAAGGTGGCTACGACGTTTCCATCGCGGGCGACGGCGTAGAAGCCATGTCGATGATTCGTGAATCCAAACCCAACATCCTGATCTTGGACGTGATGATGCCCAACAAGAGCGGGTACGACGTTTGTAGCGAGATCAAGTCGGACCCAGAATTGCGGGACATCCATGTGGTAATGTTGACCGCGAAAGGTCAGGTAGGCGACCGTGAGGCCGCGCTATCCCAGGGCGCCGATGAGTACATCAGCAAGCCCTTCAGCCCGATCGAGATATTGGCCAGAGTGAAAGAACTACTCGGATAAATCTCCCCAACCTGGCTTTCGCAGTATGGGTTGGTCCCGAGTATTTTCGTTCGTTGTCCCCAGCCGATGGGGCCTCCCGCTCTCCTTCAGGAGGAAACGCATTCTACGAAACCTCCTCTCCTCAAAAACCGCCCCCGCCGCCAGTGAAAAGCGGCGTTATCTTTTTGTGGCCTTGTTGGCGGCAGTAGGCGTTTACCGTTGTATTGGGATTCGAGCGTGGCCGGCACCGCCAGGACTTCGAATTCAAGGCGGCAGGCAGGATAGCCGCCCTCCAATCCGAGATGGATTCGCACGTGGCGGCGGTGCATTCCTTGCAGTCGTTCTGTTCCGCAACGGAGTCGGTCAGCCGTCGCGAATTTGCTGTCTTCGCCCAGAACGTGCACTCCGCCCATTCGTTCCCTAAGGCGATCCAAGCGTTGGAGTGGATCCCCTTGGTAACCGCGGACCAGAGGGCTGGATACGAAGCGGCAATTCAGGCCGAGGGGTTTAACGGCTTCTCGATACATGAGCGGGACATGGATGGGGTCCTGATCCCGGCCAAGGACCGGCCCGAGTATTTTCCCGTGACCTACGTGGAGCCCTATTCCGGAAATGAAGCTGCGCTTGGCTTCGATCTTGGATCGAACCCTTCCCGTCATGCCGCACTGAGAGAGGCCAGGGACAGTGGAAACCCAGTAGCAACCCAGCGCATCATCCTGGTCCAAGAGGTTGCAAACCAATATGGCTTCTTGGTATTCATACCGGTCTACCAGACAGGGTCCATGACCACCACGGTGCGGCAGCGAAGGCAGGCTTTGGCCGGGTTTGCTCTAGGCGTTTTCCGGGTCGATGACCTTGTGAACGGCGCCTGGAATCAGGCCGGTCTCCAGCCGTTGTCCGGAGAAGATCGCCTCTTGCTCTTTGACCGGTCTGCGCCGGAGGGCGCCCAGGCGCTATCGACGTTGGGGAATTCCGAATCCGGCGCGGTTGACCCTGGGCAGTTGGCCTTCACCGGCTCTCTGAGCATCGGAGGACGGGTCTGGGAAGCTACCGTAACGTCGCCCAGGCAGTCCGTGTTGACCATCTGGCAACCGTGGTCCGCGCTGATGGCAGGGTTGAGCCTGACGATCATCGTGCTCGCCTACCTGCTCTTGGCGATGCAGCGGGAGTCTAGGACCCAGCTAATGGTGGAACAGCGCACCCGTGAACTGTCATAGACGAACCAACAGTTGGAAGAGGAGGTCGTAGACCGCTCGAAAGCTCAGCAAGAATTGGCCGGACTCTATGAGATTTCCCGTATCTTCTCGGCTGCGGGAGATTTCGAGACCAAAGCGACCAAAGCGCTGGAAAGATTGGCCGTTCTGGCCGCCGCCGACTGGGTTACTCTCCGGCTGCCCAAGGAGGACGAACCCGGCCTCCATCTTGTGGCCGCGTCGGGACCCGCGGTGGCCAAACTGGCGCCGGTCCCGGTTTTCACCGAGGCCATGACCATGAGCACCCAGGCATTCGCCGAGGGCAAGATGGTGGTGATCGACGATTACGCGGCCAGACCCACTGCATCCCAAGCCTTGATCGATCTGGGGATGGAGTCCATGGTGATCCTGCCTGTCAAAGCCGGAGAACGCACTTTGGGTCTGGTTACCGTAATCTCCAAAGACAAGGGCAATTTCGGACCGGAATTGGTCGACCTTCTGGCGGCGGTTGGCGAAGGGATGGGCGTGTTCCTAGATTACTCATTGCTTCACGAGCAGACCGAACAAGCCTACGGAGAGCTGCAGACGCTGGACAAGATGAAAGATGAGTTCATATCCACTGTCTCCCACGAACTCCGGACCCATCTGATATCGATCAAAGGCGCGGCCGAGATTCTCATGAACTACCCAGATGAGGACCCGGCGATTCAGCAGGAATTCCTGGCCATCATCGACAGCGAAAGCGACCGCCTCACCAGGCTGATCGACGATGTGCTGGACCTGGCCCGTATCGAGTCTGGCCAGATAGGATGGGAAACGTCCCGGGTCAACCTGCCCAGCGTTATAGAGACCGCCGTGGACATCACCCACGCCCTGACCCTCCAGAAGAACGTCACGGTAGAGGCGCGCGCCGGCAATGACGTGCCTACCGTTGAGTCAGACACGGACAAGTTGGTGCAGGTGATCACAAACCTACTGAGCAACGCCATCAAATTCACGCCCAGTGGAGGCCTGATCCACGTGCGGTCCCGGTTGCTGCCCCATACTGGCCAGGCCAACGGCGTGAAGATGGTTGAGGTTAGCGTGTCAGATAACGGACTTGGCATCGCCTCAACCGAGCACGACCGGATATTCGACCGGTTCCAGCAGGCCGAGTCGTCCCTCTCCGACCGGCCTGCTGGGACTGGGCTGGGGCTGGCCATCAGCAAAGAGATAGTGGTGCGCCTGGGTGGTGAGATCTGGGTTGAGAGCGAGCCAGGCAAGGGCAGCACTTTCTTCTTCACCGTTCCGGTGGCTGAACCCACGGACTAGGCGTCCGGCGTTTCCCCAATCACCGGTGGCTCCTGAACGCGTTCCGCGGTTTCGTGCGCCTCCCAAAGAGACCGTGTACAATCCGTGGCAACTTCGACTACCAGGCATGATTGAGGAGCGCGAGTACACGATGAAACGAAGCGAGTCCCGGATCCTTACCACTCACACCGGAAGCCTGCCTCGGTCGCCCGAGCTGCAAGAATTACTCCGCTCCAGGCTCGACCCCAAGGATGGCGAAGCAGAAGAGTTTCTCAACGGCGTGAACGAAGGCGTGGCCGAAGTCGTGGCCAAACAAACATCCATCGGCATCGATGTCATCAACGACGGCGAGCAGGGCCGGGTCCAATATGCCACCTACGTGAAGGACCGGCTGACCGGCTTCGACGGCGAGCAGGCGATCAGAGCCATACCAAGGATGGACGACTTGGACTTTCCGGAGTTCGCCGCCAACAGAAATACCTACTCCTCAGCCAGCATCCCGTGGCCGGCCTGTACCGGACCGATCGCGTGGAAAGACCAGAACGCCGTTCAAAGAGACATCCAGCGGCTCCTAAACGCCACCAAAAGCACGAAATCAGAAGAAGTTTTCATGACTGCCGCTTCGCCTGGCGTCATCGCCTATTTCTTGCATAACCAGCACTACCCCGATCACGAAGCCTACCTATATGCCTTGGCCGACGTGATGAAGGACGATTACAAGGCCATCGTCGACTCCGGTCTGCTGCTTCAGATCGACTGTCCAGACCTGGCCATGACCAGAGTCGCCCAATTCTCGCACCTAGGCCAAGGCGAGTTCATCAAGATAGTTGAGATGCATGTAGAGGTGCTGCAATACGCCCTGGCCGGGCTGGCTCCGGACCGTATGCGCCTTCATCTTTGCTGGGGGAACACCGAGGGGCCCCATCATCACGACGTGCCGCTTCGGGAGATCATCAACATCGTCTTGAAGGCCCCGCCCATGGCCATCTCGTTCGAGGGCGCCAACCCCCGCCACGCCCACGAGTGGAAGGTATGGCAGGACGTGAAACTCCCCAATGACAAGGTGATCATCCCAGGCGTACTGGATACAACCACCAACTTCATCGAGCACCCTGAGTTGATCGCCGAGAGGATCGTGCGCTACGCCGGTGTGGTCGGCAAGGAGAACATGATGGTGGGCAGCGACTGCGGCTTCGGAACCTCAGCCTGGGGAAGGCGGGTGGAATCGCGCATCGCCTGGGCCAAACTGGAGTCCATGGTCGAGGGCGCACGGCTGGCCAGCCAGGAACTCTGGTAAGAGTTGTCCGCCTCTCAAGAAGACTCGATGGCCCAGGACCCGTCAAAGCCTGAGACCATCGCCCCCGAGCATCCTCTGCGGTGGCGAATGCTGGCTTTCTTGTCCGTGGCCATGGTGCTTGCTTTGACCGTCTGGTTCAGCACCAACGCCATCGCGCCCGCCTTGGAGATTGAGAAGGGGTTCTCCACCGGCGACATCGCCTGGCTGACCATCTCAGTCCAGATCGGCTTTGTCATCGGCACCTTGATCATCGCCTTCACCAACGTGGCCGACGTTTTCAACACCCGCAAAGTCTTCGCCGTGAGCGCGCTGTTGGCCGGGGTGTTCAACGCAGCGTTGGTGTTCATGCCGGGAGGGTTCGCCACGGCACTGGCGCTGCGGGTGCTCAGCGGGGTATTCCTGGGCGGAGTCTACCCACCTGGTATGAAGATAATCTCAGGCTGGTTCCGTTCGGGCCGCGGCATCGCCATCGGCGTGATGATCGCGGCCCTGACGCTGGGGTCCGGTTCGCCCCACCTGCTCCGTTCCATCTTCGTCGCCCAGTGGGAGCTCACCCTCTATCTGAGTTCGGGACTGGCCGTCGTGGCCGCCGCCATCGTCTACTTCCTGGTGCAAGACGGTCCGCTGGACGTTCCAGCAAGAAAGTTCAATCCCGGCTACATCTTCGAGACAATCAGGGTCAGATCGACCAGGTTGGTGCTCTTCGGCTATCTGGGCCACATGTGGGAGCTTTACGCCATGTGGGCCTGGATACCGGCATTCTTGGCCACCGTGTACGGGACCAAGAGTTTGATCGGGGACTACCTGGACCTGGCCAGCCTGGTCACGTTCTTGGTGTTCATCGCCGGAGCGGTGGGTTGTGTCGCCGCCGGCATCTTCGCCGAGCGCATCGGCCGGACCGCGGCGACCAGTTGGGCGATGATCATCAGCGGTAGCATGGCGTTGTTCATCGGGTTCCTGCCGGTGGAATGGACCATCGTGATCGCCGTGGTGGCGATGGTCTGGGGGGCGTCGGTGGTGGCGGACTCGGCCCAGTTCTCAACAGCGTTGACCGAACTATCGGACGATGATTACCGGGGGACGGCGCTGGCGTTTCAGACGGGGATCGGGTTTCTATTGACCATCGCCCCCATCCGGTTCCTGCCGGTGATGGCAGACTCGGTTGGTTGGGGACCGGCCTTTGCCGTATTGGCCATCGGACCGGCGCTGGGGACCGCCGCCATGCTGCGGTTGCGGGGCTTGCCCGAAGCGACAGCCATGGCTTTGGGACGGCGTTGATCACGCTCCGGGGAGAAGTTTAGTCCCTTCCCCGCGGCGGGGGAAGGTTAGGATGGGGTATAAACCGGGCACATGGGTGACACTTTCCTAGAGGATGGAGGAAACAGCCATGAGGAGGAAAGCAGTGCCTTGGAAGAATGTAAGCCCCGAGATAGAACAGGTCCAGTTCATCAAGAGC
>Ga0066376_10001883_pt1 | contig 19986 bp, 19 predicted proteins | sample Knorr_S15_td_Bot_FD_77009 | JGI IMG/M metagenome (GOLD analysis project Ga0066376, IMG submission 77009) | Marine microbial communities from Southern Atlantic Ocean transect - Knorr_S15_td_Bottom_ad_5009_LV_A | ecosystem: Environmental > Aquatic > Marine > Oceanic | place: Southern Atlantic...
AAGTCAACATGAGTAAAGAACATATTTTCAAATGGTAGATGAATAATTTGTCAGATTCCGTTATGGAGAGTTTTTCATATTCCTTAGTTGTTTCTATAGGACATTGAGTGGGGTGAGATTCCAATTATAACACCACCTGTAAGGACAAAAAGCCAAGTTGGAATGATGGCAGGTTCATTGGTTAAAGGCAGACCTCCTGCATGTGCTACAACGGAATTAGATAAGAAACAAACTCCTAGAGTGATGGAAAAAAATAATTGTGAAATGTGTTTAAACAAAAAGTTTCCCTTCATGAGAGAATTAGTTGGGTCACAATCGCCACTAGAACCAAGGTTGCAAAAGTGATAGTGACCATAGCAAGGGCCCAAGCGTGAGATCCACCACGGGATCTTATGGAAGCGTAAAGGCCAAATAAAAGATAGGAGAATAATAGAAAAGAGAATAGCCCAAGGAAAATAATAACCGAAGTTTGGGCATCAAAATCGGACGATGCTGAGCTAAGAAAAAGAACTACAAAGGCAGATACACCTAAAACTAGAAGCGAGAAAAGAATCAATCGTAAAAGTGGAAGAAACTCTATAAAGTTTAGGTTGAGTTTAGAAGAATTGGCAGGAGAAGTACGATTCCAATTCTTTAGGCGCAGGAAAATGGCTACGGTAATGAGAAAAAATGCACCCATCAAGATAGAGCTTAGTAGATAGCTAGGTCCAGGCATAAGAAATAATTAGAAATCTTTTTTTCAGGATTATAAAAGTTATTTCTTAGTCGCCATATCTAAGAGATAAATTATGGGATAGTATTTTAAACGGTAAAAGTGTAGAATAGGTATGAACTCGAATGACAGAATAGGTACTATTGAAGCACACTTATCAGAGCAAGACTATTACAAACCTCCAAATGAATTTATTGAACAAGCAAATGTGAAAGATTCAGACATCTATGAACGATTGGAAAAATTTCCAGAGGGATTCGAAGAATACGCCAATCTACTCGATTGGTATGCAAAATGGGATCAAACGTTCGATGGGTCGAATCCACCGTTCTATAAATGGTTTGTAGGGGGCAAAATAAATGCATCATATAATTGCATAGATCGTCACCTTTCAACCAGAAAAAATCAAACTGCGTTATTATGGGAAGGGGAAAATGGGGAGCAAAAAAATATCACTTACCAGGATCTATATCGAGAGGTAAATGAGATTGCTGCGGCCCTAAAATCAATAGGAGTAAAGGAGAATGATATAGTTACGCTTCATCTTCCAATGGTACTAGAACTTCCAATGACCATGCTAGCATGTGCACGAATAGGGGCACCCCATTCAGAAGTTTTTGCTGGTTTTTCTGCAAGTGCACTTGCAAACCGGATTCAAGATGCAAACTCAAAATATATAGTTACTATTGATGGATATTATAGGAGAGGTGAATTTTTAAATCACATAGAAAAAACGGACGCGGCACTAGAAGATATAGAAGGAAATCCGACAGTGCTAGTGTGGACACGTCACGAAGAGCCAATGGTGGAAATCAAAGAAGAATATATCCTATTAAAACAGCTTCAGAAAGAACATAAAAGGGAGTGTGTTGATCCGGTGGAAAGAGATGCAGAGGATGTACTATTCCTAATGTATACTTCAGGGACAACTGGGAAACCAAAGGGGTGTCAACATAGAACTGGAGGATATCTTTCATATGCAACGGGAACATCAAAATATGTTTTAGATATCAAGCCAGAAGATACGTATTGGTGTGCCGCAGATATTGGATGGATAACGGGACATTCGTATATTGTTTATGGCCCTCTTGCTTTGGGAACAACTAGTGTCATGTACGAAGGGACTCCAGATTATCCTCATAAAGGTAGAATTTGGGAAATTGCCGAGAGATACGATGTAGACATATTCCATACATCCCCCACAGCAGTAAGGATGTTTATGAAATGGGGAGAAGATCATTTACAAGGTTATAATTTTAACTTTAGGTTGATGACTAGCGTGGGAGAGCCAATTCAACCGGAAGCTTGGGCCTGGTACTACAAGCATATAGGAAAAGAATCAGCAGTAATTGTGGACACGTGGTGGCAAACGGAAACAGGAGGTCACATGATTACTAATTTACCTGCCTTATCGGACATGAAACCGGGGAGTGCGGGATTGCCTGCACCAGGGATTAAACCGATGATCGTAGATGGAGAAGGAAAAGAAATAGAAGCGGGGAGTGGCCAAGCTGGGAATCTTATAATAACTAGACCATGGCCAGGAATGTTACAAACAGTCTATGGAGATGATAATAGATTCATCGAGACTTACTGGAAAGAATTTTCAGATACTGACTCGACAGAGTGGGAAAAATGGTTATACAAAACAGGAGATGGTGCGGTTCAAACTTTAGACAAGTATTTTAGAATTTTGGGTCGGCTTGATGATGTTATGAATGTTGCAGGGCATCGTTTGGGAACTATGGAGCTTGAATCGGCGATAATAGAGGTTAAATCTGTTGCAGAAGCGGCTGTTGCTGCCAGAAAACATCCAGAAAAGGGAGAAGTTCCAGATGCATATGTTGTCTTAAGAGAAGGTATTGAAGCATCGGATTCGATACGGGAACAAGTAAATAAATCGATTGAGAATGGCATCGGGAAATTTGCCCGACCTGCGAATGTGATATTTGTTGAAGATCTGCCGAAGACTAGATCTGGAAAAATCATGCGACGTTTATTGGAAAACATTTCAAATGATGAAAAACTAGGAGATACAACAACACTTAGCGATCCAACTGTGGCAGAGAGAATAAGATCCCAAATTCATGGAGGGACGAATAAAGATTAGTTGTTCCTACGGGTAGTTTCAACTAAAGGATGACGAGCATAATCTACAATTGTTATATCGTGGATTGAAGTTAGTCCCTCTTTTGCTGCAGTCTTTGCCATCCCTAAATCTATTGAGTCATCTAAGTTTAAGACATAAGCATCCATTTTTTCGAGCCCCAGGGAATGGGCTGCTAGAACTCGATGGTGCCCATCGGCTAGATACAAAATATCGTTGCAATCTATAACAACGAGTGGCTCTGCCAAACCATTTGAAAGTTCGTAACTTCGACCTTCCAATTCGTCTGCATAAACCTTTTTTTGAGTTGGTATGAGCAACTTGATAAATACATTTTTTCGTTCTTGAGTCATTTTAGTCCCGTGTATAGACTCCAAAGTTCGCATGAGTTTTCCTACTTTTTCGGGAGTGGCTCGTTCTATTTGGCTCCGAATAACATCTGAATTGGAGATTATGCCGACTAAATTGCCTGCATCGTCGATAACAGGGAGTTTTTGAATTCCAGATCGTAGGATGACTCTAGCTGCATCTTGAACAACCATTCCAGGATGGGCGACCAATAAATCCTTACTCATGACTTGGAAAATGGAAACGTCGTCGCTAGAAAGGAGTAGATCTCTAGCTGTGATAAATCCTACAACTCGTCTACCGACGCAGACAGGGAAACCATCATGGCCAGTTGAATCTATTTTTTTGGCCACCTCTGCAACTGAATCATCAGGAAAAACTATCTCTACTTTTAGAGTCATGTACTGCCCAACAGTGGGTTGTGGTTGATTGGAAGGAATACCAGAACTCATATGATCGATAAAGAAGCTTGTATGATAAAAACTCCATCATAAAAAATGATTAGAAAAAGAGATAGTTGAAAATAGAGGTTTATGAAAGTAAAACATTTGCCGCGGTCATTGCAAAATCGGAGATGATCGAAAAGAAGGGCAGGCTTAAAATAGTTATTAGCGCGGCAATGAATATGGCTGCGTAGATCCCAAGAGGGATTCTACGAGAAGATATATTTAAATCGGAAATGGGTTCATCTATCCACAAAGCTTTGACCATACGAGAATAGAAATATAAAGATAGTGCGGAATTGATCGCCCCGATGGCTGCAAGCCACCAGAATCCAGCACCAATAGCCGCCATGAATAGAACATATTTTGTTAAGAATCCGCCGCCGGTTGGCAATCCGGCTAGAGAAAACAAGAATATAGTCATTGCAACAGATACTAATGGTGCTTTGAGTCCTAGACCGCGATAGTCTTTGAAAGTTGGTCCTATGTCCCAATGTTCAGCGAGGGCAATAAATAAAAATGCCCCAGTATTCATGAATCCATATATCATCAAATGCATCATACTAGCCCCAATAACTAGTGTATCTTGAGACCCCGTTAATGCCGCGAGACCAATCAGAACGTAACCTGCGTGCCCTATTGACGAATATGCCAGCATCCTCTTAACATTCTCTTGTAGAACTGCTGCGAAGTTTCCAAGTGTCATTGTAAGTACAGCAAGGATCTGGATTGCAATGGTCCAATCAAGTCCAAGGGTAGAAACTACATCAATGGGGAATGCTTCGATTAAGATTCTGAATGCTAGGATGAATCCGGCTGCTTTCGATGCAGAGGAAATGAACGCGCTGACAGGAGAGATTGCTCCTTCGTAAGCATCAGGAGCCCAGAAATGAAATGGGACGCTTGCGGTCTTAAATGCAAGACCCCCAATTACCATCAAAATGCCAATTCCAAGAAGTCCAGAAATTGAAGAAGAATAGAGTATTGATTGAGAAATTGCGCTTAAACCCAAACTACCAGTTGCGCCATAAATGAGACTAGATCCATAAACAAATATAGCAGAAGAGAGGGCCCCAATTAAGAAGTATTTGAGTCCAGCCTCGGTGCTACCTTCGTTGCTCTTTAAGTAAGTAACCAGAGCATAAGAAGGCAGAGATGCCAACTCCATAGCAACAAAAGCGATAACTAAAGAATTGGCCGAAGCCATGAGACTCATTCCCGTGGCGGCGAGTAAGAGGAGGGAATAATATTCTGCTTGATTTCCTAGTTTGTTTATGTAGTCATAACTAGCGATAGAAACTAGTAAAGTTACGGATGAAATGATAACAACAAAGAATAGGCTTGAACCATCAACAACTATCTGACCCCCAAATAGAGAACCTAGTTGTAGTTTAGAAGAAGACAGAAATATAGCGGTGGAAATTGAACCAAGAGATCCGATCGCTGCAATTCCAGTTAGAATTACTAATTTCGTGGATTTTGGAAAAATAGTATTATACCCAAGTATCAATAGAGCGGATAAAAGAAGACATAGTTGAGGAATGAGTAAGATTAACTCAGACATTGGATTGGCCTCCGAATAAGAAAGCTAGGGGCTCAACTGCGTCTTGAATCATTTCGAATATAATATTGGGTGCAATTCCAAGGGCAATAATAATTAGTAAAATGATCACTAAAGGAATTATATCGTGTATTTGAGGGAGGATTAAATCGGGATTTCCTTTGACTTCGAAGGGACCAAAAAATACACGTTGTATAGTTAATAAAAGGTATCCTGCCACAATGACTATGCCAAACATAGATAGTGCTGTGTAAAGCTTTGCATATGGGAAGCTAGCTCCAAATGCGCCTAAGAAAATGAAAAGTTCTGCTGCGAAACCGGACATAAGAGGTAGACCCATATAACCAAAAGCACCTACTATGAAAATCACAGATGTGATGGGCATCCTATCAGCCAAACCAGAGAGGTCTTCGATGGATCGTGTATGGGTTGCATTGTAGATCAAACCTACAGACATGAATAAGAGTCCAGATAGTAATCCGTGGCTTATCATTTGGAAAGTTGCACCACCCAAACCATATACAGTGTATGTAGTCAGACCTAGAAGAACATAACCCATAGAAGAGATTGAAGAATATGCAATAATACGTTTTAGATCCGTTTGTGCCAAGGCCAGAAATGCCCCATAAATCACACTGATAACTGCAACTAGAGCGATCATACTGGCCCATTTTTGGGCTACATCTGCGAGGAGTGTGAAATTGAATCTAAGAAGGGCGTAAGTCCCCATTTTAAGCAGAACTCCTGCCAATATAACGGACACAGGGGTGGGGGCTTCTACGTGTGCTTCAGGGAGCCAAGTGTGGAAGGGTACGATGGGTACCTTGACTCCAAAACCTATGAACATTGCTAGGAATGCCATAGACTTCAAAGTATGAGAATCTAAAAGACCCAATCCACCTAATTTGTCTGCTTGTAATGCGGCAGAAACCTCAATTAAATCGAGTGATTGGATAGAATCGCCTAATCCAAAAATCAGAGCGATGAATCCGATGAACATGATCAAACTGGCAACGTTTGTGTAAATGAAAAATTTGATGGCGGCGCGTTTCCTTTTAGTGCCACCCCAGATGGCTATTAAGAAATACATTGGAATCAAAACAGCTTCCCAGAAAATGAACCAAACAAAGAAATCAAAGGCGACGAAAACGCCGAAAAGAGCTGCTTCTATGAGTAGGATGAGCCCATAAAATTGAGATTTTCTGTGGGTTATGGGAGTCCATGCAGAAAGAATGGCAAGTGGTGTTAAGATAGAGGTGAGGAGAAGGAGAGGCATACTTATTCCGTCGATACCGACATGCCAATTCAATGAGTAGGGACCAAGTGACATCCAAGAGACATATGTTTCGAATGCGATGGTACTTCCACTGATCAGAGCATTTCCGCTTCCATCAAAATTGAGCCACATTATCAAAGTTCCAAGTAGAGGGACCAAACTCAGATAAAACGAAAGTTTAGGAGAATTTTCATTAGATGAGAGTAATATAAATAATCCACCAAAAAAAGCGGATAAAATAGTCAGTTCAATTAACATATTAGAACCACCCACCCCATACTGCGAATACAAATAAAATTAATAATAACCCCAACGAAAGGAAGAAGACATAGTTAGTTACCACACCCGTTTGAATTTTTCGGATGACATTACTAACAGAAAGGCTTGTTGAACTGATTTTATTTATCAATCCATCAACGTATTTTTGGTCGAATAAATTTGCAACGGTAGCAAATTTATTGCGGATTAGATTAGCAATCATTAGCTGATAATCGTCCTGGTAATAATTGTGCGTGAGAATGTGGTAAATGGTATTGAATCGAGTGGAGTAGATAGTACCAGATTCGGTGGGATTGGGGGACTCATAAATTTTCCACGCAAGTGCCATTCCAGATAGGGCGATTGTGAGAGATAAAATCGCAGAGATTATTGAGGAGAAATGGGCAGAATGGTAGCCAGAAAACGACTCCAGGAGTTCGTGGTAATGGTGAGCTGTTAAATCGAGAGGGGCTGTATCGAGCCAGTGATGTAGGTATGAGATATCAGACCCCAAGAAGTCTCCTAAAGGAACCATATTTATTGCTCCAGCTACAAGGGAGAGTATACCCAATACCACTAAGGGTAATTTGATATTCCAACGTATAGAATGAGGATCTTTTGCAGCTTTGGAACGTGGAGATCCATGGAAAGTTAATGAGACCATCCTAAATGTGTAAAAACCAGTTACGAAAACTGCCATCAGACCGAAAACATAACCCACTAGTAAAATAGGAGAACCTCCGAGACCGTAATTCAAAGCTTCTAGAAGGACCTCGTCTTTAGACCAGAATCCGGCAAATGGGAATATTCCAGCCAATGCGAGAGATCCAAAAACAAAAGACCAATAAGTAACAGGGAGTTTTTCTCGAAGTCCACCCATGTTCCACATATCACCGTCATGATGCATTGCGATTATCACAGCGCCAGCTCCCAGGAAAAGTAATGCTTTGAAGATTGCGTGAGTGGTGAGGTGAAAAATCCCAGCCACGTATCCACCTGCCCCCAAAGAGAGCATTATGTAACCATATTGACTTATTGTAGAGTAAGCCAGGACTTGTTTGAGTTCGTGTTTGACCGTTGCCATCGTTGCAGCTAGTAATGCAGTTAATCCACCAATGAGTGCAATAACAGCCAAAGTGGTGGGAGACAATGCGTAGAATCCATACATTCTTGCTACTAGATAAACACCAGCTGCAACCATGGTCGCCGCGTGAATAAGTGCAGATACAGGTGTGGGTCCTTCCATGGCATCTGGAAGCCAAGTATGAAGGGGGAATTGTGCAGATTTTCCGACAACACCGCCTAGTATCAAAAGTCCAATTATGGTGACCCAAGTTTGTGGGTTAAGTCCATGTAAATTTTGACCTAAAAGAATAGCAGATTTTGCTAGAACTGGGAAAGAATTTGGGCCCGCGAAATTGGCAGTTCCAAATATGACTAAAACTGCAACTACACCTATAAGGAAAAAGTAATCTCCAAATCTAGTTACTAAAAATGCCTTTGTAGCAGCTCTTGGTGGTGCATCTTCACGGAACCAGAATCCAATTAATATCCAGGAACAAAATCCAATTAACTCAAAGAAAATGAAGGACATTAGTAAATTATCTGAGATAACAAATGACAACATACTAAATGAAAATAAAGACAGTCCTGCATAATACCGGAACAATCCCTGCTCGTTTTGGTCATTCATGTAACCAAGGCTGTGTATGAAAACTAAAAGTGATATGAGAGAAACTATAACGAGCATGAGTGCAGACAACGGATCAATTAGGAATCCGAAATGGAGATCGGAAACTTCCCATTTTGCCCACAGGTAAGCAGATTTATTGAAGGAATATCCAGAGTAGACAGGGAGAATCAGGGAGAGGGAAATTAGGAGTGACCCAGATAATGCAAGTATACCAGGAATTGCCCCACGTTTTGGTAGAAGAGAGGGAGCGAATTGGCCTGCAAATAAAGTTATCAAGAATGCCATTAAAGGCAAAAGGGGTATTGCAGCAACTAGATCAAACGGGTTCAGGGTTACCACCTCAATGTCACTGCTTTGGTGACATCAATGCTGGAGAAATTTCTATGCAATACTAAAATGATACCAATTCCAACAGCGACTTCTGCTGCCGCGAGTGCCAAAACAAAAAGTGAGAACACTTGTCCAGTTAAGTTCCCATGTAACGTTGAAAATGCTACAAAATTTAAATTTGCAGCATTTAGCATAAGTTCAATGGAAATAAGAAACATAAGCGCATTTCGACGCGTTAGAACGCCGAATAGACCAATAGAAAAAATTGCTGCGGACAATAGTACGTAGTAGCTAATAGGAACCATGTTAATTTTCACCTGCCGTATCTCTTCGAGCTAGCATGATGGCTGCTACAAGAGCAGCGACAAGAGCTATATCAATTATCTCAAATGCTGCTAGGAAACCTTCACTAGGAACGGATGCTCCGGGGAGATCAAACATGGCATACCCAATACTTTTGGTTATTAAAACTCCATCTTGGAAACCAATTGGAGAGGTAAAAGAAACACCTAGTAGTATAGTTGAAAATAGAATGAAAAATATAATTGCACCTACTCCACGAAATAGATGAGATCCAAGATTGAGTTCGGGAGAGGTCATAGCTGTTGGGTCTAATTTTCGACGAATTAACATTATGGCGAAACTAATTAGAATGAGCACACCACCCACGTAAACGAGGACTTGCATTGCTGCGATGAACTCTGCTGATAAAAGTACGTAATGAATTGCTATACTCAAAAGTGCTACACCCAAGAGGAGGGCAGAATGCCAAACATCTTTTACTAAGACCACCCCGACGCTGCTGAGCAGGGTCAATCCTGCAAAAAATGAGAATACCAATAGATCGGATATGCTAGTTTCCATCATTGGTAATCAATTTCTCCGTCTGTTTCACCGACCCAAGCTGATCGCGTAGGTTCGCGAGAAGCAAGAGGGTCAAGACCTTTATACCAAGGGACATTTTTGAGCTGTTCTTTGTTGTAGATCAGGTCGGCTTTAGTATCTCCGGTGAACTCAAATTGTTGGGTTAATACAATGGCGTCCACGGGACAGACTTCCTCGCATAATCTGCAAAAAATACATTGGCCGATGTGAAGGTTGTATTCCTCACCTTGACGTTTATCATCTAGTTTGATTTCGATAGTATCGTTTGGACAAACTATCTCGCACTGTCGACACCAAATACAACGTTCTTGGCTAAATTTGTGAACTCCACGGAATCTAGGAGAGACTTGGGGAGCGGATTCGGGATATTCAATTGTAAATGTTTGACCGCCTAGAGCATGTTTCATTGTTGTAGTCATGGATTGAAGAATTCCGATCATGCTATAACACCTACCAATACTGCGGTGAAAATTAAGTTAATGAATGACAACACCAATAACCCTTTCCAGCCAATTTCAATCATCTGGTCAATTCGGATACGGGGAATTGCGGCCCTCATCCATTGTGTGAAGAAAAATACACTCCAAATTTTTAATAAAAACCAGACAAATCCAGGTATAAAGGACAAAGAAGATATAGGAGCTGCGGGACCACCTAAAAAGAGGGTCGCAATAATAGCACCACCTAAGAAAACATGTAAGAATTCTCCGAGAAAAAATAAAACAAAGTATACTGAAGAATACTCAGTGACATATCCTGCAACAAGCTCGGTGGGTGCTTCAGGTATGTCGAAAGGGTTTCTGCCTATTTCGGCTAAGTTTGCAACTAAAAACAAGACGAAAGCAAATGGATTTACAAACGCATACCAGGAGGGAATTGCAATCCCTGCAATTACTATCAAGGGGTCAGCTTGTGCCGCTACAATTTCACTTAGGCGTAAAGATCCAGCGAATAAAACGACAGATGCTGCAATCACTAGGAGGGGGATTTCATAGGCTATATTCATTGCTACGGCCCGGAGCCCGCCCAACATAGAAAATTTATTGTTCGAAGAATACCCCGCGATTACAACTCCCATTGATGCGAGGGAAGCCACAGCGAAAACAAAAACCAAACCGGTTTCTGGGTCTGCTAATTGGAGAGGGCCACCCATGGGAATAACTGCGAATCCTAATAGTGCAGAAAAAGGAAGAATTAGAGGTGCTATGTCCCAGGATGGACGGTCTACACCCTCGGGCACTATGAGTTCTTTTGCTAGTAAACGAACAGCGTCTGCTACGATGATGAGTAGACCAAAGGGTCCAAGTCGGTTGACGGCGATTCGGTCTGTAAAAAGAGCAGTGATTTTTCTTTTTGCCCACGGTCCAGCGATACCAGCAGAAATTAACATTATATTTCCGATTAAAAATGCTGCAAGGAATGCAGATATGATAGTTCCAATGAATCCATCAAATCCCAAAAGGTGGTATATGGCATCCACGAGGGGTGTCTGAGTATTGAGGAGAAAATTAATCATCGATCAACCTCCCCAAGAACTATATCCAGACTACCTAGAGCTGCGATTAGATCGGGCACTAGTCCACCTACAGCCATTTCAGAGAGGGTAGAAAGATTACTGAAACAAGGGCTACGAATCTTGAATCGGGCTGGTTGTTGCGTCCCATCGGAACGTATGTAAATTCCAAGTTCTCCTTTTGCAGCTTCAACTGCTCTGTAGATTTCGGCATCTGCAGGTGGTTTGATTGTACGGGGGACGTTTGCTTGAATTATCCTATCTTCTTCTGGCCAAGATTCTAGTAAAGATACGCACTGATCAACGATTTTTGCAGATTGTTCAACTTCGCCCAGCCTGACTAAGAATCTAGAATAGATGTCACATCCATCTTTGGTTACAACATCCCAATCAAGGTTTTTATAATACCCATAGGGATCGTCTCTGCGTAAATCATAGTCAATTCCAGATCCCCTAGCTACAGGTCCAGTTACACCATATTGTCGGGCTACATCGGGGGATAAAATTCCAATATCAACGCACCTCAATTGGAAAATTTCATTGGAAGTCATTAAGTCGGAATATTCTTGAATTCCGGATGGGACCGAATCCAAGAAGATCCGGATTTTAGATAAGAATTCGCTTCGGGGTTCTGGGAGATCCCATACGACACCCCCAAGGCGGAAATAATTGAACATCATTCTTTGACCAGTTAAATCTTCTAATATTGATTGAACAATTTCACGATCCCTCATCGCGTACATGAAGATAGCAGTGAAATCGCCATAGATATCTAATGCAAAAGTCCCAACGGCTAAGAAATGTGCACAGATACGGCAAAGTTCAGCACCCATGGTGCGGAGAATTTCAGCATATTCGGGGACTTCTATATTAACTAGATCCTCTGCTGCTCGAGCATATGCCCACTCATTGAGCAGTCCTGCTGATGAATAGTCCCAGCGGTCGGGATAAGGCATTATTTGGTAGCGATAATTCAATCCTTGGCACATTTGCTCTTCGCAGCGATGGAGATAGCCGATATCAGGGTCTACAGCTACGACGTGTTCTCCATCGAGTACTGTTTTTAGGTGCAACACCCCATGTGTGGCAGGATGGTGAGGACCTATATTGATGAACATAGTGTTATCCTCTACATTGTTTTGAAGAGGGTTTTCATGTTCTTGTAAAGCTATAATTTGAGGTTTGTTTTGATCATAATCCAAGCTAAGAGGATGACCTTGCCAAGTATCAGGTAGAAGAATGCGACGAAGGTCGGGATGCCCCTCGTAATGGATCCCAACTAGATCATATGCTTCTCTTTCATGCCAGTCAGCGGTCCGAAAAACAGAGGATGCAGATTGGTTCCAGGGGTTATTTTTGGGAGAAGGGACAACAATACCCAGTTCGTGCTGAGGAGAATCATATTTTCTAAGGTGATATATGGATTCAAAACGATCCTCGTACTCTTGTGCGGTGACACAAGAGAGATGGTCAAATCCGGCTTCGTCTCTAAGTAAAGTTAACGTTTCTTCAACTGCGTCGGGTCGGATTACAAATGCAGGAGCATTAACATGGTCTTCTTTTTGTAGAACAAGATCGCCAAGCATTTTTTCCAATTTGGTATAATCTAAAGTGCCATTTTTAGATACCCCAATTATATCTTTTTTCACAGGGATGATTGCAGAACTCATGGAGAATCTCTCCAATTGTAGCGCATGACTAGATCGTTTTCTGCGATTTGATCTGCGAGTTGTTCGATGAGTTCATGAGTATCAAGATCACCAAATTTTTCGAGTTCGTAAGGATCGACGGTCACGGGAGAACGTTGCCCACTGATAATGCGTTCTTGTAACTTCACTATCCCATAAACTAATGCTTCGGGGCGAGGGGGACATCCAGGGACATGGATGTCGACGGGCAAAATTTCTTCAACGCCTTTTATGACGTTATATCCCTTTTGGAAAGGGCCTCCTGAAATGGTGCAAGAACCCATACCAACTACAAATTTTGGTTCCGGCATTTGATCATAAACGCGTCGCATTCTAGGTGCAAATTTAGAAACAATTGTGCCAGGAACAATCAGGAGATCTGCTTGCCGAGGGGAGGCCCGGGGGACACCTGCGCCGAAACGATCTAAATCGTGTTTCACTGCGAACGTGTGCATCATTTCAATACTACAACATGCGATTCCAAATTGGAGAAGGAAAAGGGAAGACCCACGTACCCAATCCATAAAAGCATCGAATTTTGTTAGGATGAAAGGGGAGGAACCAAATGCCTCTCGTAAACGTGAATTGAGACGTGGGTCGGCGCTCATGGTGACACCTTAGTTTCAGAGAGAGTTTCAGAGGCCATCCATTTGATAGCTCCAGTACTCCAAGCCCAAATGAGACCTACAAAAAGAACTGTTATGAAAATCAACATGGGTGCAAGAGCCCAAAATAGATCATATTCAGCTACATCCCGATATATGAGAGCCCAGGGAAAAATAAAGATAGTTTCTATGTCAAACACTACAAACAATAGAGCGACCATATAGTATTGAATGTCAAATCTGAAGTGGGTAGAACTAGTGGGGATTTCACCGGATTCGTACGACGCTCTTTTTCCAGCGATGGGGACGGTTGGACGGAGGAGAGAAGAAATGAGGATCATCCCAAGTGGAATGAGCAATGCCACAAATGCCAGCATACCAATAGCAAACCAAGGATCCATGATTATATTACTTGACGTCTACGTGGATTTGAGTCCGTATAAGTGTTAATTTTTGAGTTGCAAATGGGGATTCGGTGAGATTAGAAAAGGACGTTAATTTTTAGAGAGGGTATAGTCTTGATGAATGAAGAAAACTATGTCAACATTGAACTGACGAATTTCATGTTCGATTTGTTGATATTCTGACAAAAAGGATTGTATTTCTTCTGCTTCATTTGAGCGCGCTATAATAACGGGTGGGTTTTGATCTTCGAGAATGGCTTCGAATAATAATAGGTCTGCAGTACTATCTACAGTGGAACCATATGACTCGAGATACCAGGAAATGGGGAGTCGATTATACCACTCGCCGTCTCTAAGAGGAAGAAGATAAGCGTCTTCTTCGTTTTCAACTAAAAAGTAATCACCATAATAGAGTACATCCAAATCGGAGTGAGTAACAGAAGCTAGATGGATAGCTTGGAGAGTCTCATGCATATTAGCATCTGGTTGTGCATATTGAACAATAAAATTGGATTCGTCGTAAGAGTGGATGTGGCTCGTCGAAATGGAGATTCCAAGTGTTCCAAGGGATATCAATAGTAATAAAATTATAGCGAGACTTGCTCCGATTTTATCATTTGATGAGAAAGATTCAGAAGCCCAATTATAGATTACTGCAGCCCCAACTGCTGCAGGAATAGTAAAGGGTACAACGGTGTGGACGACGGCCCAAGAAGAACTAATGTCTATAGAAAGTGGGTAGAGGAACAAACTAAATATTCCCCAATAGAATCCTAGTGCGACTATATTTCGAGGATGTTTCCCCCCATAACGATCAGAAAGGAATCCAATGAAAGCTAGTAGAACCAAGGCACCTGATGCATTCAAGAGAGAAAGGAGATAATTTTTCAGGTAAGGCAGGTATGCATGATCTGTTGAAGGTCCGAGAACCCACTCGGCAACTATGTTGGAAGCAGAGTCTAGAAGGGCTACGGAAAGGACACTTGGTAAAATTAAAGGGTTCGAAAAGATGTGATCGATGCCGATGCCACCAAGGGGCCCGGTCCGGGGAGCGTAAAATAAGAATAAAATGAAAATGAACTCCAAAGTGGCTATGAATAGATGTTTTCTCCAATGCCAAATTGATTCAGATAGTTGAGAGATGGTTTGAGTTATAGTAACAGTCCAACCGGGCTTTTTATCACGAATTATGAATAGTTTGTGATCAAAGAGTAAGAAGATACAAGCGAATAATATTAAGACATACAAAAGGGCATTTTCTTTAGCCGTAAACGCGAGGGCTAGAAACGCACTTGCATAATAGAGATACTGGGATTTGTGGGTAGAAAGGAATCGTAGACAGTAACCTACAAAAATGAAAGCAAATGCTGCTACGATTACATCATTTCGCATGAATCTAGAATAATAAAGAAGCAAAGGATCCAAAGCTAGAAAGAGAGATAATGCTATTAATTCGCGATTATTTAAATGGTCACGGTAAAGCCAAACTGCAAGTGGGAATAGACCTCCTATTATTGCCACAGAAATGCGGGCAGTAAAATCATTTGCACCAGCGAACTCAAAGATATAATGATTTATTTGAGGTAAAAACGGACCATGGACGATTGGCCTATAGTGCCATATCCCAGTATCTACGTAACGAAGAATATCATAACCCACTCTTCCTTCATCCCAATGAGCAACTCTAGATCCAAGATTTATTATTCGAAGTAAGAGGGACGTAAATGAGATACAAACTATAGCAAGCAGGGTATGGTCGGTTTTAGACAAGAAAGTGCTAAATTGAGAGTTCATTGAGGGGTAAAGTAGGTCTATAAACTACAATCTTTCCATCTATCGTCAGGTCTATTAGCCAATCAAGCATTGGACAAATTATGGTAGTAATAGGAATGGTAGTGGCAGAGTTTAATAGACCAATTACAGAACGTATGGAAGATGCAGCAAAACAAATTGCAAAAGATCGTGGTGCGACAGTGATAGACACTATTTATGTCCCAGGAATATATGACTCTCCGATTGCCGCGGATAAATTAGCACGGAGAGAGGATGTTGATGCAGTGGTAGTTATTGGGGCAATAATATCAGGAGAGACAGATCACGAACATGTAATTGCCCATGCAACAGCACAGGGGTTAATAAAAATTAGTTTGGATAGAGACAAACCAGTGGCACTAGGTATAACGGGGCCGGGAATGGATCCAAAACAGGCTATGGATAGAATTGAAAACGGGGGTAATGCCATGGAGAGTGCAATAAAAATGGTTGAAAGAATATCATGAAATTTGCTCAAAGGGTTGAAAGAATACAACCTAGCGCAACTGTTGCGGTTGGAAACAAAGCATCGATGCTTAGGCAAAAAGGGATAGATATAATTGATCTAAGTGTAGGAGAACCAGATTTTAAAACACCTGAAAATATAGTCAAAGTGGCAAAAAAATCGTTGGATGCGGGAGATCATGGGTACACTTCATCAAAAGGTATTTTAGAACTAAGAGATGCCATATCCAGATATTTTAGTAGTAAATGTGGATTGGAGTATGGATCGGACGAAATAATTGTCACGCCCGGTGCGAAACAGGCATTATTCGAAGCGATAATGACGATTATAGGAGAAGGAGACGAAGCGATAGTGCTCACCCCTGCATGGGTATCATATGAACCTATCATTTCAATGGCAGGGGGTAAAATAACTAGAGTTGATCTGGAACCTTACGGGTTTCAATTGGCTCCTGCCATGAGTAAACTAAAAGAAACAATTTCTTCGAGGACAAAACTAATAGTTATAAACTCTCCGTCAAATCCGACTGGTGCCGTATATTCTCGAGAAGCACTTGAAGGAGTGAGAGATTTGGTAGTAGACAACGATGTGATGGTAATTTCAGATGAAATTTACAAAGAGATCACATACATTTCAGAATATACGAGCATTGGGTCGATAGAGGGTATGGGAGATAGGACGGTGACTGTGAATGGTTTTTCCAAGGCATATGCAATGACTGGGTGGCGTTTGGGGTACATGGGTGCACCTGCAAATCTTATAGAACAGGCTGCAAAAGTCCATTCGCATACAGTTACGTGTGCGACGAATATGGTCCAACATGCAGGCATAGAAGCTTTATTAAATACAGGTAAATCAGTGGAAAAAATGGTGAGTTCTTTTAAAGAACGGCGGGATTTGATTTTACAACTTTTGTCGGAAAATGGGGTGGATATTTTAACTCCAGAAGGAGCTTTTTATGTTATGATTCCGGTTGGGGATAATGGAATAGAATGGTGCGAAAAAGCAATTGAAGAGGCTCACGTTGCAATGGTTCCGGGAGAAGCATTTGGGGCCCCAAAATATGCACGAATTTCCTATGCTAATTCGGTAGAGAATATCGAAGAAGGTATTGAAAGGCTTTGTTCCAAGGGTTTGATTTGAGTTACAAGAAATTAAAGTGAAAGAAACAATAATCATGCAAGTATAGAAACCAACTATTATCAAGGAGGATGGCAAAGTGGACATAATGATTAATATGGAGAAAGAAGAGGGTTCTGAAATTGTTTATAAACTTAGACAAGATAGTAGTTTTGACGAGCTAGAAGTGGGGAGATATTATCATGCTAGAGTTGATCGTTTGGTTAAGTATGGAATGTTTGTTCGTCTATCGAGGCTTATTTCAGGATTGGTTCACGAATCTATTTTTGATAAGGAATATAGAGAGAAGGAGGAGCTAATTGTTCAATTAAGCGAAATTAGAGAAAACGGGGACTTGAGTTTTTCCCCAGCCAAACTATACGAATATAGAACTCAAATCCTTGGGGAAAATGAAATAATAGATATAGAACAACTGGAAAGGCACATTGGAAAAACTATTCGGATAAGAGGAATTATTTCCCAGATAAAACAGACCATGGGCCCCATTACATATAATGTTACAGATGGGACGGGCATTATCCGATGTGTGGAACTAAAGCAAGTAGGTGGGAAAATTTCAAATAGTACAAAGGTAGGTGGGGGGGTTCAGATGATAGGAATAGTTAGAGATGGAAAATACGGAAGGCAATTGGAAATTGACCATATGGAAATGATAGAAGGTGGAATGCTAGGAAAGATTGAAGAAAAATATGAAGAGAATATCTCTGGAAAAATAAATTTAGGAGAGTTGAAATTTTTAGTAGATTGGCCTGCTCTTTTAAAACTAAGAGATCGGGTGGAATCTAGTGTAGAAATACTTATTCGAGCTGTTTTTTCAGGGCGTCCAATAGTAATTCGTCATCACGCCGATGTAGATGGCATTTGTGCAGGTTTGCCCATTGAAAAATCTCTAAAAAATCTCGTGAGACATGTGTATGGTGATGAAAGATCTCAGCACAATTTAGTTAGAAGATTGGCAAGTAGAGCACCATATTATGATATGGAAGATGCAGTACATGATTTGAATTCCGCCTTGTCTTCCCGAGATGGTCATGGGCAGATGTTGCCATTGTTATTATTAATTGACAATGGAAGTACAAAAGAAGATATTCCTGCATATGAATATCTCAGTAGTTACGACTTCCCCATCATGGTTGTGGATCACCATTATCCAAGTGAAGATGAAGTTGGACCATATTTGGTAGAACATATTAACCCATATCTAGTGGGGGAAGATTATCGAATAACAACGGGGATGATCTGTGTAGAGATTGCTAGAATGATCGATCCTGATACCATGGTTAAGTTTGGACATTTACCTGCCATTTCGGGTGTAGCAGATCGATCGTCTGCGGGTGCCATGGTAGATTATCTGTTATTGGCTCAAGAGTTAGGATTTGAGCAGACAGATCTGCACAGAATATGTGAATCTCTAGACTATGCAATGTATGTTCTAAAGTATAACAAGGGGGCGGGATTGGTTGAAGATATACTAGGAGTTAGGGATGGAAATCGATTTAAAGAGGTGACTGAATTTCTATCTCAATTGGCGAAGAAGAATATGAAACGTCAGATGGAAAGTTCACTTAGGCATACACACTCTAATCAACTAGAAACAGGGGTTCAATTTAATCGGGTGGAAATCGAGAGGGGTGCATACAGATATACATATCCTGCCCCGGGAAAAATAACAAGTTCCATTCATGATTATTTTGTTGAAAGAGAGGGACCCCCCATGATTACTATTGGGTATGGACCGGATTTTGCAATCATACGGAGTGATGGTGTGGATTTGAACATACCTCAAATGATAGAAGAGATTAAAGTGGAGATTCCAGAAGCAGGAGTGAGTGGAGGGGGACACCTAGTGGTCGGGTCAATGAAATTCATATCGGGAGAGTGCGCGAGGGTAAGAGAAGTATTAGAAATAAAAATCGCAGAGACACCGAAAAAAATTAAATGAAAATGAAATATAATAGTGGGTTTTTTATCGATGGAAAATATAGTCTATAACGATGGTAGAATACGATGTTGTAATTGCACTGATAGGGTACATAGTAGGGGCTTTTGGTGGTCTTTTAGTTTTTATAGAGTTATTTCAAGTGCCAAGTTATGTAAAATATAAACCAAAGTTAAATCGGTACGATGTTGAAATCAAACCATTAGAAGTTCAACAATATACGTGGGCAGGAAGAGTTGGGGCGTTAATGATTGCAATAGCATTTTCTTTGGAATTTATTGCTATGTTGATGTGAGCTAAGAAAAAGAGCCAAGAAGTTCAGATGCTTTTATTGCTTCGGATTGGACTAGATAGTCTGAGTCGTTGGAGTAAGACTTTGCAGCCTCAAGTGCCCGAGAAGTGCGTATTTGCACGAGGGCCCATATGGCACTATAGCGGGCGAAACTGGAGGGGTCATTTGAGACTACCAATGAAAGTGGACCGATGGCACGTGTGTCACCAATCATTCCAAGTGATCGGGCGGCAATACTTCGAATTTGTTCATTTTCTGAAGTTAGTTTATTGGCAATTGATTGGGTTGCAAGAGGAGACCCAATCTCACCGAGAGCACGTAATGTTACGAGTTGTAATTGAGGGTTTGAATCATTATCAACATAAGATAGGATAGAGTCCACAGCTTTCTCAGAACCTATCTTACCTAGAACTTCTATTGCAGATTTGTCTCGCCGAGAAGCACGATCGATCATAGGATCTATTGCAGACGCATCCCCCATACGTTTGAGGGCGCTGAAGCAGTATTGCTGCAT
>Ga0066376_10001885_pt1 | contig 19965 bp, 18 predicted proteins | sample Knorr_S15_td_Bot_FD_77009 | JGI IMG/M metagenome (GOLD analysis project Ga0066376, IMG submission 77009) | Marine microbial communities from Southern Atlantic Ocean transect - Knorr_S15_td_Bottom_ad_5009_LV_A | ecosystem: Environmental > Aquatic > Marine > Oceanic | place: Southern Atlantic...
ATCTAAATTTCCTTTATACCAAAAAGTAGCATTATATTCAGGAAACATTTTTTTAGTACCATTTTCAAATAATAATCCAGGAATTGAGTCATTTATAATATTTGATTTACCATTATAAAAGTCAGAAGCATAGGTATATTTTGCTTTTATTACTTCATTTCCTTTTGAATTTATAAATCCATATTTTAATGAATCTTTTTTGGAGAACATTGACCATTCAACCAAATCTGAATAATAGTCATTTGAACTTCCTTCAAGATTCATCATTATTCGTAAAAATTCTATTTTAAAAATGTCGTTACCAACTTTTTTATTTTAGCTATTTAGAGTACTAGTAATTATCAAGAATTTAAGAATGTATTTTTCATAAGTAGTTTTTTTTAAATGTTGGTCAATGGGTTGATATTCTCAGTTTTAATTGATTATATCAAACGATAAGCGAAGATAGTTTTTTAAAACTTTAGAATCAATAGTTTAAATAGGTAAGCAACAATATAATTATTAACAAAAGTCTTGAAAATACTTTTTTAAAATTCCCATTGCAAATTGCTTTTATGTAATTTTGTTCAAACTATTAAACAATGCGATATATTCCCTTTTTATCAGTTTTTCTTTTACTTACAAGCTGTTACAATATTGAACGTAACTGCGTTGACTTTAAAACCGGAAAATTTTACAGCGAAGTAGTAATAAACGAAGTAATTTACAAATCCACATTTAGTCGTACAAATACACTTCAAATAGAAGTATATGAAGGAAAAAAAGATTCTTCAAAGGTGCGATGGATAAACGATTGCGAAGTGATTTTTAAAACGATAAACCCGAAAAACATGGCAGAACGTAAGGATATTCATCTTAAAATTCTTACGACTACGGATTCATCCTATACATTTGAATACTCTTATGTAGGCGAAACAATTAAACAAAAAGGAATTGCTTATAAAAAGTAATCTACTCAAAATGGATTCCTGATTTCGCAGGAATGACAAAAATTAAAACAACGTAATCTGCCCTTCTTCATCAACCTCTAAATCATCTTTTGTAGTTTCAGTTGGTTTGGAATTAGGTGTTTCAGTATTAGAAATTTTGGAAGTTTCAGGAGACGTTTCGACTGCGCTCAACGTGACAGTTTCTTCATCAATCACTTCAATTTCATCTGCTGGAATTTCTTCCGGAGCATCGTAAGGTAAGGGTTCTAACAAATTAATTTGTCTGACTTTTTCAGTAGTCAACTGGTTGCCAAGCGCTTTTATTCCTTTTATTGCTATAAACTCCTCAAGGGTAATTACATGATTTTCTTTCCTGTCTTTGCCTCTTTCTTTGGTAAACTCAATTTCAGCCATCGGTTTCCAATCGGTCGAAACAATTTCTAATTGCGAATTTTTATGTTCGGTGATAAACAATTCTTCTTTATTTTCGTTTTCAATTAAAAAGCGTTTTACAAAATAGCGTTCTTTTTCGCCATCAAAATAAATAGCAGAAATAGGCTTTTTAGGAATCCATTTTTCGAGCGTAATCATATTATCGTCAAAATGTACAGACATTTCCGGAATAATCGTTTTTATAGCTCCTGTTTGTGTTATAATTAAGATTCTGTCTTCGCCTCTAAATTCTCCAATTAACTCACCTCTTTCATCAAGATTTAAACGTTGTACAGTATCGTCGAACCATATTTTTCGTGGTTTTAAAGTTGAGATCCCTTTTTCTTTTAGTTCAATTTTCTTAACTGTATATTTGGTTACCACATTTCCTTTTGAAGCACGACCTTTAATTATAACAATCGCAAAATCTAAATCCCATTTCAGTTTTTTAATACTTCCTACCTGACGTAAAAATACAGTAACCACTTCAGCTTCACCATTTGGATTTGCAGAAAAATACCATAATTTTGAGCCTTTATTTCCATAAGCCAAATCGTATTCTTTATCTCGTGTAATTCCTGTTACAGCAAAGCGTTTAATATATGAAGCACCTCGAGTTCCATCGCGATATATCATATTATAAATAGTACGCTTATCCTTCTTTTTAAATACTGCAACATGAACAATGCCTTTACCAATAAAAGTCTTGGTATCTACTTTTGTAATCATCATTTTACCTTCGCTGGTAAACACAATTATATCATCAATATCACTACAATCACAAACATATTCGTCCCGACGCATCGATGTTCCAATAAAACCTTCTTGCCTGTTTACATATAATTTGGTGTTACGAATAACTACTTTAGTGGCAACAATATCGTCAAAAATTCTTATTTCTGTTTTCCTTGATTTATCCTTTCCATAGTCTTTTTTAAGTCTTGTAAAATAAGCAATTACATAATCGATTAAGTTCGCCAAATGGTGTTTAACTTGAGCAATTTGTTCTTTAAGAGCATCAATTTTTTGCTGTGCTTTATCGATATCGAATTTAGAAATACGTTTGATTCGGATCTCAGTTAAACGCACGATATCAGCTTTTAAAACTGCTCTTTTTAAATGTTTAATATGTGGTTTCAGACCTTTGTCGATAGCAGCAATAACACCTTGCCAGGTTTCTTCTTCTTCAATATCTCGATAAACTCTGTTTTCAATAAAAATACGCTCTAAAGAAGCAAAATGCCATTGTTCTTCTAAATCGTTTTGTTTAATTTCTAACTCACTTTTTAAAAGCTGAACTGTATGGTCGGTTGAGCGACGTAACATTTCGGACACACCAATAAACAATGGCTTGTTATTTTCGATAACACATCCTAAAGGCGAAATAGATTGTTCACAATTTGTAAACGCATAAAGTGCATCGATGGTTTTGTCTGGTGAAATTCCTGAAGGTAAATGCACTAAAATCTCTACTTTTGCAGCAGTATTATCTTCAATTTTTTTAATCTTGATCTTCCCCTTTTCATTAGCTTTTAAAATAGAATCAATTAGTGAAGAAGTAGTCGATCCAAAAGGCACTTCGGTAATTACCAATAAGTTTTTTTCGTGTTGAGATATTTTTGCACGAACACGTACTTTACCTCCTCGTAAACCATCGTTATAATTAGTGAAATCTGCAATTCCAGATGTAGGAAAATCGGGAAGAATTGTAAATCGTTTTCCCTTTAAATGCTTAATTGAAGCATTTATAAGTTCGATAAAATTATGAGGCAATATTTTTGTTGATAATCCAACAGCAATGCCTTCTGCTCCTTGCGCTAATAGCAAAGGAAACATTACAGGAAGATTTACGGGTTCTTTACGACGACCATCGTAAGAAGCTTGCCATTTGGTAATTTTGGGATTGTAAACAACATCTAATCCAAATTTAGATATTCGTGCTTCTATGTAACGTGATGCTGCTGCACGATCGCCTGTTAAAACATTTCCCCAGTTCCCCTGTGTGTCAATCAATAAATCTTTTTGTCCAATTTGAACCATGGCATCTGCAATACTCGCATCGCCATGTGGATGGTATTGCATGGTATGACCAACAATATTGGCAACTTTATTATAACGACCATCATCCAAATCTTTCATTGAATGCATGATGCGTCGCTGTACTGGTTTAAAACCATCTTCAATGGCTGGAACAGCACGTTCTAAAATTACATACGATGCGTAATCTAAAAACCAATCTTTAAACATTCCGGAAACCCGCGTAATCGTTTCCTGGTTAGTGTCATCTTCATTTATCAAATCATCATTATCTTCAATCATCTACTATTATTTTTTTTGCTCTGTTATTTCTAACAATTTTATTCAAAGATTGTTTTACGTATTTTCTTTTTTTATGTTGAACAAGTGTAACATTAAAAATTTCCTTTTTTCTATGTCCACGACTATTTATGATATATAACACCAATCGTTTATATACTATAAAATTTTGAAATTTAAAACCAATTAATTTTTTTTCAAATTCTACTACATGTTCTTTTTTATTCAAATATTCCGAAAGTAAAAGTGATTTATTAATAACCACAACTTTTACACCATCACTATCGTATTCAAAAAATTTTGTAAGTCAGAATAACATAAGAAACAAAGTCGAAAATCCAAAAAATATAATTATAAAGGTCAATATCGGATTTGTTGATACTTCGCTAAAAGCACTAAAAAGAGTAGAAAGTATAAGCGCAATTACTACCAAAAAAAAGTAGGTAGAAATGATAACGTTTTTTACTTTAATATTATTAATTCTCATAGGCTTCTTCTACAAAATATAATTCAACTTTTAGGTTGTTAATAATAAATTCTTGTCGGTTTGGTGTGTTTTTTCCCATGTAAAAAGAAAGCAATTCTTCAATGGACAAATTATTGTCTAACATAACAGGGTCTAAACGAATATCATCGCCAATAAAAAATTGAAATTCATCAGGTGAAATTTCTCCCAGACCTTTAAATCGGGTGATCTCTGGTTTTGGTTTTAACTTTTCAATGGCATCTCTACGCTCTTGCTCTGAATAACAATAAACTGTTTTCTTTTTATTTCTTACTCTAAACAATGGTGTTTGCAAAATATACAAATGTCCTTCTTTTATAAGTTCTGGAAAAAATTGTAAAAAGAATGTGATTAATAACAACCGAATATGCATCCCATCTACATCAGCATCAGTGGCAATTACAATATTATTATAGCGAAGGCCTTCTATGGACTCTTCAATATTCAATGCTGCTTGAAGCAAGTTGAACTCTTCATTCTCATACACAATTTTTTTACTTAAACCATACGAATTTAAAGGCTTTCCTTTTAAGCTGAAAACCGCTTGTGTGTTTACATCTCTTGATTTTGTAATACTTCCTGAAGCCGAATCACCTTCGGTTATAAACAAGGTAGTTTCCAGTCGTCTGTCTTTTTTTAAATCGCCAAAATGAACACGACAATCACGTAATTTCTTATTGTGAAGATTTGCTTTTTTTGCACGTTCTCTTGCTATTTTCCGTATTCCAGATAACTCTTTGCGTTCGCGCTCAGCTTGTAATATTTTGTTTTGAATGGCCTGAGCAGTTTCTGGATTTTTATGCAAATAATTATCAAATTGTGTTTTTACAAAATCGTTGATAAATGTACGAACAGTTGGCAATCCACCTCCCATTTCGGCAGAACCCAATTTGGTTTTTGTTTGACTTTCAAAAATAGGTTCCATGACTTTTATGGAAATTGCTGTTACTATAGATTTACGAATATCTGAAGCTTCATAGTTTTTGCCAAAATATTCACGTACAGTTTTTACTAATGCTTCTCTATAAGCGGCTTGATGCGTGCCTCCTTGAGTAGTATGTTGTCCATTTACAAACGAATAGTATTGTTCGCTATACTGCGTTCTACTATGCGTAATTGCAATCTCGATATCTTCGTCTTTTAAATGAATAATTGGATACAGTATATCGCTTGCTGAAATATTTTCTTGTAACAAATCTTTTAATCCATTTTTACTAAAGAATTTTTCGCCATTAAAAATTATGGTCAGTCCTGTATTGAGATACACATAATTTTTAAGCATTTTTGCTACATATTCACTTCGGTATTTATATTTTTTGAAAATAACATCATCAGGTATAAAAGAGACTTTGGTTCCTTTACGACGCGATGTATCATCCAATAAATCCTGATTGATAAGGTTACCTTGATTAAATTCGGCGGAAGCAGACTTCTCGTCACGTGTAGATTCTACTCTAAAAAATGAAGATAAGGCATTCACTGCTTTTGTGCCAACACCATTTAAACCAACCGCTTTTTTGAAAGCTTTAGAGTCGTATTTTCCTCCTGTATTCATTATAGAAACCACATCAACTACTTTCCCCAAAGGAATGCCACGACCATAATCTCGCACAATAACTTTATTGCCTTGAATGGAAATATCAATGGTTTTACCAGCTCCCATTATATATTCGTCAATGGAGTTGTCAAGAATCTCTTTTAGCAGAATATAGATGCCATCGTCGGGAGAAGAACCGTCGCCAAGTTTTCCAATATACATTCCCGGACGCATGCGTATATGCTCTTTCCAGTCGAGCGAACGTATATTTTCTTCGGTATAGGTTGAATTTTGAGACATAAATAAGCTGAAATTAGATATATTGCTAATATAATATTTCAATTTAAAAAATGAAATATAGAATGCACAAAGTAATTAACAATGTTTTCACTGCTTTGCTGTGAAAACATAAATTTCAAAAAACAAATTCCAAATCTCATAGATTATCTTGCTTTTGAAATTTGGAATTTGATTTTTGAATTATTAAGCCTTGGGTTTTATACATTAAATAAGAAGTGCATTACGTCTCCATCTTTTACGATGTAGTTTTTTCCTTCAACACGCATTTTCCCGGCTTCCTTTACTTTGGCTTCGCTGCCATAAGCCACATAATCATTATACGCAATAACTTCGGCTCGTATAAAGCCTTTCTCAAAATCGGTATGGATAACTCCTGCCGATTGTGGTGCAGTTTCTCCTACATTTATCGTCCAAGCTCGCACTTCTTTTTCACCAGCTGTAAAATAAGTTTGCTGATTTAATAATTTGTAAGCCAAACGAATAAGTTTTGAAGACCCAGGTTCGTCTAACCCAATATCTTCGAGAAACATTTGCCGTTCTTCGTAATCGTCTAATTCGTTAATATCTGCTTCTGTGCCAACTGCTAACACTAACACTTCAGCGTTTTCATTTTTAGCAGCTTCTCTTATCTGTTCTACATAAGCATTTCCAGTTACTGCCGAAGCCTCATCAACATTACAGACATACATTACAGGTTTGTCGGTAATAAATTGTGAAGGTTTTACATAAGCAACATAGTCATCTTCACTAAACTCTAAAGCTCTTACCGAAATTCCTGATTCCAGATTTTCTTTAATTTTCTTTAAAACAGCTTCTTCTTTTTGTGCTTCTTTATTTCCTGTTTTAGCAGCGCGTTTTACTTTATCAAGTTTCTTTTCAACAGTTTCCAAGTCTTTAAACTGAAGTTCCATATCGATGGTTTCTTTATCGCGAATAGGATTGATACTTCCATCAACATGTACAATATTATCATTATCGAAACAGCGAATGACATGTAAAATAGCATCAGTTTCGCGAATATTTGCTAGAAATTTATTTCCTAAACCTTCTCCCTTACTTGCGCCTTTTACCAATCCTGCAATATCCACAATCTCGACAGTTGCAGGTAATACACGTTCTGGTTTTACCAATTCTTCCAGTTTTTCTAATCTTGAGTCTGGTACATTTACCACACCAATATTAGGATCGATAGTACAAAACGGAAAGTTTGCACTTTGTGCTTTAGCATTCGATAAACAATTAAATAAGGTTGATTTCCCTACGTTTGGTAATCCTACAATTCCGGCCTTCATTGAAAAACTTGTTTTTATTCCCACGAAAGTGAGAATCCATTTTAAGGCTGCAAATGTAAGTAATTAGAAATTTATAATAATAAGGGTTTTAAAAATTGTTTTATGGATATTTGGAGTTACGCTTATCGGTCTCGTATAAGAATAGTTGCGGGTTTACATGCGAGGAATTTCCGTAGGTAATTCAGACCTAGTAAACTTGCAATTATCTTTGGTTAAGTCCAAAATTGAGCAATTATTTTTATACATCTTAAGTTTACTAAGTCATAAATTATACCCATAATCAGAAAGAACAAAAGAGAAGAATAAGATTATAACTGCAATATTGTAACAAATTTAACAACTATTCGTCTTCAATTAAAAACCTCAACTATGTTTAAATCTATTTTAGGATTTACACTATTCCTGTTTACAATTAATGTAAATGCGCAAAGCTTTTCAGCAAAAGTCATTGACAAATCTACTAAGCTACCAGTTCCTTATGCTGCTGTACAAACTGAAGAATATAAAGGTGTTATTACAAACGAGGAAGGTGTGTTTAATATAGAGTTGGAAAACAATCATATAATCCAAATAACTATTTCTTCATTAGGTTATAAAAAACATACTTTTACGATAGAACAAGTTACAAACAACAACTATTTAATAGAACTGGAACCGTCAATAAACGAGCTAAATACGGTGTATTTAAGTAGCTCTAAACCAAATGCAGATTCTATAATTGCCAGAGTTGTTAGAAATCTTTCAAAAAATTATAAAACTGAATATATTCAACACAAACTATTTTATCGAGAAACTTCTTATATGGATTTTGATAATTTGGATTTTGAAATAAAGAAAACCTCTCATGTTAAGAAAAAACAACTAATCGATGCCAACAATAGCCTTAAAACTATGACAAACAACATAATGACGAGTAATTTTGTTCACTTCACTGATTTTATAGGAGAATTAAGTATTAAGGATAAGGATTCTTCAAAACTTCGAGTAGAAAAAGCAACTCAAATTATTAATGCTAAGAAGGACTTTTCGTTAGAAAATATTCAAGAAAAAGCGCAAAATATTGTTTTAAAATATCTGGACACTACACTTACTTATAAACTTAAAACTGGCTTATTTAAAATTGAAGATTCTTTATCTCTTGCAAACAATAACAATTCTAAAGACAACAAGCAAGAATTTAAAATAAAAAACCTTAAAAGTGATGCTCATAACTTGCTCAATGATACACGACCAAATACTCAAAGTTTATTACGAAAAATTTTAGATGCTGATAATTATTCATATTCACTTCAAAATGTATCATTTTATAATGATGAAATGGTTTATGCTATTCATTTTAAACCAAATAGAGCAAAGTCAAAATATGAAGGAACTTTGCATATAACTCATGACGACTATGCGGTTTTAAAAACAGATTACAGTTATTCAAAAGGGAAACGTGGCAGTAAACTTAATTTACGTTTAATTCTTGGTGTAAAGTTTATTGAAAAAGTTAGTAGAGGAACCATCATTTTTAAAAAGAATGAAAGCAACTGGTACCAACCTCACTACATAAGACATGAAACAGGAAGTTACTTTTATGTAAGTAGGCCTATAAAATTTATTGAGAATAGCAGCGCAAAGAATAAGACACTTTTCAATTTTAAAATTGAAGGTGTTGCAAGAAATATAGATGAGTTATTACTAACAAGCACAACTGAAATTACAGATGCCTAATTTAATACTATTAAGGAAGTAAAAATAGTACCTTACCAAAAGCAACGAAAATATGATGCAAAAATTTGGGGAAGTAATGAAACTTTAGCTCCAACAGAAGAACTTAAAATGTTTGATGCTACCGAAAATTAATCCTCAGGATGCATAAAACGTTGTTTTCCTAACAGTTCTTCCTCGGTTTCAACAACATCTTCGTCAAGAATACAGCAATCCACAGGACACACAGCTGCACATTGTGGTTCTTCATGAAATCCTTGACATTCGGTACATTTATCGGGAACTATATAATATAATTCGTCACTTATTGGTTCTTGGGCTTCGTCTGCATCAACAGTATTTCCGTTGGTTAAAACCACATTGCCTTTTAAACTGGTTCCATCTTTATAACGCCAATCGTCAGCACCTTCATAAATAGCTGTATTTGGGCATTCTGGCTCACAAGCACCACAGTTAATACATTCGTCTGTTATAATAATTGCCATAATATTTCTTTTTCTAACTTTGCATCCTTATACATCGAAGCCAAGACAAAGATATGGCGCAAAAATAAAACCAATACGATTCATAACCAAGTAAAGCATGAATTTAGAGCAAAGAATTAACACTTTTGTAAAATTAGGATATTTTTTAAGTCAATTTTCAAATAATGTTATCCAAAAAAAGGATAATATTGCCTGTAATGATTTGTTTTTTGATGGGTTTAAACATCAAATAAAATTGGCTGAAGAACATAATGGCTGGTTTACTAAAGAAAATGTACTTTTTGCAATTGAAGGTTGGTCTAATCTATTGACAGAAAGCAATATTAATCAATGGTTAGAGAACTATAAGTTTAATAGTATTAAACCTAAAAAAGTGGCCATAATTATGGCTGGAAATATTCCTTTAGTTGGTTTCCATGATTTTATAAGCGTTATTATTTCCGGTCACAAGGTTTTAGTAAAGCAATCTTCAAATGATAAACACCTTCTGCCCTATTTAGCAAAATATTTAGAATACATAGCTCCAGAATTAAAAGGGAACATCGAATTTACTGAAGGCAAACTAAACGATTTTGATATGGTTATTGCGACAGGAAGTAACAACTCTGCTCGTTATTTTGAATACTATTTTAAAGGCAAACCATCGATTATAAGAAAAAACAGGAATTCGGTTGCTGTCTTAACAGGCAACGAAACCGAAGAACAACTTAAAGCGCTTTCCGAAGATATTTTTAGATACTATGGTTTGGGTTGTAGAAGTGTTTCAAAACTGTTTGTGCCAAAAAATTATAATTTTGATGCCTTTTTTAAAGCGATGTACAATTGGCATCCTATAATTAATCAGGCAAAATATGCCAATAATTATGATTATAATAAGGCTGTATATTTAATGAGTGAATTCGATATGTTGGAAAATGGGTTCTTGATGATAAAAGAAGACGAGAGCTATTCATCTCCTATTGCAACACTATTTTATGAGTATTACGATTCTGAAAATGAATTAAAAAATAATATTGAATTAGACAAAGAACAAATTCAGTGTATCGTTTCTAGTGGATTCATAGATAGCGAAATACAATTTGGTCAAACACAAAAACCACAATTATGGGATTATGCTGATGGTATAGACACCCTTGAATTTTTACTAAAAAATACAGTTTAAAATTATGAATTTTATAACAAAAAGTATCACATAAATTAGCACCTTTGCACCTTGTTAAATTAAATACAATGAAACAACTATGGAATGTAAGTCTATGAGTTTGTTATTAGTTAATAGTTATTTAGTCAACATCCTTAATTCTTAACACCAAATAACTTAATAACAAATAACTTTTAACTAAAGATAGTTTAGGAAGATAAAAACCTCACTCCTATTCTCATAGTAATTTGGACATCGTTTCAACTGATAAAGTAAGATTATAATGAAAAAACATAATTTCAGCGCAGGACCAAGCATATTGCCACCAGAAGTATTGCTACAAGCTTCAGAAGCGGTACTTAATTTTAATGATGACAACTTATCCTTATTAGAAATTTCGCATCGCAGCAAACCCTTTGTCGATGTCATGGAAAAAGCTCGTGCATTAGTGTTGGAGCTTCTAAATCTTGAAGGTAAAGGCTATAAAGTGCTGTTTTTACAAGGTGGAGCAAGTACACAGTTTTTAATGGTAGCATTAAACTTATTAGAAAAAAGAGCAGGTTATTTAAATACAGGTTCCTGGAGCGATAAGGCGATTGCAGAAGCTAAAATTTATGATGATATTTATGAAGTGGCTTCTTCAAAAGAAGCAAAATACAATTACATTCCAAAAGGATACGATATTCCTTCAGATTACGATTATTTTCATTGTACATCTAACAATACCATTTTCGGGACACAGATGAAAGAATTTCCAAAATGCTCAATTCCATTAATATGTGATATGAGTAGCGATATATTTTCTCGTCAGTTGGATTTTACAAAATTCGATTTAATTTACGCTGGAGCCCAAAAAAATATGGGACCAGCAGGAACAACATTAGTCGTAGTAAAAGAAGATATTTTAGGTAAAGTGTCTCGGAAAATTCCATCGATTATGGATTATAAAGTACAAATTAGTAAAAGCAGTATGTATAATACGCCTCCAGTTTTTGCAGTATATACATCAATGTTAACTCTCGAATGGTTAAAAAACCTTGGTGGTATTCAAGCCATTGAAAAAGTAAATGATATAAAAGCACGATTAATGTATTCTGAAATTGACTTAAACCCATTATTTAAAGGCTATGCTTCAAAAGGCGATCGGTCATTTATGAATGCCACATTTAATTTGATTAACGACGATTTAAAAGAAACATTCGACACCATGTGTCGCGAAGGTGGAATAAGCGGATTAAACGGTCACAGAAGCATTGGTGGTTACAGAGCATCCATGTACAATGCATTACCTCTTGAGAGCGTACAAGTATTGGTAGAGATCATGAGTGAATTAGAAACAAAAGCGTAAACTCATCCTTAACCCTTTCCAAAGGGAAACAAGCTATAGTGGAAAAAATAAATTATTTAATTAAAAAAACATTTCCCTTTGGAAAGGGTTAAGGATAGGAAAATGAAAGTATTAGCAAACGACGGAGTTTCACAAAGTGGAATAGATGCTTTAGAAAAAGCAGGATTTGAAGTAAATACAACTACTGTTGCTCAAGAGCAGCTAGTTAATTATATAAATGAAAATCAAATTACTGTGCTTCTGGTTAGAAGTGCAACTACTGTTAGACAAGATTTAATTGATGCTTGTCCAAGCCTGAAGATTATAGGTCGTGGTGGAGTTGGTATGGATAACATCGATGTTGATTACGCAAAAGAAAAAGGGTTACACGTTATCAATACGCCTGCTGCATCTTCACATTCTGTTGCCGAATTGGTTTTTGCACATTTATACGGTATGGCTCGCTTTTTACATAATGCGAACAGAGATATGCCTTTAGATGGAGATACAAAATTTAAAGACCTTAAAAAAGCGTATGCAAAAGGTGTTGAATTAAAAGGAAAAACACTTGGTATTATTGGCATTGGACGCATAGGTCAGGCAACAGCAAAAGTTGCCATCGGCGCTGGAATGAAAGTCATAGCTTACGATCCATTTATTGAAGAAGTTAATTTAGAATTAAACTTTTTTGATGGGCAAAATTTAAGATTTAACATTGTGACCATTTCAAAAAAAGAGGTTTTAAAACAAGCAGATTTTATCAGCCTGCACGTTCCTGCACAAAAAGGATATGTTATTGGTAAATCTGAATTTGAATTAATGAAAGATGGCGTAATTCTGGTAAATGCTTCTCGTGGAGGCGTAATAGACGAAATAGCTTTAGTTGATGCGATACACTCAGGAAAAGTTGAGAAAGCAGCTCTGGATGTATTTGAAAAAGAACCAAAACCAGAAATTCAATTGCTTATGAATCCTGCATTATCATTATCTCCACACATTGGTGCAGCTACTAACGAAGCTCAAGATAGAATAGGTGCAGAATTGGCCTCCCAAATTATTAGTTTATTAAAAGGGTAAAAATCTATTTTTATGTTAAAGTATTCACTTTGAAGTGCTTATAGAAACAATTTTTGTATCTTTCGTTGAAAACGATTGAAAATGAAACGAGCATGCTAAAAAGTTTGTCGCTCAAGGAGAATGATTAATAGCGAACAGTCCCGATAACTCCCGATAACTATCGGGACGGGATGAACGTTAAAAAACAATAAATTATAGACACATGAAAAATTGGTTTTTAATTCTACTCGTTTGTTTTGGAATTTACAGTTGCAAAACATCATATAAAAAGACTACTACTAGTATAGAAGATAATCTTAAAGCTCAAGACACAGTTCGTATTGCAAATGATGAACTTGAATATGAAATACTCATTATTGAACCTGGATTTAATTTCTGGTTGCAAAGTACAGCAAAACCTGAAGGTTACTATTCGCAATCATTTTTAGAAGGAAGAAATCAATTATTTGTTTCCGAATGGAACAATCGTGTTTTACAGCCTCAACGATATGACCAAAGATTATATGAATTAAGTATTGATTATAACCCTTCCATAGATTACGGTTATGAAGTTAACTACAAGCTATATAATTATTTTATTTATTTTCAGTTGCACTACAAACAACAATTAACAGGTTTTGTACCTAGAATTTGAATTTCCTTTTTTACTTTCGCATTTTAAAACACATTATGCAAAAGTTTAAACAACGCTGGGAAATTCAACAAAATTGGCAACTCATTTTTCCGGTTTTAGGTATTTCAGTTTTAGTTTATTCTTCATATAAATTAGCTTTAGTTTTTATTAAAGAATCAAATATTTATATCACCATTTTTAGCACCATTATCTTATCTTTTTTATTATTGAAATTCATATTATTTCTGTTTTTAAAATTAGAAAAAAAATGGGTTCTAACTTATAAGTGGGAAATGATTAGAGTATTTATTGTTTTTTCAATAACTGGTACAGCATCAATTTTTGTTGGAAGACCAATAATTAGACTCATTGGTATCACAAAAGAAAATTTAAACCCTGTTATTTATTGGATTTTATATATTATTATTGGACTCATTTTTTACCAAATTCTGTTAGTGTGTATTGGTTGGCTCTTTGGGCAATTTCAATTTTTCTGGAATTTTGAAAAGAAAATGTTACGTAGATTTGGATTAAAACGATTTGTTAACTAAAAATGAATACTTGTAGAGCACATATAATTTACAAGATTAGCGTAATCATTTTGGTTGTTGTGTTGCTTTCGCCTAGTTTTGTGAAGTTTTTTCATATATTCCAAGACCATATTCATCAAGTTTGCAAAAGTCCCCAAAAGATACATTTTCATAAGTCTGATTTAGATTGCGATTTTTATAAATTTAAATTGCGTACTCAATTTAGTTTTTCGGCTGAAGATTTTAAATTTTTATTTATAGAAGAAAATTATCAGGTTATTACTTCACAATATCTGTTTTTAGAAAACAAACAAAATTTACATTTTTTTAAGCGTGGGCCTCCCGAATTAATTTAACATTAAACCGGAAATTCTATTTTTTCCAAACATAATTATTGTTAAATTTATTAATCATTAAAAAAATGAAAACCCTATTAAATTGCATGCTATTTCTCGCAATTACCACAATATATTCGCAAAATATAATTAAAGGAATTGTAAAAGAAAACGAATCTGATACACCTATTATCTTTGCTAATATTTATCTTCCTCAATTAGAAAAAGGAACTATAACTAATGAGAAAGGTGAATTTATAATTCTTGATTTGCCTTTAGGAAATTACAAAATGGTAATCTCAATAATTGGTTATAAAACGCTTTCGACAGAAATTATTATTCCTTTAATTCAAGATTTAAGCATAACACTAACAGCTTCTGCTATTGAAATGGAGGAAATAATAATATCTACACCTTTCCATAAATTACAAAGTGAAAATGTAATGAAAGTGGAACAAATTAAAGTAAGCGAAATGAAAGCAAGTGGAGCGACAACACTTGCTGAAGGCATAACAAATATTGCTGGTGTAGAAAGTGTTACAACGGGTTTAAGTATTGGAAAACCCGTAATTAGAGGTTTGAGCAGTAACAGAGTTCTTGTTTATACACAAGGTATCCGATTAGAAAATCAGCAATTTGGCAATGAACACGGTTTAGGAATTAATACCGCAGGAATTGAAAGTGTAGAAGTCATTAAAGGACCTGCTTCTCTACTCTATGGCAGTGATGCTTTAGGAGGTGTTTTGTATTTGAATCCTGAAAAGTTTGCAACACAAAACACTTCTTCAGGAGATCTAAATACAGATTATTACACAAATACAAATGGATTTAGTACTAATGCTGGTTTTAAATCTTCTGGTGATGTATTCAAATTTATTTTTAGAGGAAGTCTTGGGGAGCATTCCGATTATAAAACCAATGGCTTTAGAGTAACTAATACAAGGTTTAAAGAACAAGACCTTAAAGCTGCGATTGGTTACCAAAAATCTAAATTTAAAAGTGAAATCAGATATAACCTAAACGCTTCAAAATTAGGTATTCCAGAAGAGATTGGAGTTCAAAACATAAATAAAAATCCTTTATTTCCATATCAAAAAATCAACAATCATGTGTTGAGCTCAAAATCTACTGTATTTTTAGATGTATCTAGTTTAACTATTAATTTAGGGTTTACTCATAATGACCGAAAAGAATTTGGAGAGGATGAAATAAAACCTATCTTGGATATGAAACTCAAAACCTTAAGCTATGATGTAAAATATAATCTGCCAAGGTTTGGGAAATTTGAAACTATTGTTGGAATTCAAGGACTAAATCAAACCAATACAAATTTTGGTATAGAACAGCTTATCCCTGATGCAATTACAAATGATTTTGGTGTATTGGCAACATCTCATATTCATTTTGACGATTATGATATTCAATTAGGAGCCAGATACGATAATAGAAATATAAATGTAAAAAATGATATAAATAAAACGTTTAATAGTTTTAATGGTGCTGTTGGAATTAAGTTTAATTTATTTAAAGAAATCACAACACGCATAAATCTTGCCACAGGATTTAGAGCACCTAATTTGGCTGAGTTAACTTCAAATGGTGTTCATGAGGGAACGAACCGATTTGAGATTGGAAATCCAAATCTAAATAGCGAACAAAACTTTCAAACAGACTTAGCTTTCGAATATAAGAATGAACATTTAGAAATTTTTGCTAACGTTTTTTATAATAAAATAGACAATTATATCTTTATTTCTCCTACTGGAGATATTATTGATGATAACTCTGTTTTTGTTTATAAGCAAAATGATGCTAAATTATATGGAGGTGAATTTGGTCTACACATACATCCGCATCCTCTTGATTGGTTGCATTTTGAATCTAGTTTTGAAACTGTAACAGGAAAACAAAACAATGAAAACTACTTACCATTAATTCCTGCTAACAAAATAAATAATATCGCTAGAGTTGAATTTATTTATGATAAATTGAAAGGAGAACATTCAAGTGTCCATTTAAAAAACAGTTATGCATTTATTAAATTAAGTACAACTTTTAATCAAAACAAAATTAGTGGTTTTGAGACTAAAACATCAGGTTATAATCTATTGAGCCTAGGCTTTGGTGGAGAAATTAAAATATCAAAACATCTATTAAAAATTAATATTTCTGGTACTAATTTAACTAACAAAGTTTATATAAATCATCTTTCAAGATTAAAAATAGATGGTATCCCTAACATTGGTAGAAATTTTAGTTTGAGTTTTAGTTATAGGTTTTAAAATATTTGATTATTCATCTCCATCTTTTTTAATAACTTGAGTATATATCAAGATTAATGTAAATGTTGGAACAATATCAAAACCTGGAATAATAAATGATACATAACCCGTAACCCGTTAAATCAAATAGAATGCTAATAATAATTTTTTAAATTTACTAATATTGTTAAAATTCATAAAACACTAATATTGATATAGATAACAGTATATTTTCAAAATTATTATGAAAGCTTTTGACTAATAAGCTTTAAGAATTCTGTTCGTGTTTCAATATTTTTAAAAGCCCCTTTAAATCCCGAAGTTGTTGTTACCGAGTTTTGTTTTTGTACACCACGCATCATCATACACATGTGTGATGCTTCAATAACTACAGCAACACCTAGTGGTTTTAGTGTATCATTAATGCAATCTAAAATTTGTTCGGTCAATCGTTCCTGAACTTGTAACCGCCTTGCAAATACATCTACTATTCTTGGTATTTTACTTAAACCAACAATGTGTCCATTTGGAATATAAGCAATATGTGCTTTCCCAAAAAAAGGTAAAATATGATGCTCGCAAAGCGAATACAATTCAATATCCTTTACAATAACCATTTCATCATACGTTTCCTTAAACATGGCACTCTTTAATATTTCGGTAGCATCCTGATGGTAACCTTGTGTTAAAAATTGTAGTGCTTTCGCTGCACGTTCTGGTGTTTTTAATAAACCATTGCGAGATGAATCCTCGCCTAAATCTTCTATAATTTTTTTATAGCGCTCTTTAACATCGTCTGTTACATTCATGGAATATTCTTCAAAATTTTTATATGGCATAGCTTATATTATTTTAATTTGTCTTTATAATGCTTTTCGAGTTTTTTCAATTTAGGATTTATAATAACTTGGCAATACCCTTGCTGTTTATTATTTTCATAATAATCTTGGTGATTCTCTTCAGCATTATAAAATACTTCAAATTCAGTAGTTTCAGTAACAATAGGGTTATCAAAAACCTGCTCTTTTTCTAAGAAAGCAATAAATGCTTCTGATTCTGCTTTTTGCTGCTCATTAGTATAAAATATTGCCGAACGATATTGCGGACCAACATCATTACCTTGTCTGTTTAAAGTGGTTGGATCGTGAGTTGCAAAGAAAATTTCTAATAAATCTTTATAAGAAACTTTGCTTTCGTCATAAACAATTTTTGTTCCTTCGGCATGTCCGGTTGTTCCTTCGCATACTTCGTGATATGCTGGGTTTTTAATAAAACCTCCTGTATATCCAGAAATTACTTGTTTTACACCTTCAATTCTATTAAATACTGCTTCGGTACACCAAAAGCATCCTCCTGCAAAAACAGCTGTTTTAAAATGTTGAGTCATATGTTTATAAAGTTAAGCAAAATTTTTAGTCTTATCCAAACATAATTCCTTACCAAAGTATTAACAGTTTTATATAACTATTTAACGTTTACTTGTGATTTTGCGTTTTATGCAAATTGTATTTTTGCAATAAGTGTAACATTACGGATTTTAAATAGTCTTTCATGCTATACAAGTCATCAAATCAATCAAAAAATGAAAAAACTGCTTTGTTTAGTCCTCTTTATTCTCTTTAGTACATTTGTTTTTGCACAAGAAAAAAAATTCCTAAACCTTAAAAGAGCTCAAGTTGCTCCTAAAATTGATGCGGTTTTAGACGACCAAGCTTGGCAAGATGCCGAAGTAGCTGATGGGTTTGTACAGTTTAGACCAGCGATGGGAACACCCGAAGAAGAACATCAAAAAACGATTGTAAAAGTAACCTTCGATAACATTGCGATTAGTTTACTACATTGATTATAACAACATCAAAGGCGTATTTCAAAAGAAAAGCAGTTCATAATTGCGCATCACAACTCAAAATAGTATTTTCACGTCATTATTCTTTTGATTAATGATTCAAGCAACAAATATCCATAAATACTTTGACGACTTACACGTATTAAAAGGTGTAGATATTCACATAAAAAAAGGAGAAATTGTTTCTATTGTAGGTGCTTCTGGAGCTGGTAAAACAACATTATTACAAATTCTGGGAACGCTTGACGAAGCCTATTCTAACGAAAATTTTAAACTACAAATCAATAGTACTTCTGTCATTAATTTAAAAGAAAAAGCCTTAGCAAAGTTCAGGAATGAACATATAGGTTTTATTTTTCAGTTTCACCAGTTACTACCAGAGTTTACAGCTTTAGAAAACGTGTGTATTCCAGCATTTATTAAAGGTTTAAACAAACCAGAAGCTGAAGACAAGGCAAAACAGCTTTTAGATTTTTTAGGGCTTTCTCAAAGATTTGATCATAAACCAAATGAACTTTCGGGTGGTGAACTGCAACGCGTAGCAGTTGCCAGAGCATTGATAAATAAGCCTAACCTAATTCTCGCCGACGAACCTTCAGGAAATCTGGATAGCGAATCTGCCGAAAATTTACACAAGCTATTTTTTAAATTACGTGATGAGTTTGGACAAACCTTTGTGATTGTAACACATAACCAAGAACTGGCAAATATGGCTGATAGAAAGCTAACTATGGTTGATGGGAAGATTATAAATAATTAAAGCTATTTAAATTCAATTTTTTGCAGTTACGCTTATCGATTTTGTGTATGGTTTCGTTGCATGAAAATCCGCTAGGATTTTTAGATTAAGAAACCAAGACAGTAAAAGTGCGAGAAATTTCCTATAGGAAATTTAGAAGCAATGAACTATACATAGTGTTGTGAACAGTTATTTGATTGCAATAAATTATTACAAAGAACCATCTGAACGATATTTGTGAATATAAACTTTAACCACTGCACTGTTAGTATTTGGATTTAACAAACTTGATCCAGTTACTATAATTTTCCCGTCTTCAAGTTCTAAACAACTTGTAGCAAAGTCCATATAGTTAGAATGTGTTCCATAATCGATTTGCCAAAGAATTTCACCAGACGAATCGATACTAAAAATTAGGCTTTTGGCTGAAGCATAATTCGTGCCCATAGAACCAGATATAATATATCCTCCTGATGATAACTGTTCGAAATCAATTCCTTTAGTATAATCATTATTGAACGTATATGAAGTATGACTATTAATGTTTCCTGAACTGTCTATATTTATCCTATCAATTCTATCATCTG
>Ga0066376_10001886_pt1 | contig 19961 bp, 21 predicted proteins | sample Knorr_S15_td_Bot_FD_77009 | JGI IMG/M metagenome (GOLD analysis project Ga0066376, IMG submission 77009) | Marine microbial communities from Southern Atlantic Ocean transect - Knorr_S15_td_Bottom_ad_5009_LV_A | ecosystem: Environmental > Aquatic > Marine > Oceanic | place: Southern Atlantic...
TCCGGAGGGGCCGGCCTTATGGGGGACCCCAAGGGAGCCGCCAAGGGGCTCCCCGGGCGCGCGATCCGCTACAGCGGCCTTCCCTGGCTGATCCGCCGGGTCCGGGCGAGGCGCCGGGCCTCGATCATGCTCTACCACGACCCGGATCCGGAGACCTTCGAGGCGCACCTTCGCTTCCTCGCGCGGCACTACAACTTCGTGAGCCTCGATGCGGTGGTGGACGCACTTTACGCGGAAGACTGGTCGAGCCTCCCCGATCGCCCGCTGGTCGTCACCCTCGACGACGGGCACGCGCGCAACCGAAGGCTTGTCGCGATTGCCGAGGCCTACGGACTGCGACCGACAATCCTTCGCGGTTCGCTCCGCGACCGCGCCCAGGCTGCGCGCATCCAACTGCGCCTGGTCCGCAAGGCTCTCGAAGCCAGCAGTCGACCCGCGAAGTGGGCCTCGGAGAACTCAGACACTTCGGCCTGGGCGGCTCCGAGATGCTCTCCGATCGCGCACCCAGTCCTGGCTCCGTCCCGCTTTCCCGCTTCCTGGCAGCGGAGAACGCGATATGGCCGCTCTCGCGCCATGACCGCGCCTTCTTCCACGAGCGCCAGCACGCCGGCTGGGTCCCCCACGCCATCGATGACGACCCGCGCAAGTCGCTGTGGGCTCGGGCACTCTCGGGCGACCCACCCGGGGTCTGCGTGCGGCCCAGGGGCCGCACCTCGAACGCCACCCAGCAGGCACTGCTCAAAGCCGTTTGCTGCCAGGTCGGCCCGGCGGGCCGCGTATATGCCCAGGATTCCGGCAGCGATGGCGCGGGCTTCTCGCGCGAGGCACTGCGGGGCGCCGGCTTCGAGCCGAGCGCTTCGACGCCTACTTCGTGAGGACGAGGTAGGAGAACGAACCCCAGCGGCGCAAGGGCGGGAACACCCGGAAGAGTGCCCGGTCGATACCGTGGGTCGTGCGCAAAATTCCGCGTCGCAAAGGACCCGGCTTCGCGCGCCAGATCCAGCGCTTCGCGCTGTGGAAGAAGGTGTCCCCCTCGACGTGAACGTCGCTGAAGTGCGCGGCCTTCTCACGGATCTCGCTTGCAAAGATCGGGACGTCTCCTTCGGGCACCTCCCCCTTGATCTTCCAATGGAGTTTCCAGAGGGGGAAGTCGGCCAACCCCTCGACGAAGAATGCACGTGCCCCGGGCCGCAGCACCCGGTGCATCTCCTCGAAGATGTGCGGGTACTTGATCACGTGGTGGATGACGCCGTGACCGATCAACAGGTCGAAGGAATCGTCTTCGTAGCGAAGTGCGCTCGCATCCATCGGCTCGAGGTGAACGCGGTCGGCCAACCCCTGGCGCTCCACCCGCTCGCGCGCGAGTTCGATCGCCGTTTCCGCGATATCGAAACCATCCACCCGGGCCGCGCCGGTAAGGCCGTAGTAGACGGCGAAATCGCCGAAGCCGCAGGCGTAGTCGAGGACGCGCTTCCCCTCCCAGCCGCCGTAGCGCCGGATCAACTGGTGGAAGGCGCCGCGATTCTCTGAATAGTGGTCGCCGTTTCCCTCGTAACACGGCCGCAGGAGATTTCGTTCGACACCCTCGACGGTGATCTCCGGAAGCGGCTCGTCGCGCTGGTAGAAAGACTCGTGGTAGTCCTTCTCGCTCTGCTTTTTACCTTCACTCATGCGGGCATCCTAGCAGTCGGCGCGCTGCCGAAAAAAGGTCCGAAACGGGGACGGGTTTTCTTTTTTCTTTTTTTCCTTTTCGAAGGGAATCATGCCGCAGCGAGCGGAGCTTGGGCCGAAAAAGAAAACCCGTCCCCGTTTCGTCGGTCCCAGATTCTTCACTCCGCTGCTCGCCGCAAGCCTTCGGAGTTGGCTCGCACCTCGGCGTTGTCTTCGATCTTTAGCGCCGCCGCGTAATCCTCGCGCGCCGCCGCCGCGCCGCCGATGCGATGAACGAAGATATTCCCCCGGTAGGCGAGAGCGCGCCAATCGGTGGGGTCGGCGGCGATCCGCGTGTCGAGTTCATCCTTCAGACGGTCGTACTTCCACGGATCCCGAAGGGCGATTCGACTGCGGTCGAAACCAAAGCCCATCCAGTCGCCGGCGCTGAGCGCGTCGAGTTCGCCGCGGCGTTCTGCTTCGCGGGCCAGCCAACCCAGGACCGAGAATTTCGGGGTCGGCGGAAGCAGGCCCTCGGCCTGCATCACCCGGAAGAGTTCTGCCGCGACGAGAAGCGCCCCCTCCGGCGTGAAGTGGACGTTGTCGTAGAAGGATTCGAAACCGATCACCCCGGACGCTGCATCCGCCGCGAGCAGCGCCTCGATGTCCGCCAGGGGGACGCCCGCCTCGCTTGCCACAGCGCGCACGCGCTCGTTCTCCGCGCCAAGCGCCCGGCGCAGGTGGGGATCGGCATCCTTCGCGGCTTTGTAATCGGAACGCGCGCTCGCAAGGTCCCCGAGCGCCTCGTGTACCACCGCGCGGCGATAGAGCGCTTCGGCGCGTTCCTCCTGGGAGGCCGTGGGGATCCTGGCGCTGAGCTTCGCGCGGGCCCGCAACAGGACCGCCTCGCGCTCCTCCGACCCCGGGCCCGCCTCTTCGCGCGCCCACCCATCCGCTAGATCGCGAAGCCCGCGCCAGCGCCAATTCGAGGCGACGGTCGCGAGCACGATCGGCGTTTCCGTCGACCGCGCCGAAGCGACCATCTCCCGCAGGTGCCCCTCGTACTCGTCGATGATCCGGCCGCGCTCGTCTTCGCCGATCTCCACCTCCTGGATGATCGTTCGCTCGGCCTGCCGCACGTCCGCCTGGGACACGTCCTGCTGGGCCAGCGAGGGCGCCTGCACGGGCCCCTCGAAGAGCCTCACCAGGAAGCGCGCCAGATGCAGGCCCATCAAGCGATCGCGCAGGCGCGAAGCGAACCCGCCGCGGAGTTCCTGGTAGCGCTCGGCGTGGATTTCCATGAACTCGTTGTTGCCGGAATAGACGATCAGCACATCGGGGTCATAGCGGTGCGCCGCATCGTCGAGGAGCTGCTTAACGCTTTTCGCCGGGAGCGCCACGATCGAGAGGTTGAGCACCTCGACCCGGCGCCCCGGGAGCGCCTCTTGCAGGATGCGCTCGAGCGGGCGCGCGAAGGCCGCGTTGGGCGAGAAGCCGAGACCGGCGGAAGCCGACGCACCAAAGACCAGGACGCGCAGGCCCGCTTCGGGTTTCTCCGCCCGAATCTGCTGGCGCCACATCCGGACGTCCCCGGTCCGCAGCAGCGCCTCGCCGTCCGGGCCGGTCGCGGGCAGCAGCGACGGCAGGTAGACCTGCTGGTAGGGAAGCCGCGACATGCGCTCGCCACCGAGCCCCGCCACGCGCGCACCCCCCTCGAGGAGCGCCAGCAAAGCCAGACTGAGCCCCAGCGAGAAGACCACCAGCAGCCCAGCGCGACCCGCTGAAGTCGTCGAAGTCACGATCTCGGCGACCCCCATCGGTCGCGAGCCATCGGATCCCCGCAACCCGGTGCCGTCTCGCGGCCTGCAGCATACCCCACGGCCGAAACGCCAGCGAGATGCCCGTGCTGCGTCACGCGTCGGACTCGACTTCGAAGCGCGTGCAACCACGCTCGAAGGCATCGTCCTGCCCCCGCAGCACGGCGCGCGAAACGACGCTCCCGAACTCGGGGAAGTACTTTTCGGTTTCGACACGCCAACGGGCCGAAGCCGGCAGCGCGATGCGCAGGGCGCGGCCCCCCGGCAGCGGGATGCGGGCTTCGGGACCGGAGTCGGTGGATCTCAGCTCCGGCTGGAGGCCCGGCGCGAGGGGCAACGAGATCAACACCGAAGAGGCCTGCCCCAGAAGCTCGTCGTGGATCTCCACCGCGCCTTCCGAGACGTCGAAGCGTCGGCGATGGACCGAGCCGGGGGTCGACCAGCCGGCGCAGGTCGCGACCGCAGCCGCCGGCACACCGATCCCCTCGACGTCCACCCGGGGGCGCCCGCCGATCCGGTGAGCGGCCCAGGTCTCGCATTGGTCGTGGCCCGCGACTTCGAGCGTGGCGTGGGCGCGGGTCGCGCGAGAGAGATCGCGAAGGGGTCCCGGGAGGTATTCCGCCACGCCGGTATCCGTCACGATGCGCTGCGCCCCGATGCAGAGTTCGAAGGCCAGGGCGTCGCTGTGGGCGTGCCCGGGCTGGTGGGCGGGCTGCGGCCCGGAAAGCGATGCCAGCAGGCTGAAATCGCCCGCTTCGAGACGCACGAAGCCAGCGTCCGAAAGCCAGCCCGGCGTGGCGGGCTTCCGCGCCGAAACCCCGAGGGCGTCGGCGTAGGCGAAGAGCTGTGCGGGCGGCTGGGCGATGCCAAAGGCCGAATCGCCAAAGAGCGCAATCTCGCCGTCGGGATGCATCCAGACCTCGAGGGCCCCGCGCATCGCCGCGGCTCGCTCCGCCAGGTCTTCCTCGAGCCCCGCCGGTGCGCGTTCGTGGGCGGCACGGCACAGGGAGAGGAGATCGAGAAGGTTTTCGAGCAGTAACGCGTGGTACATCGGGCTGCGTTCCTGGTGGCTGCCATCGGCGCCGATCTGCAGCGCCAGTTCGCGCCGGAAGCGCGCCGACAGGCCGAGCCAGCGATCCGCCGCGGGCCCGCGCAGAAGCATCCCCGCGAAGACCACCCCGAGCAGGTTTGAAAGCAGGTGGTTCGCCTGGAGTCGGGTTTCGAGGTTCGCGGCGAGGGTCTCGGCCTGGTCCGCCAACGAGGCCACGATGCGCTCGCGCTGCCCGGGCGAGGCTTCGAGCGCGCCCTCTTCGAGCAACAGCTTCCCCCACGAGAGAATACGCAGCGAGGTCGGATGCGGACTCCATCCCACACCCCGTCGGTGCCGCAGGATCCAATCGAGCATCAATTCGACTCGCCGCCCCGGCGAAGCGGCTGCGCTGCGCAGCCAATCGAATTGGTGGAGGTGAAAAGCCCAGAGCGGCCCCTCGGTTTCGTGGTCCCAGTCGACGCTCTTTCCGAAGACGACCTCACGGCTTAGCAACTCGACCCGATGGCCGTCGCCGAAGGCGTGGCGTGGCGCGGGCGCAAAGTAAACCGTCGCCGTCTCGCCCCCCCATTCGAGTGGCCCCGCCGCGCTCTTCTGCGCGACCCCGGGGCGCAGTACGTGCCGCAACTGGCACAGAGCCTGCCCCGGACGCAGGTGGCGGAGCGTGCGCACGAGCCGAGGAAGATGCGAGAGCCTCACAGCGCTGCCTGCAGGGCCACCGCGCGGGCGTAGAGGGCGCGCTTCGGCTGTCCGGTGGTGGCGGCGAGTTCGGCCGCGATCTCGCGGGGCCGATCGCCCGCGGCGAGTAGATCGCGGATCAGCGCCTCGACCTCGGGCCAATCGAGTGTGCCCTCGCCCCGGCTCGCCCCTTCGATCACCAACGTAAACTCGCCCTTTTGATCGCCCTCGAAGCGCGCGGCGAGTTCCGCAAGATCACCGCGGGCCGTTTCTTCGTGGAGCTTCGTCAGTTCGCGCGCCACGCAGGCACGGCGCGCGCCCAGCACGTCGCGCAGATCGGCCAGTGCGCCTGCGACACGGCGCGGCGACTCGAAGCAGACCAGGGTTTCCGGGCGGTCGCGGTGGGCTTCGATCAGCGTGCGGCGCGCGGCTTCGCGCCGGGGCAGGTATCCGACGAAGGTAAAGGGTTGGGTCTTCAACCCCGAAATCGAAAGCGCAGCCAGGATCGCCGACGGGCCGGGAACCGTCTCGACGACGAAGCCCGCCTCGATGGCGGCCGCCACCAGGCGCTGCCCCGGGTCGCACAAAAGGGGCATCCCCGCGTCCGAAACCAGCGCCACCCGGCCCTCGCCTTCGAGGACCTCGAGCACCTTCGCCACCTTGGATGCCTCGTTGTGGGCGTGCAGCGACAGCAGCCGCGCCTCGAGATTGAACCGCGAAAGCAGGGTGCGGGTGCGGCGCGTGTCCTCGGCGCATACGAGATCCGCCTCACCCAGCACCCGGAGCGCACGCAGGGTCACGTCCTCGAGGTTCCCAATCGGAGTCGCGACGACGTAGAGCGTGCCCATCGGCTAAACTGGCGTCCTCTCGGTCCCGAAGAGAGTACCCGTCCATGTCCGACGATCGTCGCGTTCTCGGCACCGAGGGCGAAACGCGTGCCGCGGCATACCTCGAAGAACGAGGGTACCGCATCCGAGACCGAAACATCCGCTGCGGCGGAGTCGAGATCGATCTGATCGCATCGCGCGGCAGGCTCGTCGTCTTCGTCGAGGTCAAGACCCGTCGCAGTCGGCGCTACGGCCTCCCCGAGGAAGCCGTCGACGCGCGAAAGCGAGCTCGGATCGTCCGGGGAGCCCGCCATTGGCTCTTTGACCAGCCGCAGCGCTTCGCGCGAGTGCGCTTCGACGTGATCTGCTGCGACGTCACCCCCGGCCCCGATGCGGGCGCCCCCCACTGGCAACTCCGCCACATCGAGGCCGCCTTCGATGCTGGCGACTGAGGTCCGATTTGCGCCGATCGGGTAATCTCACCGGACTCGAAGAAGGAGCCCAAGATGGCCGATGAAGTGAAGCGCGTGGAAAAGCCCTGGGGGTTCGAAGAGATCTGGGCCGTGACCGAGCGCTACGTCGGGAAGCTGATCGTGATCGAGCCCGGCAAGCGGCTCTCGCTGCAGTACCACGAGCGGAAGGACGAATCGATCCGGGTGCTGGCAGGGATCCTGCGGCTCCACCTCGAGAGCGACACCGGCGAACTCGAGATCCACGATCTGCCGCCGGGATCGAGTCGGCGGGTCCCCACCGGGCGCCGACACCGCTTCGAGGCGGTCGACGAGCGCGTCGAGTTGATCGAGGTCTCGACCCCGGAACTCGACGATGTCGTCCGTGTCGAAGACGACTTCGGGCGCGAGGGGACTTCGGAAGCCTGAGCGATCAGGAGCCGGCTTCGTCCTTCGACTCGGCTTCGCTGCTGGCGTCGTCTTGCGCGGAGGCTTCGCCTTCCGCTTCGGGCTCAGTGGCTGCACCCTCTTCCCCGGCCGCTTCCGAGCTCTCGGGCTCCTCGGCGGGGGCTTCCGGCTCTTCTTCCACCGCGAGCAACCCGGCAAGATTTCGCACCTTCGTCTGCAGCCGCGCCTTCTTGCCGCGCAGTTCGCGCAGGTAGTAGAGACGCGAGCGCCGCACGTGTCCGCGGCTCTTGATCTCGATCTTCGCCACCGTCGGCGACTGCACCGGAAAGACGCGCTCGACCCCGACGCCGTTGGAAATCTTGCGAACGGTGAAGGTCTCCTGCATGCCTCCGCCTCGGCGCCGGATCACGACGCCTTCAAAGATCTGGATCCGTTCCTTTTCGCCTTCGCGAATTCGGGCATGAACCCGCACCGTGTCTCCCACGCGAAACGGCGGCAGGTCGCGGCGCAGCGTTTCTTTTTCGACGAAGTCGAGTCGCCTCATCGTTCTTCCTCTCCGAAAGCGCCCTCGATCAGGTCGGGGCGGCGTTCCTTCGTAATCTCATGTGCCTGCTCGCGCCGCCAGTCGGCCACCGCTCCGTGATCGCCGGAGCGTAGAACGGAGGGCACTTCCTGTCCGCGAAATATTGCGGGTCGCGTGTAGTGGGGGGCTTCGAGCCTCCCGTTCTGAAACGATTCCATTTCGATGGATTCCGGGTTGCCGAGCACTCCGGGAACCAGGCGTGCAATGCCCTCGATCATCAGCATGGCGGGAATCTCTCCTCCCGAGACCACGTAGTCTCCGACGGAGATTTCCTCGTCGATGGCCAGATCGATGGCCCTCTGGTCTACGCCCTCGTAGCGGGCGCACACCATAACCAGTTGTTTCCGTCCTGCCAATTCTTCGAGTTTCGCCTGATCGAGGCGGCGACCTCGGGGCGACGTCAGCAGCACGTGAGCCTCGCGGTGGCCCTTTTCGCCCACCAGCTCCTCGACCGCGGTCACCAGGGGCTCGGGCTTCATCACCATGCCCGGCCCCCCCCCGTAGGGGGTGTCGTCGACGGTCCGATGGCGGTCCGAGGTCCAGCCCCGCAGGTCGTGCACCGACACCACCAGCCGATCCTTCTTCTGAGCCACCCCGACGAAGGATTCGCGCAGGAACGAGTCGAAGAGACCCGGCAGGATCGTCAGCACGTCGATCCGGATCACGACGCAGGGTCCTCGAGCAAGCCAGGGAGCGCATCGACCACGACCAACCCCGCTGCGGGGTCAATTCGCGTCACGATCTCGCGCGCGGTCGAAATCAATACATCGCCTCCGCCACCCTGCTCCACGACCAGTACATCGTGGGCCCCGGTCGCCCAAATCTCGCGCACCACCCCGACCTCTCGACCTTCCTGGGTCTCCACCCGGCAACCGATCAACTCGTGCCAGTAGAATTCATCCGCGTCGAGGGGCAGCAATTCGTCCGAAGAACCGACCACGAGAAGGCCCTTGAGTTCGCGAGCCGCCTCGGGCGTCTCGATGCCCGCCAGCGCCAGGCGAAGCTCACCGGGTCGGCCCGAACGCGCCGCCACCACCGTGAAACGGCGTCCCGCGTTCTCGTGGGACGGCTCGGCCATCCAGACGCCCGGCTGGCGTGCCAGATTGTCGGGCCCGTCTCCGAAGTAATGGACGCGCAATTCGCCGCGCAGCCCATGCACGCCGACGGCCCGGCCCAGAACAACTCGCTCGGCCTGCGCCACCACCGTCTCCCCCGCGGACCCTTCAGTCGACGATTTCGAGCCTGCGGTCGCCCCCGCTGCGCGAAGCGGCGAGGACTGCACGCATCGCCTTGGCGATGCGACCCTGACGGCCGATCACGCGACCGCGGTCGGCTTCGGTCGTTTCGAGCTCGAGGACAGAACCCCCGTCCGCCGCCACGACCTTGATCGCGTCGGAATCGGTCACGATCGCCTTGGCGATAAACTCGACGAGTTCGATGGCTTCTTTCTCGGAATCGGCCATGTCAGGCTCCTTTGCCGGGTTCTGAGTCGGATTCACCGGCATTCGATTCGGTGGCTTCCGACGCGGGCTCGGGGGTGTCTACGGTTTCCGCGGTCGCCTCGGTGCTCTCTTCAGGCTCGCTTGCGACCTCGGGCTGAGCGACCGGCTCGGGACTCGCCTCGGCCACCGGGGTCGGAGCCGCAGCCTTGGCAGCGGGTGCCTCGGGCTCGGCCACCGGACGCGGGGCCTTCGCCTGGCGCTTCATCAGGCTGCGCACGGTGTCACTCAACTGCGCGCCCTTCTGCACCCAGGCCTCGATCGCGTCGATGCGCAGGTCGATCACTTCCGGGGCGGGCTTGGGGTCGTAGACGCCGAGATACTCGAGGGCGCGACCATCGCGGCGCTTCCTCGAGTCGATGGCGTGCACGCGGTAGTAGGGTCGCTTTTTCGCCCCCACTCGCGTCAGTCGGATCTTCACCATCTTTCGAGGAATCCTTTCTCGCGGAACGCAGGGCCAGACGGCCCGGCGCGCGAATCGATCAATTGACTCCGCTCCGGTGTTGCGCGGCGAACGACCCGGGCGGGCCGTGCAAGCCGGCAGGCGCTAAGCGGCTGCCGAAACTAGGGAATCGGGGTCACTCGGTCAACCGGAGGCGGCTTCGAGGCGCTCGCGCTCCTTGCGCTCGGAGCACGCGGCACAGGCGAAGCGGGGCTTGTGGGGTGTCCGCAGGCGTTCGTAGGCGCCATCGAGCGCCACCCGCTTCACGCTCGAAGCGAAGTCCCCACAGAAATCGCAGTGAAAACCCGCGCTCTCCGCGTCGCCGCCCGGTTCGGGGGCACCTTCTGCCGTCGCTCTCTCGCTCAATCTCAGCCTCTCATTTCGAGCCGCCGGGCCGCGGAAGGCTTCCACGGCGGGCACATTCGACCGCCCTCCCCCGGAAGTCGCCCCAGCTTAGCCGACGCGGAAGCGCAGGGCCGTCGGCGCCTCTTCACCGAGTTCACGGCGCAACGCCGCCAGAATTTCGGGTGAGCGCAACTGCAATTGCTGCGACCACACCGACGAATCGACCCGCGCTTCGAGGACCCCGCCCCGCAACCCGACCGGTTCGCAGTGCGCGGCCACCTCGGGGCCGACGGCCTGCTTCCAACACAGCGCCAGTCGGTGGGCCTTGGCAGCGTCTTCCATCCCGAGATCGTCGAGGACCTGGGCCACCACCTGCCGCATTTCGGTCGGTTGACTGCGGCGACGGCGCATCATGCCATCTCGTCCGCGCGAAAAACCAGGCCCGTCGGAATTTTCGGCGCGAAGAAGGTCGACTTCTGGGGCATCACCGCGCCCTCCGCGGTCACGCGGAACACGTCCTCCGGCGACAGCGCATTCAGGTAAAGCGCTACGACGCCTTCGCCCTCGCGCACGTCGCGTGCCGCCCGCTCGGCGCTCCTTGGAAAAGCGACCGCGCCGTCGCGAATCGCATCGGCGTCGAGTCCAAAGGCCCGGGCCAGAACTTCCTCTTCGAGGAGGCGAACCATCAGGCGCTCGCCGAGGGCTTCTTCGCGCCAGAAGATTCGCAGCACGCCGCTGCCATCGTCCGCTGCAAAACTCGGCTGGGCAGCGTGCGGCAGCAGGTGGGTCTCGAGCGCTTCGCGGATGTCATCGGCAGAAGCCAGCGGCAGCGTCTCGCAGGACCACCCGGGAAGATCGCGCGCCCACCCATCCGAAGTGGGTACCGGCCCCTTGCGAACCAGTCGATGGATCGGAAGCAACAGGCTGCCACGAGAGAAGGCGTTCGCGAGGTAGACGAGGGTCGATTCAAAGGGCGCCGCTGGATCCGGAACATCCCCCCGGCGCTCGTCGCGATAGGTCAGCGATGTCTCGTAGCGGTGGTGGCCGTCGGCGATCACCAACGGCCGCTCCGCGAGGAACGACGCGACGCGGGCGATCGCCTCGGAGTCGGTGAGCCGCGCAAGTGTGTGCCGGACACCGCCGACCGCATCGATCACCAGCGCGTCCGGCGTGGCCAGAGCCTCCGCGAGAATCGGTGCGAGGAAATCCTCTCGGTCCTCGTAGAGCATGAAGATGGGAGAGAGATTCGCCCGGGTGGCGCGCAGGACCCGCAGGCGATCGGCCTTCGGGCCCGCCAGCGTGCGCTCGTGCGGGCGCACGATGCGCCGCGCATAGTCTTCGAGACCGAGTGCGCCAAAAAACCCGTCGCGCGAAAGGGTCCCGACGCCGGGAACCTCGAAGGTCTGGCGCAGCACGTAGAACCCCGGATCCTCGTCGCGAACCAGCACGCCCTCCTCCCGCCACGCTTCGAGGCGCTGGCGGATTTCGGCGTAGTCGGTGGTCGCCTCTTCTTCGAGGCTACGGGTCAACTCGAGGCGTACTGCGTTGTAGGGGTTGCGGTCGTAGAGATCGCCGCGCTCGTCGCGAGCCACGACGTCGTAGGGTGGCGCGATCACTTCGGCGAGATCGACGCGGGTGGCGTCGTAGCGAAGGGCGCGAAAGGGCTGGATTCGGGCCATCAGGTCGACTCCGTCGATCTTCCTCGGTCAGTCGCGGAAGGTATGAGAGGAGGGGCTCCCCGCCGCTCGGTCATCTCGGTTCGGCGGGCGCATCAAAGCCCAGGGTCCGGGGCGCGAGTGCGCCGACGCGCAGGAGTTGCGGTTCCGCCCCGCAGACGTCGACCACCGTACTCGGCTCTGCCCCCCCGGCGTCGCGGTCGCAAGCATAGAGCGCAACCTCTCCTCTCGCGCGCCGTTCTGCGCAAAAAGAGTGGGCCTCGGCGCGGCTCCGAGCCGGCGCTTCGCCGCTGGCGTTCAGGCTGGTGGCCGTGATGGGCCCCAACCCGGCGTCGAGCGCCGCCCGGGCCAGCTCGGCCGCCGCCGGATGCGAACTGCAGCGCACGCCCACGGCTCCGTCCCCCCGCGAAACGCCGCCGGCGAACACGCCCCGGCAGGGCATCACCAGTGTGAGCGGGCCGGGCCAGTGGCGGTCGATCCACTCGCGCGCCCGCAGCGGCACCTCGAAACCCAGGGCCTCGAGCGACTGGGCGTCCGGCACGAGCAGCGAGATCGGTTGATCCGTGTCGCGCCCCTTCCAAGCCCGCAACGCCTCGAGCGCCGCATGGGAGCGCGCCAGCGCCGCCAGGCCCCAGACCGTTTCGGTGGGAAAGGCGACCAAGCCATCGCCCTCGAGCCGCAACAGCGCGGCCTGGATGGCGACCTCGGGGACCAAGTCAGCGCTTCAGTGCGCGCATCGCGATGTCACGCCGCAGCTGCATGCCCGCAAAGGCAATCCGATCACAGGCGGCGTAAGCACGCTGCCGCGCCAGGGCCACGTCGGCCCCCCGACCGCAGACGCCGAGCACGCGCCCCCCGGCCGTCTCGAAGCCATCCTCTGTGCAGCGGGTCCCGGCGTGAAACACTTCCACTCCTTCGAGGGCCGCGGCTTCTTCGAGGCCGGTGATCGCGAGGCCCGTCGGGTAGCTGCGCGGATACCCCCCGGAGGCCAGCACCACGCAGACCGCCGCCTCACCCCAGCCCACGGCGTTCGCCTCGTCGAGTTGGCCTTTTGCTGCGCCGTCGAGCAGCGGCAGCAGGTCTCCGTCCATGCGCAGCATCAGCGGCTGGGTTTCCGGATCGCCAAAGCGCACGTTGAACTCGATCACCTGCGGCTGGCCCGCCTCGTCGATCATCAACCCGACATAGAGCACGCCCCGGTAGGGGTGCCCGTCGGCCGCCATGCCCCGGATCGTGGGCACCACGACCTCGTCGAGGATTCGCTTCTCGACGGCTTCACTCACGACCGGTGTCGGAGAATAAGCCCCCATGCCCCCGGTGTTCTCGCCCACATCGCCGTCGAGGGCGCGCTTGTGATCCTGGGCTGCGGCCAGGGTCACGATGCGCTCACCGTCGGTGATCGCGTAGTAGGAGGCTTCCTCGCCCAGCAGGCGCTCTTCGATCACCACGCGATCGCCGGCGTCGCCGAAGCGGCGGTCCTGCATCATTTCCCGCAGGGCTTCGAGGGCGCCCTCCGCCGAATCGCAGACCGCGACGCCCTTGCCCGCCGCGAGCCCATCGGCCTTCACCACGCAGGGACCCGGATGCTCGCGCACATGGGCACAGGCCTCTTCCAGGCTTTCGAAACTTTTGTAACCCGCGGTTGGAATCCCGTGCCGCTGCATGAACTCCTTCGCGAAGGTCTTGCTGGCTTCGAGTCTGGCCGCTGCAGCCGAGGGACCGAAGGTCGCGATCCCGACCTCGCGCAGGCGATCCGAAAGCCCGAGCGCCAGCGGATCTTCGGGCCCCACCACCACCAGGTCGATCGCCTCGGCCTGGGCCAGGGCCGTGATGCCGTCGACGTCGCTCGCCGCGACATCGGGCACACAGCGCGCCAGCGCGGAGATCGCGTCACTTCCCGGAACGGCCAGCAGCGCATCCACCGCCGGGCTCTGCGCAATCTTCCAGACCAGCGCGTGTTCGCGTCCGCCGGACCCTACGACCAGAACTCGCACGATGGCTGCTCCTTCGCGTTGCCAGACGAAGCTAGTGGCGGAAGTGCCGCGCGCCGGTGAAGACCATTGCGATTCCGAGGCGGTCTGCCGCTTCGATCACTTCTCCGTCGCGATTTGAACCGCCGGGCTGAACCACGCATCGCGCCCCGGCGGCGACCGCCATCTCGAGACCGTCGGCGAAGGGGAAGAAGGCATCGCTTGCCAACGCCGACCCCGCAAGAGAGATGCCCACGCGCGCCGCCTTCGCCGAGGCGTTGTGGACCGCGTCGAGCCGCGAGGTCGAGCCGCCGCCGATCGCCAGCGTGCCGTCGGCTCCCGAAAAAACGACCGCGTTGCTCTTGACGTGCTTGACCACTCGCCAGCCGAACTGCAGCGCGCGCAATTCTTCGTCGCTGGGCTTGCGCTGGGTCACCACCTTCGCCCCCTCCAGGTCTTCGGAAGTGGCATCGGGTTCTTGCAGCAACCAACCTCCGTAGACCCGGCGCCATTCGAGTTCGCTGCGATCGATCGCCACCGCGTCAAAGGACAGCAGCCTGCGGTTCTTCTTCTTGCGCAGGATCTCGAGCGCTTCGTCGCTGAAACTCGGGGCCACCAGGACCTCGGTGAAGATTTTGTCGACCTCCTCGGCCAGGGCCGCGTCGAAGGCGCGGTTGCAGATGACGATGCCACCAAAGGGAGAGTCGGGATCGGTCTCGAAGGCGCGCCGGTAGGCGTCCAGCGGATTCGAACCCGCCCCGACGCCACACGGGGTGTTGTGCTTCAAGATCGCCACCACCGCCTCGAGCTTCGGATCAAAATCGAGGGTGAGCGCCAGCGCAGCCTGCACGTCGACGAGGTTGTTGTAGGAGAGCGCCTTGCCGTGCAGCGGCGAGACGGCCTCGAGGAAGTGACCGTAGAGCGCCGCGCGCTGGTGCGGGTTCTCGCCGTAACGGAGTTCCTGCTCGAGCGGCAGCGAAGCGCCGCGCCACTCCGGGAAGACATCCTCGCCCGCTTGCCCTGCAAGCCAGGACTGGATCGCGGTGTCGTAGGCCGCCGTGCGCCGGAATGCCTTCAGCGCGAGGCGGCGACGCGTCGTCTCGGTGAGGCCCCCCTGGGCTCGCAATTCTTCGAGGACGCCCGCGTAATCGTCGGGCTCGACGAGGACGCCGACGTGGGCCTGGTTCTTCGCTGCCGACCGGATCATCGAGGGCCCCCCGATATCGATCTTCTCGATGGCTTCGGCGAAGGTCACGTCGGGCTTGCTCACCGTGGCCTCGAAGGGGTAGAGGTTCACCACGACCAGATCGATGGGCCCGATCGACTGGCTCTCGAGATCGGCCCGATCTTCGGCGAGTTCGCGGCGTGCCAGGATGCCGCCGTGGATCCGCGGGTGCAGCGTCTTGACGCGGCCGCCGAGCATCTCCGGGCTCTGGGTCAACTCGGCAACGTCGACGACTGCAAGGCCGGCTTCGCGCAGCGCCGTCGCGGTGCCGCCGGACGCGACCAATTCGATTCCGAGTTCGACGAGCCCGCGGCCCAATTCGATGAGTCCGGTCTTGTCGAAGACGGACAGCAATGCGCGTTCGACGCGCGGCGGGGATTGGTCGGGCGCCATGTCTCGCTCCTGATCTCGAGTGCCCGTGACCGCCGATCTGCGAGCCCGGCGCCCGAGCGCACTGGCCCCCGGCAGCGAACCGCAAACTCCGCCTGGCTGAGCCGCCTTCGGCTCACGGGTTCGCGATCGATGTTCGGGTTGGGGGGGCCGTTGCGTTTTTTACCCGGCAGGGGCTTCGAAGTCAATCGGCTGACGGGAAATTCGCGCCCCCACCCGGACCAGGAGCTCGTAGGGAATCGTGCCCGCTTGCTCCGCCACCGCCTCGACCGTGGGCACCGAGCCTTCGCCTCCGCCCTCCTGCCGACCGAAGAGAACCGCGGCGTCTCCAAGAACGACGTTCGACCCATCCGAGGCCTCGCCGCCGCCAAGATCGACGCAGAAATAGTCCATCGACACCCTTCCGGCGATGCCCCGCCGCGCGCCTCGCAGCCAGACGGCACCGCGATTGCCCAGCGCCACCGGAACGCCGTCGGCATACCCCATCGGCAATGTGGCCACCCGCGTCGCTCGCGCGCAGCGGTAGGTGGCGCCGTAGCCGACGCTTTCGCCGGCTTTGAGGTCGCGTAGGTTCACCACCGGCGCGCGCAGGGTCATCACCGGCCGCAGCGGCGTCTCGAAGTGCGGCGCCGGCCTGGCCCCGTAGAGCATCAGCCCCGGCCGGCAGGCCGTGGCCTCTGGCAACGCCTCGCGCAGGGCATCGCCTGCCAGCAGGGCGGCCGAGTTGGCGACGTGGATCACCGGCGGGCACAGCCCGCGGTCGGTCGCCCTCGCCAGCACCCCGCGAAACTCGGCCAACTGCGCCAGCGAGAACCCCAGGTCGGGATCGTCCGCGCAGGCCAGGTGGGTAAAGAGCCCCTCCACCTCGATCTCGGCGGCATCCGAGAGCGTCTCCAGCGCTTTCGTAATGGCCTCGGGCGCGAGCCCCATGCGGCGCATCCCCGTATCGACCTTGCAATGGATCTTCCAGGGGCGGCTGCGCTGGCGAGCCTGCAGCAGGATCCTGCGAAGCCCCTCCTCGTGGTGGACCGTGGGGGTGAGTTCGCGCTCGCTGGCCTCGCGGGCCTCGGCCTCCGAATGCAGTCCTCCAAATAGGAGGATGGGCACCTCGATCCCGGCATCTCGCAGCTCGACGGCCTCGTCCACCGTCACCACGGCGAGCGCCGAGGCCCCCGCCGCCACCAGGGTCTTCGACACCGCTACGGCACCGTGGCCGTAGGCGTCGGCCTTTACCACCGCGATGCAGTCGAGGCCCGCCGAAGCCTGGCGCGCCACTTCGAAGTTTGCACGCAAGGCGGCGTGATCGATTTCCGCGGTCCCGCGATCCTGCCGCATCCCCTGCCCCCTGCTGCGCGGAGCTTCCGCGCGGTCGCCGACGCCCCTCCGATTGGCCCCTTTGCCGCCGCATCCGCCGCGCCGCGGAAGGATCGCAGATTGGCAGCCCCCCTGCGCCTCTTGTAGCTTCGCCCGCATTCACCCCAAGCCTCGCGAGATCTCCCGGTGAGATCCTCTTCTGAAACAGCGCCGCTCGAAGTCACCCTCAACGGCGAGCCACAGCACCTGCCGCTTCGGTGCACCGTAGAGCGCCTGCTGGCGATTCTCGGCATGGAGGGGCGACGGGTCGCCGTCGCGCGCAACCGCTGCGTGGTGCCGCGCTCGGCCTTCGCAAGGGAGCCTCTCGAGAACGGGGACCGGGTGGAAATTATCGAAGCCGTAGGAGGAGGCGCTTGATGCCCCACCCCAAAGAAAAGACCGCGACCGACTCCTATCAACTCGGGTCGCACACCTTCCACTCGCGCCTGATCATCGGCTCCGGGAAGTACGCGTCCTTCGAGCAGAACCTCGAATGCGCCGAGGCTTCGGGGGCCGAAATGGTGACTGTCGCGCTGCGCCGGGTCGACTTTGACGCCCCGAAGGGCCAGGGCCTCCTCGACTTCATCAAACCGGATCGCTTCCAGATCCTGCCGAACACCGCCGGGTGTTTCAGTGCCGACGAGGCCGTCACCACCGCGCGACTCGGACGCGAACTCCTCGACACCGAGCTGGTGAAGCTCGAGGTGATCGGCGACAAGCGCACCCTCTTCCCCGACGTCCCCGCGACCCTCGAGGCTGCGAAGGTGCTGCTCGACGACGGCTTCACCGTGCTCCCCTACATCACCGACGATCCGGTGGCCTGCCAACGTCTCGCCGCCATGGGCTGCGCGGCAGTGATGCCCCTCGCGGCTCCAATCGGCTCGGGCATGGGCATCCGCAACCCGGCGAACCTGCGCATCATCATGGAGACCGTCGAAGTTCCGGTGATCGTCGACGCGGGCGTCGGCACGGCCAGCGATGCGGCGGTGGCCATGGAACTCGGCGCCACCGCGGTGCTGATGAACACCGGGATCGCTCACGCCAAGGAACCCGTGTGGATGGCGCGCGCCATGCGGCTGGCGGTCGAGGCCGGGCGCATCGCATACACCGCCGGCCGGATGTCGCCGCGGCTCTACGCAGAGGCCTCGAGCCCCACCGCGGGCCTCGCCCATCTCTGAGACGCGGGACGTGGCGCGTGCGCTGCGGCTCGCGCCCTACCGTCGACCGCTGCTCGTGCTCGTCGCGGGCGTCGAGGCCACCGCTTTACCGGGAGTGGAAACGGTGCGCGCAGCCTTCGCCGCGGGTCTCGACTGGCTGCAGTTGCGCGACCGCTCTCTGGATGCCCGCGCCTACTTGGAATGGGCACGGCCGCTAAAAGCCGTGCAGCGCGCGGCAGCCGGTGACCACCCGACGGCGCTGCTGATCAACCGCCGAGTGGACCTGGCACAGAGCCTCGGCGCGGAGGGCGTCCACCTGGGCTTCGACGCGGTCTCACCCTTCGTTGCCCGCACGCTCCTTGGCACCGAAGCCCTCGTGGGCGCATCGACCCACGCCCCCTTGGAAATCGACCCGGAGCGCCTCGCCGCCTGCGACTACGTCCACTTCGCACCCGTCTTTGCCCCCCTCTCAAAAGCATCGACGTCCCCGCCCGCGGGACTCAATGCGCTGCGACGCGCCTGCGAACGCGGGCTACCGGTGATCGCCCAGGGCGGAATCGAAGCGGCCAACGTCGCCGACGTGATCGCCTGCGGCGCGCGCGGCGTGGCGGTCACGGGAGCCATTCTCGGTGCCGAAGATCCGGGCCAGGCCTGCCTGCAGCTGCGCCGGGCACTCGACGCCGCTGCCAGCACCTGAGCCGTTAGCCGGGCAGAAAAGTCGAAGCGCCAGCCGAAGGGCGCACCGCAAAGGCATGCGGGTCGCACCCAAAGCGGCTGGCAAAGCGCCGGGCCAACTCGCGACGCACTCCGGGAACGGCGCCGGGCTCGACGAGGTGCAATGTGCAGCCGCCGAACCCCGCTCCGGTGAGGCGCGAACCGAAAACGCCGGGCAGCGAATCTGCGATCTCGCAGAGGGCGTCGAGTTCGGGGGTCGAGACCTCGAAATCGACAGCCAGGCTGCGATGCCCCGCGCGAAGCTGCACGCCGACCTCGAAGAAATCGCTGCGCTCGAGGGCATTCCGCACACGGGAGACGCGCTCGTTCTCGCTCACCACGTGCCGCACGCGCCGAAACAGCAGCGGGTCGAGTGCCGCTTCGACGGCCGGGAGATCGGCGGGGGCGAGGTCGCGCAGCGAATCGACCCCGCCCTGCAAAGCCAGCGCTTCCTCGGCGCGCCGACACTCGCGAACACGCTCGCGGTAGTCGCCCCGGGCCAGCGCCCGGGAAATCCCGCTGTGCGCCACGAGAACGGCCGCGCCGGTCGAATCGAAGCGAACCCTCTGGGTCGCCTGGCTTTGGCAATCGATCAGGAGGGCGCAGTCGCGCTCGGCGAGCGCACTCGCGAAGGGGTCGAGAATGCCGCACGAAAGCCCGACGAAGTGACTCTCGGCGCGGTGTGCGACGCGGGCCCGTTCGCGCGCGTCGAGCCCACAGCCCCCGAGTGCGTCGAGGGCGGTCACCAGCCCCACGCAGAGCGCCGCCGAACTCGAAAGACCGGCCTCGCGCGGGACACGGCTCGAGATCGCGAGATCCACTGGGCCGAATTCGAGGCCCCGCTCGGCGAGTGCCGCAAAGACCGCCCGGACGTAGTCGAGCCAATCGCCCCGCCGCCTCGCCCCGCGCGAATCGCGATCGGGTTCGCGGTCGGGTTCGAGATCGGGTTCGAGATCGCCTGCGAAAACGGGCTCGAAGTCGCCCTCCGCCGCGAGATCGCAGGCGAGGACGCGGACTCGCGAGGAAGCGCCCGGACCCGCCAGAACGAGGGTTTCGCGATCGATCGCGAAGGGCAGCACCAAACCCTCGCTATAGTCGGTGTGTTCGCCGATCAGGTTGACGCGTCCAGGCGCACGCGCGCCAATTCTCGGATCGTTTCGAAAGCGGTCCGCGAAGCGTCGGGCGAGATCGAGCGAGGACAGGCCCGGGACCGGGGAATCGAAGAATCCGGGCGCAGGGGAATCCATCGGCCGGAGGGTAGTCGACGCAAGGCCTGCGGCGTCCAGGAAGAGCATGAGCCAATCTTTCCGCAGTCCTAGCGTTTTCCGGCTTCTCGTCGTCGCAAGCGTCGCGGGCTTCGTCATTTCGGTCTTGCTGCTCTTCGCCCCCCGCTTTGCCGTCGAAGCCGCCGACCCCTTCCTGCGCCGGACCGCCACGGTGCGCGCCGCCGAGCGCGTCGGGCCCGCGGTTGTGAACATCACCACCGAGACGGTTGTCCCGGCACCGAACCCCTTCGCAGGCATCTTCCGCAGCCCACAGTTCGGCCCCTTCTTTCGGGACATCCGCCCGCGCCCGCAGCAGACCCGCACCATCCAGAACCTCGGCTCCGGGGTGATCTTCGACGCGGAGGGGCACGTTCTCACCAACGCCCACGTGGTGAGCGCGGCGAGTCGTGTCTGGGCAACGCTGGCCGATGGTCGCCAGTTCGAGACGCGACTGATCGGCGCCGA
>Ga0066376_10001887_pt1 | contig 19961 bp, 16 predicted proteins | sample Knorr_S15_td_Bot_FD_77009 | JGI IMG/M metagenome (GOLD analysis project Ga0066376, IMG submission 77009) | Marine microbial communities from Southern Atlantic Ocean transect - Knorr_S15_td_Bottom_ad_5009_LV_A | ecosystem: Environmental > Aquatic > Marine > Oceanic | place: Southern Atlantic...
CGCGCGGGGATGACGGCGGCGACTCGGGTGGCTGCTTCGGTGGACCTACCCGAGAGCCGAGTCGCGGCGTGCACGGTGAATCCTAACACAGTACGTCACGGCGCTTTACGGTTCGACACCCCCAACGATGGACGCCCTGTCGATGGGGCGTAAATCACCGTCGAATCGTCGCGGCGTGCGGATGCGTCCGGGCCGCCGGACGTGGTAAAATCACCGGACGGATACCATATGACCAATTCCCGCGTGGCACTCCTGGCGTTGGGCGCGGCGTTGACAGGCGCGTGGCTGTCGTCGGCGGCCGGAACCGCGCCGCAAGCGCCCGCCGTACCGCAAGCCAGCGCTCCGTCGGCGGCGCAGCCGGCAGCGGTCGAGCCGCAGATTCGTCTTGATCTTGAGAGTGAAGTGACGCGTCTGGCGGCCAGGCTGGAGGCCGCTCCCCGACCCACGTCACCAGTCCGTAATCCGTTCACCCTGGCGCGGCGTCTGCGGACTGAGATGTCGCCAACCGAGGCGTCGGGCGGTGGCTTGCTGCAGTCCGAGGCTGATCAGGTGCCGTTGGCGGTGGTGGGCTGGGCGGTTGCCGACACGCCGCACATCACGCTCGCCGGTGTTGGCGCCGAGCGCACGCCGAACGGGCGTGTCCACACGGCGATCTTGTCGGCCGATGGTCGTGTGTTCTTGTCGCGGGTCGGGGACGAGGTCATGGGGCGGTATCAGGTCCGCGAGGTGACCGCCGCCGCCGCCACGCTCCTGGACCTGGAGACCCGAGAGACATTGCACCTCGCGCTTCCCTAGCGCGTCCTACAGCGTCACCACCGCGGCCTGCTGCACTGCCTCCACAGCTCGGATTTCGCCAAGCACGTCGTCCGTGACCTGGTGTTCGGATCCGTCTGACCCGTCGATCTTGACGACGGCCACCGCTCCCGTCGGGCCGTGTCCCAGCGCGAAGGTCGCGATATTGATCTGGTGCCGGCCGAGCACCGTCCCGACCTCGCCGATGACGCCGGGCTGATTGTTGTTGCGGATCACGACGAGGGTTCCGTCAAGCGGCGCCTCGACGGTGACGCCGTCGAACAGCACCAGACGTGGTCCGGCCTGTTCGAACACGGCGCCCTCAGCCCACCGCTCGCCTTCGCTCGTGTGCAGCTTCACCGAGATCAGGTTGGTGAAGTTCCGCGGGCGAGAGCTTCTCGACTCGATGACCTCGATCCCGCGTTCCTTGGCGAGACCGCGGGCGTTGATCGGCGTGACATTCGTCGACAAGACCGTGTTGAAGAAGCCGACGAGGGTGGCCCCAACCAGCATCTCGTTGTTCCCTTCCGACAGCTCGCCGTAGTACCTGATGGAGATGGTCTCGGTTCTGGCCGTCGCCACTTGACCGAGGAAGGCGCCGAGTCGACGCGCGAGCACCGTGTAGGGCTGGAGTCGTGTCAGTTCGTCCGGAGCCAGCGAGGGGTAGTTGACCGCGTTGCGCACCACCCCGCCCTTCAGATAATCGCGGACGCAGGTTGCCGTCTCCAGGCCGACCAGTTCCTGGGCCTCGCGGGTCGAGCCAGCGATATGTGGGGTCGCTACGACCTGCGGCAATCCGATCACGGCGCTGTCCGTCGGCGGCTCGGTCTCAAACACATCCAGCCCCGCCCCGCCGAGGGCGCCGCGCGCAATGGCGTCGGCCCGCGCAGATTCGTCGATGAGCGTGCCGCGCGCCGTGTTGATGATGCGCGCGGTCGGTTTGCACCGCGCCAACCGGTCGGCGTCGAACAGGGGACGGTCACCGGTGGAGGGCACATGCAGGGTGATGAAGTCAGCCTTCGCGCACAGGTCGTCGAGCTCGAGCAACTCGACGTTCAGATCCGCGGCCACTTGGCTCGCGATGAAGGGGTCGTGAGCGACCGCGATCATTCCGAACGCGTGTCCGCGGTGGACGACTTCGCGGCCGATGCGGCCGAGACCGACCACGCCCAGCACCTTGCCGTGCAACTCCGTACCGGTGAGGCGTTTCTTCTCCCAGCGGCCCGCTTTCATGTGGGCGTCGGCCTCCGCGATGGCACGGGCCGAGGACAACAGCAGTGCGAACGTATGCTCGGCCACGCTAATGCTGTTGGCGCCCGGGGCGTTCACGACCAGGATGCCGCGCTGGCTGGCGGTGTCCAGATCGACGTTGTCGACCCCGGTCCCGGCTCGGCCGACGACCTTGAGCGCGGGTGCCTTCCCGAGCAGATCTGCGTCGACGCGGGTCGCGCTTCTGACAATGAGCGCGTCGGCGTCAGCCAGCGCGAGCGCGAGTGTCTCTGGCGAACGACCGGTTTCCGCGTCCACGGTCCAGCCCTCGCTCGAGAGCAGGTCAGCGGCGGATGTCGGGAGAGGGTCGGCGATCACGATTTTCATGGATGACTCGGTTCCTGGTGGTGACTCGAGGCGGAGTGGTCGTCTCGAAAGGAGGCGCGGGACGTGTCCGCTCAGGGGAGGGATGGCCGCCCGGGGACGCTTCAGCCCGTACAGTATAATGGCCACCGTTTGCGGGGCTCGGTCACTACCCGTTCTCGCACCACGATGGTGCAATTCGCTAGAAGTCCCCGGCTGACGCGGCTCGCCGGCGGCCCGGGGTCGGTTTTTCCACAAGGTTTTCCACAGTTTCTGTGAAGATCTTGGCTTCGGCCGCGGGGACGTGCCCTAAAACGCGTACGTCCCGCTGACGGCGGCGTTCGCGATGTCGATGGACGGCGCCAGCGGACGGTTTTCAACAGTGTCACCTGGGGGCACATGTGCCTGCAGGATTATTCTGCCGCCATCGGTTCGACCGAGGGCAACTCACGGAGCGTGAAAGGAGTACGTACGCGTCATGAATCGAATAGTTAGCGTCATCGGTTCCGGTAACGTCGGCGCCACGGTGGCACGCAGCCTCGCCGACAAGGAACTGGCGGATGTCGTGGTGCTGGATATTCTGGACGGCGTGCCACAGGGGAAGGGCCTCGACATGCTCGAGGCCTGTCCCATCGAAGGATCCGACTCGCGCGTGCTCGGCACCAACGACTATGCCGACACCGCCGGGTCCGACATCGTGGTGATCACGGCGGGCCTCGCGCGCAAGCCGGGCATGAGCCGCGACGACCTGTTGCACAAGAACGCGGGCATTATCAAAGCGGTGACGATCGAGGTGGTGAAGCACTCCCCCGATTGCATCATCATTCCGGTCACGAACCCGCTGGACGCGATGTGTCAGGTCGTGTATCCCGAGTCCGGGTTTCCGCGTGAGCGTGTCGTCGGGATGGCCGGGGTCCTCGACTCGGCCAGGATGCGGTCGTTCATCGCCGAGGCACTGAACGTGTCGGTCGAAAACACCCATGCCTTCGTGCTTGGCGGGCATGGCGACACGATGGTCCCACTGCCTCGGTTTTCGACGGTGGCCGGCATCCCGATCACCCAACTGCTCGACGCGGCCACGATCGAGGCGATTGTGACCCGGACGGCGAAGGGGGGGGCCGAGATCGTCAAGCTGCTCGGCACCGGGAGCGCGTACTACGCGCCTGGGTCCGCCGTGGTCGAGATGGTGGCGGCGATCCTGAAGGACAAGAAGAAAATTCTACCGTGTGCGGTGTTTCTGCAGGGTGAATACGGCATCAAGGATCTGTTCGTCGGTGTGCCGGTCAAGTTGGGGGCCAGGGGCGCCGAACAGGTCATCGAAATCACGCTGGAACCCGATGAACAGTCGGCGCTCGACAAGTCGGCGGCCGCGGTGACCGAATTGGTGGGGATTCTCGGGGTCTGACCTCGAGACGAAATCTGCCGATTCCCGGTATGGGCATGAGGCGTTTCCCGGACCCCGGGGAACGCAGGAAATCGGTTTTTGGAGCGCGGCGCCCGGCTGGCAAGGCGCGACGAGGGAGCAGCCAGGCGGGCGCCCCGGCCGGGCGGGGACGACCGAGGAAGCGACGCCACCAGCCGGGATGCTCCGCCCGAAAACCGGGGTCCCCGCGGAGCGGCCACGTGGGTTCGGGGCGCAGCCCCGTCTGAGGGAAGACAGTGAAAATTCACGAGTATCAGGCGAAGGCGCTGTTGACCCGCTACGGGGTGGCCACGCCACGCGGCGAGCCGGTCTTTTCAGCCGACGAGGCGGCCGAGGCCGCGGAGCGTCTGGGGGCCGGCCGGGTCGTCGTCAAGGCGCAGATCCACGCCGGTGGTCGCGGGAAAGGCGGAGGGGTCAAGTTGGCCGACGACCCGGCGACCGCAGCGCGCATCGCGGGCGAGATGATCGGAATGACGCTGGTGACCGCGCAGACCGGTCCCGCCGGCCGCGTCGTGTCCCGCGTACTGGTCGAAGAGGGGTTGGACATCGCCACCGAGCTCTATCTGGGGCTCCTCGTCGATCGGGCGGAGCAAAAGCCCCTGTTCATGGCGAGCGCCGCTGGCGGAATGGATATCGAACAGGTGGCGGCCGACACACCGGAACTCATCCACAAGGTGCACATCGATCCGGGTCTCGGCCTGGCGGCCTTCCAGGCGCGGGGTCTGGCCGAGGCGATCGGCTTGACCGGGGTTCCGGCTCGCAAGGCGGCGGCGCTGATGCAACGTGTGTACGCGGCGTTTCTGGCCGTCGATGCGTCGATGATCGAGATCAATCCGCTCGTCGTGACCGGGGCTGGAGACGTGCTGGCGCTCGACGCCAAGGTGACGCTGGACGACAACGCGTCGTTCCGCCATGCCGATCTGGCCGACCTGCGCGATCTGGCGGAAGAAGAGCCGCTTGAGATCGAAGCGTCGAAGCATGAGCTGAATTACATCCGCCTCGATGGCACCATCGGCTGCATGGTCAATGGGGCCGGGCTGGCGATGGCCACGATGGACATCATCAAGCTAGCCGGTGGCGAGCCGGCGAATTTTCTCGACGTGGGGGGCGGCGCGAGCGCGGAGCAGATCAAGTCCGCGTTTCAGATTCTGTTGTCCGACACCAAGGTGAAGGCTGTCCTCATCAATATCTTCGGAGGCATCCTCCGGTGCGACATCCTGGCCGAAGGGGTCATCGCGGCCGTCACGCAATTGGGCGTCGACGTGCCGGTGGTGATCCGGATGGAGGGCACGAACGTCGACGAGGGGAAGCGGATGCTCAAGGAGAGTGGGTTGAATTTTTCGACCGCCGACAGCATGGGCGAGGCGGCCGACCTGGTGGTCGGACTCGCGGCGGGGGCTCAGTAAGGACACACGGAACTAGTGCCCTGTAACCATGATTCGCACATCAGTCGCCAGCGGGGCATCGCACCTGAGTGCGTTGTTCCGCGGTCACAAATACCCAATTTGCTCCCTTGTCACGCCTTTTCAGCCGCGCGCCGCGCTACCGACGTATGCGGCGAATCACGGTTACAGGACACTAGATGGCAATTCTGATCGACGCGCGTACGCGGTTGCTGGTGCAGGGGCTGACGGGGCGCGAAGGAACGTTTCACGCACGCCAGGCGGCGGACTACGGCACGACGGTCGTTGGTGGGGTCACGCCAGGCAAGGGGGGGACCACGCACGACGGGTTCCCCGTCTTCAACACCGTGGAGTCCGCGGTCCGAGCGACCGGGGCCGACGCGTCGGTCCTGTTCGTGCCGCCGAGCGTGGCCGCCGACGCCGTCATGGAGGCGGCGGATGCCGGAGTGGCCCTGATCGTCTGCATCACCGAGGGCATTCCTACGCTGGACATGATGCGGGCGCTGGCGTTTCTCGATGGTCGCACGAGCCGGCTGATCGGTCCGAATTGTCCCGGGCTCATCTCACCTGGTCGGGCCAAGGCCGGTATCATCCCCGGCCACATTTGCCGCGAGGGGCGGGTGGGCATCGTGTCGAAGAGCGGCACGTTGACCTACGAGGCGATCCACCAGCTGACGCGGCTTGGTCTCGGGCAGACGACCTGTCTCGGCATCGGCGGCGACCCGCTCATCGGAACCAGCTTCATCGACGCGCTCGCGTTGTTCGAAGCTGATGGCGATACCGAGGCGGTCGTGCTCATCGGTGAAATCGGCGGGACTGCGGAAGAGGACGCGGCGGCGTTTATCCGTGCCTCCGTGCGGAAGCCGGTCGTCGGGTTCATCGCCGGTCAAACCGCCCCGCCCGGTCGGCGCATGGGGCACGCGGGGGCGATCATCTCCGGCGGCAAAGGGACCGCGGCCGAGAAGATGGCGGCGTTGTCCGCAGCCGGCGTGACGGTCGTCAACAGCCCGTCCGAGATCGGCGCCGCGGTAGCGCAACGGCTGAGTCCGGAAGACGGTGGGAGCGTCGCCGCCGGGACCCCCTCGGGTGTGTGACCGAAAACGCTGCCACCTACAGGGTCTTGTATCGTCCGTTCCCAGAAACACAACAGATAGTGCTACAATGCGCCCGTTTGCCGGCCTCTGTCGTCGACATGTGTGGCCGTCTCTGGCGGCCATCTGACCTATCTCTCTCGTATCGAGGATCTGCATGCCCCCGTCCGACGCAGCCGTCGCTGAGCGTCCAGCCGTAGCGTCCACCACGCCGGTCATCAACGATTTCAGCATCCAAGTCGCCACCGTCAACGGTTCTGGCAGCCAGACCGCCAACCTCGTGCTGCTACGGTCGATTTTCCAGATGGGTGTCCCGGTGTCGGGGAAGAACATGTTCCCCTCGAACATTGCGGGGCTGCCCACGTGGTTCACCATTCGCGCCAACAAGCACGGCTACGTCGCGCGGAAGACGGAGATCGACTTTCTGGTCGCGCTGAATCCAGAGACAGCCCGGGAGGACGTGCTGAATCTCAAGCGTGGCGCCGCGGTGGTCTACGACGAACCACTGAAGCTGGATGCGCTGCGTGACGACCTGGTGTTCTATCCGGTGCCGTTCGACTCCCTGGTGGGCCAGATGTCTCGCGATGTCAAGCTCCGCCGTCGCGTGCGCAACATGATCTATGACGGGGTGCTCTCGCAACTGCTCGGCGTGCAGCTCGAGCAGATGGAGGTGGCGCTCCGCCGACAGTTCGGTTCCAAGCCGAAGGTCGTGTCGATCAATCGCGAAGCGCTCGACGTGGGGTTCGCGTTTGCGGAGCAGCACCTGGAGAAGCGCGACCCCTATGGTATCGAGCCGATGGATGAGAACCGCGGTCGCATCCTGGTCGATGGCAATGCGGCGGCCGCCATCGGCTGCCTGATGGCGGGGGTGACGGTGGTCGCCTGGTATCCGATCACCCCGTCGTCGTCGCTGTGCGAGACGCTCATCAGCTATCTGCGCAAGTACCGGGTGGACAAGGAGACCGGGAAGGCGACATTTGCGGTCGTGCAAGCCGAAGACGAGATTGCGGCGCTCGGGATGGTCATCGGCAGTGGTTGGGCCGGCGCGCGATCAATGACGGCGACCTCAGGTCCCGGCGTCTCGCTCATGGGGGAATTCGCGGGGTTGGGGTACTACGCTGAAGTGCCCGCCGTCATCTTCGACATCCAGCGGGTGGGGCCCTCGACCGGTCTGCCCACGCGCACCGCGCAGGGAGACGTGCTGTCGACCGCATTTCTGTCACACGGCGACAGCCGACACCCGTTGCTGTTCCCCTGCTCGCCCGAAGAGTGCTACTCGATGGCGATCAACGCCTTCGACCTGGCCGAGCGTTTTCAGACGCCGGTGTTCGTCATGAGCGATCTCGATCTCGGTATGAACACGTGGATGTCGCCGACGTTCGAGTACCCGACGAAGCCGATCGATCGCGGCAAGGTCCTGAACAAGGAGACGTTGGATCGGATCGGTCGCTTTGGCCGCTATCGGGACGTCGATGGCGATGGCATTCCCTACCGTTCGATCCCGGGGACGGACATGCCGGCCTACTTCTGCCGGGGGTCCGGGCACAACGAGTGGGGACAGTATAGCGAGCGGGCCGACGACTACCAGAAGAACGTCGACCGCCTGACGCGAAAATTTGAAACGGCGCGCAATTGGATGCCGGCGCCGATCGTCGAGATCAATCGCAAGGCGCGTATCGGTATCATCGCCTACGGCACCACGCACTGGGCCATCATCGAGAGCCGCGACCAGCTCGCGGCCGAGGCGGATCTGCAGACGTCGTATTACCGGTTGCGCGCGTATCCGTTTCGTTCAGCGCTGGCGTCGTTCATCGAGCGTCACGATCGTGTCTATGTCGTCGAACAGAATCGGGACGCGCAGATGTCGACGCTGATGCGACTTGAGCTTCGGGCGGAGCTGGCCGGCCGCCTTCGCAGCGTCCTGCACTACGCCGGCCTGCCGATCGACGCGCGGAGCATCACCGAGGATGTGCTCATCCAGGAGGGCTACCGGGTGGAGCACTCGGAGGCCGACGGGCCGTTGCCTCACAACGCCGGGGTCGGGGGCGAGTAGGCCGTCCCCGCTCTGAACCAGAATCACACCGCGCCGCACACACGACGAAGGATGTATCGTGGCTACAGCGACACCGCCTCCCAAGAAAATCAAACTCAACCGAATCGGGCTCGAGTTGCCAGTCTATCGTGGCGGCAAGACCACCCTCTGCGCCGGCTGCGGGCACAACGCCATCTCGGAGCGCATCATCGACGCCTGCTTTGCGATGGGCGTCGACCCGACGCAGGTGGTGAAACTCTCGGGTATCGGGTGCTCCAGCAAAAGCCCTGCGTATTTTCTCGGGTCGTCTCACGGCTTCAACACCGTGCACGGCCGCATGCCGTCCATTGGCACCGGCGCGCTGCTTGCCAACAAGCATCTCGTGGCCATCGGCGTGAGCGGAGACGGTGACACGGGAGCCATCGGGATCGGCCAATTCGTGCACCTCATGCGTAGAAACCTGCCGATTGTCTACATCATCGAGGACAACGGCTGTTACGGTCTGACCAAAGGCCAGTTTTCGCCGACCGCCGACGTCGGGTCGACGCTCAAGACCGGGGTCGTCAACGATCTCCCGCCCATCGACACGTGTGCGCTGGCGGTCCAGTTGGGCGCCACGTTCGTGGCGAGGTCGTTCTCCGGGGACAAGAAGCAGCTGACCGCCATTCTGAAGGCGGCGCTCAGTCATCGAGGCACCGCGATGGTGGACGTGCTGTCCCCCTGCGTGACGTTCAATGACCACGAGGGATCGACAAAAAGCTACGCCTACGTGAAGTCCCACGACGACCCGCTGGAGGAACTGGACTTCGTGCCGTTCTTCGAGGACATCACGATCGACTACGAACCGGGCACCACCCAGGAAGTGACCATGCACGACGGGTCGCGGCTCTACCTCCGTAAGCTGGACGAGAGCTACAACCCGACAGACAAGATACAGGCGTTGCGGGCGCTGTACGAGACGCATGCCCGCGGGGAGTTCGCGACCGGATTGATCTACGTCGATCCGATGGCCGACGACTTCCTGACGTCGCTGAATCTCGTGGACGAGCCGCTGGCCACGTTGCCGGAGCGTCGGGTGCGCCCGCCCCGGTCGGTGCTCGACGAGGTCATGGACGATCTTCGCTAGGGCACTAGTTCGCTTCACCGAACCACCAAGTCGGCCGCTCGGCTGGGTTGGGCACTGGACGCGCACTGGTCCGCGGGCCTTCGGGCCGGGGGCAAGGGCGTTTCAGGGCCGGTAGGCCGTGACAGACACGCAGGACAGGAGTGGACACAGAACCATGGAACGCACGTTCGCCATCATCAAGCCGGACGCCGTCGCGGCCGGACACAGTGGAGCCATTCTGCACCGTGTCGAAGCGGTCGGTTTTACGATTGCCGCGATGCGGCTGATCCGGTTGTCGAAAGGCGACGCGAAAGGCTTCTATGCCGTGCATCAGGCACGCCCGTTTTTCGACGATTTGACGACGTTCATGTCGTCCGGACCGGTGGTGGTGCTCGCCCTGGCCGCGCCTGGAGCCATCGGCAAGTGGCGAGCGCTCATGGGGGCGACGGACCCGGCCCAGGCGGACCCAGGAACGTTGCGACGTGAGTTTGGCAGTTCGATCGAGCGCAACGCCACGCACGGGTCGGACGCGCTCGAGACCGCGGCGTTCGAATTGAGCTATTTCTTTCGCGGCCTCGAGTTCGTCTAGTCGGGCGCCGAGGCAGTCTGAATCATGAGTATCAAGTCCGACCGGTGGATCAAGAAAATGGCTCAGAGCGGCATGATCGAGCCGTTCGTCGAGAGTCAAGTACGGACAGATGTGGTGTCCTTCGGATTGTCGTCGTACGGGTACGACATCCGGGTCGCCGACGAGTTCAAGGTCTTCACCAATATCAACACGACCGTCATCGATCCGAAGTCGTTCGATCCGCGGTCGTTCGTCGATCTGCAGTCCGATGTGTGTATCGTGCCGCCAAATTCGTTCGCGCTGGCTCGGACGGTCGAGTATTTCCGAATCCCCCGGGATGTGATGACCCTGTGTCTGGGCAAGTCGACCTACGCTCGGTGCGGCATCATCGTCAACGTGACCCCGTTCGAGCCGGAGTGGGAGGGGACCGCCACCCTGGAGATTTCCAACACCACGCCCTTGCCGGCAAAAATCTACGCGAACGAAGGCATTGCCCAGGTGCTGTTTTTCCAGAGCGACGAACCGTGCGAGACGTCGTATCGAGACAAAAAGGGCAAGTATCAGGCGCAACGCGACGTCACGTTGCCGAGAATTTAGCAACGAGCCGGGGGTACGCCCCGACTCCCACAGAGAAGCGCTGTGGGCGGTTTTCGGAGCACGCCGCCAGCTGGGATGCCTGCCCGAAAACCGGGGCCGTCGACTTCTTGACCAGGTGGGGGATGCATAGTAGTATCCAGCCGTACATGGTGAACGCTTGGCGCCACCGCTTGTGCCATAAAGCACAAGCTGGTCATGCGCAGGGTTGACGATGTTCCCGATTTCCTCCCAGTTCTGATGCAGAAACTTGGCGAGCGCGAGCCCGAGCGCCCCCACAGCGCGGTTGCGCCAGCACCGTCGCTGGCCGTCCAGTTTTTTCTGATTCCCCTCACAGTGGTCGCCGTTGTCGTGGCGATCTACGGTGGATTCCGGATGATGGTGGCCGACGAACGGTCGCCGGTCGAGTATCTGAACGACGTCCAGAATGGCGGCCGGGATCGCCGGTGGCCGGCGGCGTACGAGCTGTCGCGCCTGATGAGCGATCCAGGCGTCCAAGCGAAGTTTCCCGACCTGGCCCCGGCGCTGGTGAGTGCGTTCGTGGAATCGGACGGCGACGATCCGCGGATCCGTCGGTATCTGGCCATGGCCATCGGTCGGTTGGACCCGGTGCCGTCCGCGGCTGTCGCCACGCTGACCGAGGCGCTCCATGACCCCGACAGCGAGACGGTCATCAGCGTGATCTGGGCGCTGGGTGCGTTGGGAGACGGCACGGCCGTACCGAGCATCGTCGAGTCGTATCAGTCGGCTGATGCCGGGGTGAGGAAGATGGCCGTGTACGCCCTGGGGGGCTTGCCCGACGACGGGACGTTCACGACGCTGCGCGCCGCCCTCGATGACCCGGTATCCGATGTGCAGTGGAACGCGGCAGTGGCGTTGGCGCGTCACGCCGACGACCGCGGGTTGACGGTGTTGCGTCGCATGCTCGACCGTGAGTATGTGAGTCGTCAGGTCACGGCATCGGCGACGCTGCAGGACCCGGCGAGCGATGTCATGATCAGCGGGTTGCGTGCCGTGGCCGCGCTCGGCGCGGCGAGTGTGGCGGGCGACTTGCGGGCGACGGTCGAGGCACTCGCTGGTGGGGACGAGAGCTTAAAGGTACGCCAGGAGGCGATGCAGACGCTGAAGGCCTTCGAGGCGGCGCCGTTCGGTCGCAACGTCGCCGAGCGGCAGTAGGCTGACGCTGGACCCACGGACCGGTGCGGATGGGTGTGCTGACCACGTGACGACAGCGTGTAGACGATGAGACTGTAGAATGGCTGACGAACCGAAGACCCCCACCCCTGAGACCCCGCCGGCGCCGGTCGCGGCCGCGAAGGCTGCGCCAAAACCGGCCGCCAAGCCCGCCGCGGCGGCCGCAGCCACCGGGAATGACGCGAAGCTTGCGGGGCGCACGACGACCCCCGCGGCCCGCGCGAAGAAAAAGGCCCCGGCCGAGGATGACTCGTCGCCCCTGATGGGACGTCGCGGCTGGATGGGACTGGCGTGGGGCGCGTTTACCGCCGCCAACGCCGGATGCCTGGCCGCCACCGGTCGTTTCATGTTCCCGAATGTGCTGAACGAGCCGCCCTCGCAGTTCGCGGTCGGATTCCCCGGCGACTATGGGATCGGCGTCGACGAACGATACAAGGACACGCAGGGCGTCTGGATCGTGCGCACCGAGAACGACTACACCCACGAGGCGCCGGGTTTCTACGCGTTGTTCTCGATCTGCACGCACCTGGGGTGCACGCCGAACTGGTTGTCGGCGGAGAACAAGTTCAAGTGCCCCTGCCACGGCAGCGGGTTCCGGCCGACCGGGATCAACTTCGAGGGGCCGGCTCCGCGACCGTTGGAGCGCACACGTATCGGGCTGGCCGAAGACGGCCAGATTCTGGTGGACAAGGGGCAGAAGTTCCAGGAAGAACTGGGCGGGTGGGCCGACCCGGATTCCTTCCTCCAAACGTGAGGGTCGCCAGGGACACCAGATTCTCCCAGATACTCGACGTCCAGCAGTGACACTCATGTCCGCCTATGGCCGCTAACCGACACATGGCTACGAAGACCATCGAACCGAAAGCCCCCGCGCTCGTCCGCGCCTGGGACTGGATTACCGAAACGCAGATTTGGACATCGATTTTCCGGCACACCGCGCCGATCAACGATCGGAACCGGGTGCTGGTCATGCTCTCGAACGTCTTCCTGCACCTGCACCCGGTGCGGTTGCGCAAGTCGGGCGTCCGGCTGCGATACACCTGGTGCATGGGTGGCATCAGCTTCTTTCTGTTTCTGGTGCTGACGTTCACCGGCTTGCTGTTGATGTTCTATTACCGCCCGACCCTCGAGTATGCGTACTCGGACATCGTCGGTCTGCGGGAGCACGTCCCGCTGGGCATCATGCGTGAAATGCATCGGTGGGGCGCGCACGCGATGGTCATCACCGTCTGGCTGCACATGTTCCGCGTCTTCATGACCGGGTCCTACAAGCCGCCCCGGGAGTTCAACTGGAATGTCGGGGTCATCATGCTGGTCCTGACCCTGCTGCTCTCGTTCACCGGCTATCTGTTGCCCTGGGATCAGCTGGCGGTGTGGGCGATTACGGTTGGCTCGAACATGGCCCGGGCGACACCGTTGCTGGGCTATGAGGGCCCCGGGGCACAGTTCATGGCGCTGGGCGGCGTCCCACTGGTGCACCAGGCCGACGACGCCCGGTTCGCGCTGCTCGGCGGCACGATGGTCGGGGAGGGGGCGTTGCTGCGGTTCTACGTGCTGCACTGTGTCGCCCTGCCGCTCGTGATCGGATTCCTGATGGCCGTGCATTTCTGGCGTGTGCGCAAGGATGGCGGCATCTCCGGGCCGCTCTAGGAATCAGGTGTGACTCGCTGACCGGATAACGACTTATGGACGCGCTGAAAAACTTTATCGACCTGTTTGCCGACCCCCGGTTGTTTTTCGCCATGACGGTCTCGGCGCTGGTGCTGGTCGTCTGGAAGCGCGAGGCGTTCGCCAGCAACAGCTGGGGCTGGGGGCTGATGGGCTTTCTGGCCCTCTTCTTCGGGTTTGGGCTGACGGACGAGAACTTCCAGCTGATCATCGGCAAGCCGGACAATGTCCCGATCGTGGCCTTGATCTTCCTGCTCATCTTCTTCACCTGGTACTCGCTGCGGGAAGGGGTGCGCAACGACCGACGCATCGCGGCCGGGGAGCCGCCGGTGGAGAAGGACGAGGCCGATCGGGTGTGGACCTGGCCGGATCTGGTTTACACCGAGTTGATCGCGATGGTGGTCTGCATGGTGGTCCTGATCGTGTGGTCGATCGTCCTCGAAGCGCCGATCGAGCAGCCGGCCAACAACGCCAACACCCCGAACCCGTCGAAGGCCCCGTGGTATTTCCTGGGGCTGCAGGAGATGCTGGTCTACTTCGACCCGTGGTTGGCCGGCGTGGTGCTCCCCTCGCTCATCGTCGTCGGGCTGATGGCGATTCCCTACATCGACAAGAATCCGAAGGGGAACGGGTACTACACATTCAACGAGCGCAAGGCCGAGATCACGATCTTTCTCTTTGGCTTCGTGGTGCTCTGGTCCTCGCTGATCGTGCTGGGCACGTTCCTGCGTGGTCCCAACTGGAACTTCTTCGGACCGTTCGAGTTCTGGGACATCCACAAGCTCGAGGCGCTGACGAACGTCCAACTCTCGGAGTACATCTGGGTGCGGGGACTCGGGATGGCGCTGCCGGACAACTGGTTCCTTCGGGAAATCTTCGGGATCGGCCTCACGCTCTTCTACGTTGCCGTGCTCCCGGTCGTGCTGGCCAAGAAGGGGCTTGTCAAATACTACGAGAAACTCGGGCCGGCACGGTATTACGTCGCCGTGATGCTGTTTCTCATGATGCTGTCGTTACCGGTGAAGATGCTGATGCGTTGGGTGTTCAATCTCAAGTACATCGTGTCGATTCCGGAGTTCTTTCTCAATATCTAGGCTAGGACACTTGACTTTGAGGCCGTCCCCGGACGGCGAGATGTTGCGCCATGGCAGATAAGCGGGCAGTTGGACACGCCTACAACATCGATTTCCTGAATGTGGTCTTCGCTGCGTCCAGTCTGTTCGTGCTGTTCTCGACAGTCTGGATGGTCTGGGACGACTACGACCGGGAGTGGAAGAACTACCAACGTCAGTTCTCGCAGCTCGAGATGGAGGTCACCCGGCTGGGGCTGGAGCAGGCTCAGGCGGATGTCGACCAGACTCAGCTGGCGGAGTTGACGGCGGCACGCCAGACGGCCGGGCAGCAGGCCGCCGCCAGTGCCGATCAGGTGGCCGAGCTCGAGAGTCAGCTCGCCGAGGTTGAACGGCAACTGTTCGTGGCGACGCAAAACTACCAGTTCTTCAAGGCGAACTACGACGTCGACCGCTACGCATTCGAGGTGGGCCGGGAAGAAGCGCACGCGGAACATCCAGACGAGGCGGTCGAGTTCGAGGGGGAGGACGAGATCGCCGCGCAACACGAGGAGTGGGTGGCGCTCGGACTCGAAGTTGAAGCGCTGGACGCCCAGCGCGAAGCACTGCGTGACCAGATCGCGGCGATCAACGCGGACGTCGACACACTGGACGAACAGCTCGGCGAGTTGACGGGGGAGACCGACCGCCTGCGGGGCCTGGTCAGCGACCTGCAGCCCAGTCTGATCGAAGACTATCTGTTGAACGCCCCGATGCTCGATTTCATGGCGCCGACCCTGACGGTGCGGCAGGTCATCACGCCGAACATGATCGACGATGTGAACTTCACGCGGGTGGCCAAGATGGACCGGTGCCAGACATGCCATCTGGCTATCGACCGCGAGGGCTACGAAGAGTATCCACAGCCGTTCCGCACCCATCCGAACCTCGATGCGTATGTCGGCAGCGGGTCACCGCACCCGGTGGAGTCGACTGGCTGTACGGTGTGTCACGAGGGTATGGGCCAGTCGATTTCGTTTGTCGATGTCGCGCACAGCCCGTCGAGCTCCGAGCAGATGGTGCAGTGGGAAGAGGATTACGACTGGGAGGAATCGCATCTGTGGGACTACCCGATGCTGCCGACCAACATGACCGAGGCCTCGTGCGCCAAGTGCCACAAAGAGGAGACCTTCATACCGGAAGCAACCAACCTCAACCTCGCCTACGGGATGTATGAGCGGGCCGGGTGCTATGCCTGTCACACGACCCGTGGGTTCCAGGATCTGCGGAAGCCAGGTCCGAACCTGACGAAGATTGCCTCGAAACTCGACGAGCAGTGGGTGGCGGACTGGATTCGGGACCCGCGCGCGATCAAGGCCAGTACGTGGATGCCGCGTGTCTGGTACAACTCGAACACCGACACGCCCGAGTATGCCGTCCGCAACGAGGTCGAGATCGACGCGGTCGTCGCGTATCTGTTCGCCAACTCGGAGGACCACGAGTTGGCGGTGCCGAATCCGAACAGGGGAGACGCCGCCAACGGTCAGCAGATCGTCGAGTCGGTCGGGTGTCTCGCCTGCCACATCACCGGCGATGAGTCACGCGAAGATGCGGGACCGCGACGGACATTCGGACAACCCTTACAGTCGGTCGGCGACAAGACCAGTTTCGAATGGTTGTTTGACTGGGTCCGCGACCCGCGACACTACAGCGCCGAGACCTACATGCCGGACCTGCGGCTGACCGACAGCGAGGTGGCCGACGTAGCCACGTATCTGTCGGGGTTGACAGGAGGCAACCCGACGGCCGCCGGGGCGACCTACGCCGCCTCGGATGTGGACGACGTGTTGCTGGACTACATGCGCGCGATCGTGCCGTTCGAAGAGGCCCAGGCCACCATGTCGGCCATGAGCGCCGAGGAGCGGTTGGTCGAGTTGGGCGAGCGGGCCATCGGACGATACGGGTGTTTCAGTTGTCACGAGATCAGTGGGTTCGAGGACACCCAAGCGATCGGGACCGAGTTGTCGGAAGAAGGCACCAAGTTGCTGCCGCAGTTCGACTTCGCGTTCATGCATGACATTCCGCACACCAAGCGCGACTGGATCAAGAACAAGCTCGCAGACCCGCGTATCTACGATACGAACCGCATTCTCCAGCCGCTCGAGAAACTGAGAATGCCGGATTTCGGCTTCTCCGAGGACGAGGCCCGGTTGCTGACGACGGCGGTCATGAGCTTCCAGCGTGACATCCAGCCGAAACGTTCCCACGTGCCCAGGTCGGCGCGGAAGGACGCCATCATCGACGGTCGGAATTTGACCCGGCGTCGGAACTGCGTGGCCTGTCACGAGATCGAGGGCGACGGCGGTGACTACCGCGACCTGGTGGAGGATCCGTCGCTGGCGCCGCCCCTGCTGACCCCGGAAGGGGCCAAGGTGAAGCCCGATTGGCTCTACGCATTCTTCCGCGGACCGATCACCATCCGTCCCTGGCTCGATGTGCGGATGCCGACTTTTGGCCTCGAGGACGACCACTGGAATGGGGTGATCGACTATTTCGCGGCGGTGTCCGACTCGGTCGGGCCGTTCCAGACCCATGCAACGGTGACTGACCGAGAGGTTCTCGACACCGGTGAGGAGCTGTTCGAGCTGCTGCGCTGTCAGCAATGCCATGTGCTAGACACGATTCCGGAGGGTGAAGACGTGTCGAACCTGGCTCCCGATCTTCGGATGGCGTCGGAGCGCTTGCAGCCGGATTGGATTGTCGACTGGCTGGTCAGTCCGCTGGCGATTCAGCCGGGCACTCGCATGCCGGGGTTCTTTACGGAGTTGCCAGGGTCGTTCTACCCGCAGTTCGAGGAGGACGGTGTTGCCCAGATCGAGTCGATTCGGGACTACCTGCTGACCTTCCGCGGTGGACCGAGCCCGCTTGGTGGGAATTAGTACGCTGTTTCCTCGACGGGGCTGCGCCCCGAACCCCACGCGGCCGCTCCGCGGGGACCCGGTTTCCCGGCGAGGCGCCCGTCTGACGGCGTTGCTTCCTCGCTCACAGCCCACCTGGCTGCTCCCTCGTCGCGCCTTGCCAGCTGAACGCCTCGCCGGGAAACCACGATCCTGCCCAAGTCGGGGCCTCAGCCCCACTCCGTGACCGCGGGGGCGCGCTGTCGCGCGCCCTGTTCTAGTCCATTGTTTCTGCAGTGGTGAGCGTCGCGCCGGCGGCGGTCATCTCGTCCAGGGCGCGCTGGCCATCGCCAGCGGTCTGGTCGACGGCGGCTACGGCATCCAACAGCAACGTCACGTCAAATCCCGCCATCAGGGCGTCCAGCACCGAGGCCCGGACGCAGTAGTCGGTGGCGAGTCCGCCGATTACGAGGTGGGTGACACCGCGCCGAGCCAGGTCGTCCGCCAACACCGTTCCACTCCCCGCGTCAAGACACCCGTCGAACGCGCTGTACCCGTCGCCGTCGATCTCTGTGCCCTTGTTGACGATGACCGTATCCGTCGGTAAGCGTAGGTCGGGGTGAAACCGTGCGCCGGCGGTGCCGGCGACGCAGTGCACGGGCCAGGGACCATGCGGGAGAAAGTGCTGCGAGTTGGCCGGGTGCCAGTCCCGCGTCGCGTAGCACGTCAGCCCCCGGTCGTGGGCGGTGGCCAAGACGCGGTTGAGCACCTCCACCACCTGGTCGCCGGCCGGGACCGCCAATGCGCCGCCGACACAGAAATCGCGTTGCACGTCGACGACGAGCAGGGCTGTGGAATCTGCGTGAGCACGCGGCGTCGGCGAGCCGGACGGCGTCGTCATCGGTGATACGTTACCATCCGTCCGATGCCCGGGGCCCTGTCGACGGATCTCTACGAATTGACGATGGCGGCCGGCTATCATGCCGCCGCTGACGACACCGTGGCGTCATTCGAGCTGTTCGTGCGGGAACTCCCGGCGGACCGCGCCTATCTGGTGTCGGCCGGCCTGGAGCAGGCACTCGACTTCCTGCGCGACTGGCACTTCACGGCCGACGACATCGCCTACCTGCGTTCCGTCCCGGCGCTCTCCGGCGCCTCGTACGATTTCTTCGACGTCTTCTTGCCGGGGGTGCGGTTCACGGGAGACGTGTGGGCCGTCACCGAGGGCCTGCCGGTGTTCGCGGGCGAGCCGCTGCTTCGGGTGAGGGCACCGTTGGCGGAAGCGCAGCTCGTGGAGACCGCACTACTCGCCATCACGTTGTTTCAGACCTCGGTGGCGAGCAAGGCGTCACGCGTCGTCCAGGCCGCGGGGGGACGACCGGTCATCGAGTTTGGCGCTCGTCGCGCCCACGGGCTCGACGCCGGGGTGTATGCGGCCCGCGCCGCGTATCTGGCCGGGTGCGAGGCGACATCGAATGTCGACGCCGGACATCGGTTCTCGATTCCGGTGTCGGGGACCATGGCCCATTCGTGGGTGATGGCGCACGACGATGAGCTCACCGCGTTCACCCGGTATTGCGCCGTACACGGCCCGCACTCGGTACTGCTGATCGACACCTACGACACCCTGGCGGCGGCGCGGTGCATCGTGAGCGCCGGATTGCGCCCGGCCGCGGTCCGCGTGGACAGTGGTGATCTGGCCGGACTCAGCGTCGCGGTTCGGGGCATCCTCGACGGCGGCGGGCTGCGCCAGACGAAGATTCTCGTGAGTGGCGATCTGGACGAGCACCGGATAGACACGCTGATGGCGGCTGGCGCGCCGATCGATGGGTTCGGCGTCGGGACGGCGGTGACCACCTCGGCTGACGCGCCGTCGCTCAGTGGCGTCTACAAGCTGGTGGAGGTGGTGCGGGACGGCACGACGGTGCCGGTCGCGAAGCTGAGCCCGGGGAAGCGCACGCTGCCCGGCGCGAAACAGGTATGGAGGGTGGCTGAGGCCGGGAAGGCGCAGCGAGACGTGATGGGGATGGCCGATGAGTCGGGACCTCCGCAGGGCATGCCGCTGCTGCGGCGCGTGATGCGGGACGGACGCCTGACGGATCCGGCGCCGCTCCTCGACGCTATCCGCGATCGGTGTCGATCCGAGGTGGCGGCACTGCCCGCCGGGGTACGACGCCTCACCGATGCCGAACGGTTTCCGGTCGAGCTCTCCGCCGCCCTGGACCGACTGTCTCGTCGGGTCGGCGACCCCGGCGACCACCCAGCGGCATTGTCAAGTTGACGTTGAACAGGCAGGCGCCGCCCCCGATGAGGCGATGACCCATTCTTCAGCTTCAGACGCAGGTCACCTCTCGCCAGACACCGAAGGCCCGTGTTCGCAAGAGCCGATGATGGACGGCCCGCAGGAGGTGGCGGCCTACGCGGAAGAGATTCTGCACGGGGCCGTGCACCGCGAGAAACCGTTGCGCGTGCGCGGCGGACTTAAAGCGCCGCATCTGGCGTTCCCGCTGCCGGGTTGGTTGGTGAGAGGCTTCGGCTCGGTTGTTCGCGTACCGGTCCGTGCAGTGGACGAC
>Ga0066376_10001888_pt1 | contig 19950 bp, 17 predicted proteins | sample Knorr_S15_td_Bot_FD_77009 | JGI IMG/M metagenome (GOLD analysis project Ga0066376, IMG submission 77009) | Marine microbial communities from Southern Atlantic Ocean transect - Knorr_S15_td_Bottom_ad_5009_LV_A | ecosystem: Environmental > Aquatic > Marine > Oceanic | place: Southern Atlantic...
CCCCGGGGCTGACCGGGAAGATCACGGTGGTGTCGCTCTGGACCTCCACCACCCCCAGATTCTGGGACGGCAGGCTGGGTTCGACCCCGACAAACCCGGAGTAGATCTGCACCTGTGATTTGTATCTTCCCGGAGGCACGCCGATGGCAAACTCGGCGGGTCCGGGTGCTATAGATGCCCAGAAGAAACCACCCCCGTCGAGGTCCACCAGAGACACGCTGCCCCCGATACTGGCAGGGAGCACCACCGTCTCCCCCGACTCGTCCACCAAGCGGCCCGACAGGGCCAGACCTCGCTCCAGGACCAGGCTCACCAAGGTGTCCTGGAGCACCGTCAGCTGGGGTAGCTGCCGCGGCGTCAGAAAGGGCGGGGGTACGTTGCTCACTGCGAGCTCATAGGACCCGGGCAGGACCTCCAGAGCGACGCCTTCGCCGGCCCGTGTCTGTAAGCTCTGCCCCGACTGGCTGGCCAAATTCAGATAAACCCAGACACCGTCGATCCCTACCCCTTCCTCGTCCACCACATTGACGGTCAGACTCAGCCCCGCCGCCAGGGTGACGTCGAACACCGTGTCCCTGACCAGATCGATGCTACCGTGACCTTGGGGGGGCGATGCTCCGCCGGACAGCGGCCGTGTACTGATGTCGTACTCGCCCGCGGACAGCTTGATGGAATACGTGCCTTCTGAGTTGACCGAGACACGGCGACCGCTACCTGCCTGTTCGATTAAGATGTACTGGCTGCCAACCGGGGCCCCGTGACTGTCTCGCACCACGCCGCTGAGCACGTATGTCAAAGGTAGCGATAGCTCGTAATCCGCATCGCCATCGATCCATACGCCGTTGCGCACAATACTCCCCCAACGGCTCTCCTCTGCCGGTACAGCACTCAGAGTGTAGGTACCAGTCGGCACGTTGAACTCGACCACTCCGGCGCTATCAGACCTGGCCCTGCCGGTAAAGAACACGCCTGACCGGGCGTTCCACGGCTCGTCCAGTCTCACCGTGATCCCCGCCAGTGGCGTGCCGCCCGAATCGGTGACCGTCGCCACGAAGCGATGGGCGGGAACCCCGGTCACCACCGTCTTGCCCCGCGCCAGCAGGGTCCCATCCGAGTAGATGGCGAGCTCGAGTGCCGCCGTATGCTCGCGCTCAAGGTTGGACGGAAACCGCACGTAGGGGAAGCCCGTCGGGCTGACGTTGATGCCGATGGTGCTATCTCCTGGCCCCAGCGGCGACAGTTCCAGACTCGGATCCAGGATCTCCAGGAGATCGCTCTCCGTGGCCAGTTCCGCTCGAAGCGCCGTAGCGGGGCTCCCCCCGGTATTGGCCACATGGAAGTTGATGGCCACTCTTCCACCCGCCGCCACACGCTCTGCCGCGGGAGCCAGGAAGGTCAGCTCAACCGCCGGTGGACTCATCCGCAGCTTCGCCGACAGGCGATCGCCCGCTATGGTGATCTCGGTCAGGTGTATTCCGTGCGCCCCGTCGCTGCTGGTCGCGGGGAGATTTGTGTCCGGGGTGAAACTGCGGTACCTCACCCCGTCAAAGGGGTCGGTCGCATCTCCCAGATTACCGCCGTGGCGGGCCGTATAGGTCGCGTCGTGGGCCCAGAAATCGAGATTGTCGCCGCCGCCATCGGCATTGGCCACTTCCCCCAGCGGAAACCCCGCGTCCGCCCAGCGGCCATCCGCACACTCCAGATCCACCTTCCACCACGGGGTGACCTCACCTTGGTATACCTGCCGACCCACGTGCCAGACCAGCAGACCCTCAGCCGGTATGCCCCGGTCGTAGAACGTGCTGCTCCGGCGTCGGTACTCGAGCAGCAGATAATCCCTGCCGCTCAACGGCACCCAGTACACCTGGCCCGTCGCCCCCACCTGCTCCAGTTCCACTGTGACCTCGATGCCTTCGGGTCGCAAGACCTCGGCCCAGCCAAGGCGCTGCCGACTCCAGGCGCTGAGACTGGTCGGGCCGGGCGTGCCCTTCCATCCCAGCGCACCCCAACCCATCAGGCCCCAGGCGCCAATGCCGGCGGAGTCCTGTTCGGGCGTGGCATCCGGGTCCCGAAAATACGCCGTGTCGAACAGATCGGGGAGGCCGAGCAAATGCCCGAACTCGTGGCACATCGACCCCACGGCCTCGGCGAATGTCGCCCCCTGTTGAATAGTTCCCTGATCGGGTGACACCCGTGTCGGCTGGCCTCCCTGCCCCTGGTCATCGGTCGTGTACGGGCTCCAGTTCCCAAGTGCCCCCCTGCCCGTCGCCGGCCCTATGATGAAATTGGCGGGTGCATTGGCGATCACGATGAAGACGGCATCGACCAGACCATCATCATCCCCCGAGGACGGGATGCCATCCGGTCCATCGTTGTCGAAGCGCGAGAAGTCCACTTCCGCGTCCGCCGCCGCCAGTATCTCGAGGCTGAACTCCCCGAACTTGCCCTCTTGCGTCGGCTCCGCCGACAGGTAGTAGGACGCATCATGCCGAGCGTGGTACACCCTCGGCCCCACCTCGCCCCCCACGTGGAGCGCGTCGAGAGACATGGTATCGTAGAAGTGACTGAGGCTCCCCGGGAGCGACGGATCCAGCAGCTGGGCGCCCCATGTCGGCACTTCTTGCCAAGCGACGTCGTCGGCAAAGGCGGCGAAAATGACCAGGGCATTCCGCTGTCCCTGGTGGAGACGGCCGGCAGGCTTGGCCGCGACTTGGTCCGGGGGTTGGGTGCTCGTGCTCACTCCCTCCGCCCCGCCGGCGCACACAAATCCCCTGGCTGGCGCGGCCCACAGCAAACTTGCGAACAGGGGGAGAGCGAGCAGCGTGCGGATACTTCCCATTCATCGCCTCTCTCGTGTCACTCAGCAGAGCAGATACTACGCGACCTCTAGCAGCCCATCGATAAAGTCGCTTTATCAACGGACTGCTAGGTGAAATGAACTCATTCCCGCTGGACATGGCAACTCAAATCTGGCGCCTTGACGAAAGATCCCGCAGTCTTGAATCCTGAGCTGGTGACGGGGGGACATCCCCTTCTTACTTACGCGCCTCCAGGTGCGCGGCCGCTGCATGATCTACGGCATCCCGGTCGAGCGTGAAGCCGAGCCCCGGTCCGTCGAAAATCGGTAGACGACCGTCGACGGGGGTGAGATCGGGCTCGGCCACCAGGTCGCGCTGCAGGAGATGCCACATGATCTGATGGCCGTCGTCGGAATTTGGCACGGTGGCGATCACCTGATTCGAGGCACAGGTGGTGATGCCCGACTCGAAGACGCCGTGCAGGCACAGGTTGATGCCGGCGGCCTCGGCGATAGCCGCCGCCTTGCGGTAATTGAGCAGTCCACCGGTCTCGTGGATTCCCAGGACAATGACATCGGCCGCCTGGCGTGGGCAGATCTCGTAGACTTCGGCCTCGGTGAACACCGACTGATCGGCGGCGATGGCGACCTCGACCGAGGCCTTGACCTGAGCCAGGGCCTCGATACTGTGGCTCGGCGTCGGCTGCTCGATAAACTCCGGCTCGAAGGGCAGCAGCCTGCGCGCCATGCGGATGGCGGTCAGCGGATCCCAGGCCTCGTTGGCGTCTAGGCGCAGGCGGCGATCGCCGATGGCCTGGCGCACGGCGGCGGTGTTTCGCAGATCGATGTCATCGCCGCGGCCGATCTTGAGATAAAACACCTCGTAGCCCTCGGCCACGAGCTGACTCGCGTGGGCCGCCAGTTCTTCGTCGGTATCGCCCTGAAGGAAGGCGAAGTACTGCACCTGTTGGTGCACGGCTCCGCCGAAGAGCTTGTGCACCGGCAAGTCAGCGGCCTTGCCGATCACGTCCCACTGAGCCATCTCGAGGCCGGCGAAGGTCTGTCGGAAAAACCGCGGCGAGGGGTTGCCGGTGGCGGCGGTGGCGTACAGGGAGCGCATGATGTCGGCCACGTCGTGCGGATCGCGGCCGACCACGAGATCGGCCACCGCCTCGTACACGCTGGTCACCGTCTCGACCGACTGCCAGGGCAGCGATTCGCCGACACCGGTCAGGCCCTCGTCTGTATGCACTTCGATGAGGACGACGGTGGTCCCCCGGTCGACACCCTTGGCCCAGTGGTAGGGCACCTTGAACGGGAGCAGGAGCGGGGTCGTTTCGACGGCGGTTATCTTCATGGCTTGCTTCCGGATAGGGGATACTTGCGATGGCAGGCGCAAACATAGCCCTCGCGCCGTACTGGTCAAGGTCTGAACGCCCGTCCGGCGGCGAGGTGTTCACTTCGCGCCTACGCCAACACTCCGGTGGTGACACTAACGGTTTGGGCAGACTGGCGTTCGCGTAGCGCCGCGCTATCTTTTCCAAGCCCTACTGGTCAACCTCTGCAAGCTCGAACCGGATCAAGGCAATGGGCGCCACCCCAGAACAGCGGAAGTCGTGGGAAGATGACGGGGTTCTCACCGTGCCGGATGCGGTCGTGGGCAACGAGCTCGAGCGCTTGCGGGAAGCATTCGATCGTCGGGCCGACGATGCCAAGCAGGACTGGCTGAGAGGGGTTGCTGCCGGTACTCAGCCAGCCGCTTTCTTCGATATCCCCAATCCCCTGGAGAAAGACAGCATTTTCGTCGACCTGGCCGATCACCCGAGCTACTACCCGTTGCTGGTCGACTTTTCAGCCGGTCAGGTCTGCATGCAGTTCCCGCAATTCAGGACTGTGCCACCCAGTCCCCTGAGCTATGTGGGATGGCACTTCGACGTTCCCTTCTCAAACCCGCTCCACATGAAAGTCCAGCTCTATCTGGACGACGTGGGAAAAGACGGCGGTGCTTTCGCCTACGTGCCCGGGAGCCACCTCCCCGAGAACGATCCCCTGCCTCAAGTGCGCCATCTGGAGGACATGCCGGGACATCGGACGTTTCCCGGATCCGCGGGCACCGCCATCCTTTTCAACAGTTGGGGCATGCACACATCGATGGTCAACCTCACCCTCAAAGCGCGAAAATCGATCATTCTCATCTACGAAGTATTCACCGAAGAGAACTACGACCCTGAGCGCTATAGCTTCCTGGCCGACCGCCTGGTGACGGCTGAACAGCGCCGCCTCTTCGGACTCGAACGCACCCCGTCCAACACTAGACACGGCTGACGTGACCGGAATGGCTGACGAAGACGAATCATCCGCAAGAGCCGCGTACATCGACTCTCACGCACACGTCTTCTCTCGCCTTTCGTCCGAATTTCCTCGCCGGACCAGCGACCTGTTCCCCGCCGAAAGGGAAGAGCCGGTCGAGAAGCTTCTCGGTGAGATGGAATCTAATGGCGTCAGTCAGGCTGTTCTGGTTCAGATTGGCGGCAGCTCCCTGGAGCATCACGCCTACCTCCGCCATTGCCTCAAGGAGTACCCGGGGCGCTTGTGCGGCATCGGCTGCGTTCCCACGGACTCCGATTCCATCCCAGCGCACATGGACCGCCTGGCCGACTACGGCATCATCGGCTTTCGCCTGTCGAGCATGGGCGGACCCGTGGACCCCCTCGAGCCGGTGGATGTGCGCGACTGTATCACCTATCCGATCTGGAAACACGCCGCCGAGAAGGATTATGTCCTTTATCTCTATCCTCGAGCCATCGACTCCCATGTTGTACCGTTCCTGCTCGACGCCTTTCCTCAAGTTCGCGTCGTCTTCAACCACCTCATGGTGTGCCCGGGCGAAGGCAGGCTCAGCATCGACGACAAAGGCAGACCACATGTCGACGTGGCCATGCCGCCGATGACGCGCTACTCGACCATGGGTCTGAAGGTGGGCAGGGTGCAGGAGAACACCCGCGGCCTCCACCAGTATGAGAATGTCTGCGTGCAGATTTCCGGACAGTACGCCTTCAGCCGGGAGGCGTGGCCTTACCGGGACCTGGCCGACTGGCACGCCTGCCTGAAATTCGTCTTCGGGTCCTCGCGCCTCATGTGGGCCACCGACTTCCCGTGGATCGTCGAGGATCCCGGCTACGGCCGTCTCGTTTCGATTCTGGAGGAGTTGCTGCCCGATCTGTCTGATGCCGAGCGCGCCGATGTCATGGGAGGCACGGCGAGCGCCTTCCTGCAGTTCCCTGGACGCGGGAACCCATACATATGAGTGGGATGGGAGGGATGAGGAAGGTCGCGCGCTGGCATCGGGCCTCTACCTCTAGCGGCTGCAGACGGGTGAGGGGGCCACGGCAACGCAAAAGCTGATGCTGTTGCGTTAACAGTCCGTTGAGTCGCTTTGCTGGCGAGATGCGTCCTGGTGGACTTGCACTTGGGCGCTGCTGTGCGCATCATTTGCAGTCAACCATCGTCCCAGCATACTGACCAGGGCGCCGTGCCTGATCGGAGTCCAAGCCGAATCGGAGTCCAAGCCGATCGGAGTAACGCAATGGCCAATCCAGATCCTCTGCGCGTCAGGCTTTTCGGCTACGGCGTGCCCTACCAGGTCCATTTTTCTGACACTGACAGCGTCAGTCCGCTCCCGACCAGCGCGGCAGAGGAGGCGCGGGATCTGGCGCGCGAGCTCCGGGTTCTGCGGGACGGCTCCGGCGAGTCGTTCAACGGGGACTCGGACTCCTGGGCGCTCTCCATGTCCTTCGGGCGCTGTGGGGTGGATGGTTTGCCTCACGAACACCTGATGGTGCACCACGCCCGAGAGGCCTGGCTCGATTTGCTGAGCAACCGGGGATACGAGAGCCGCCCTCTGCGCGAGGGAGAAATCACCAAGCTTTTGCCCGGCGCGGTGGCACGGGTGCGGGCGCGACCGAGGCCCGGGCGCCGTGTGATTGTCGCCTTTCAGACGGAAGACCGCACACCGCTACTGGGCAACGCGGCCCCCTTCACCCTCGATGACGACGTGCCCGACGACTACGCCGATCGGCTGATCAAGACGCACGCCGCCTTCAACGCGGTCAAGCAGATGGCCGAGCGCGACCCCAGCGCCTGCCAGAAGGCGCTGAGCCACTTCCTCGACGCGATGGCAGCGCGTTTGGCCGGTGACGATCAAGTGCGCCAGGCTCAGGAGGAGGCCCGAAAGGCGGGAACCTACGACGTGGCAGACGAAGCCACCAGCTTTGCGCGACAGCGCCAGCTCCTGACAGACGAAGTGTTGGCGCGCATCGAAAGCCAGGACGAGTTGTTGTTCCGCTTCCCCGGCATGTTCGGTGGCATCACAACGCTGTTCAATGCGATTTGAGGCCAACGCGATGGACTGAGGGTTCTCGTGCCGCGACCGCTGCATAGTGATCTGAGAGATCCGGCCGAGCCGCTGGGAAATAGCAGCAGGGAGCCAGAAAGCAAGTCAGAAACACGGAGTTAGAAACACGGAGGTGTGGGATGGCGGCGGTGGAACTGGAACAACTACTGGAACGACACGAAGCCTTCTGGAACGGAGAAGGTGAAACGGCGCTGCGACGCGTAACCGAGCACCGTCCGCTGAGCCAGTCGGGCGGGGTTCCCCTGGCCGATGGGAGCCGGGCGGAAGACGGGAAGTTGATCACTCCGGAATCGATCGATCCCTCCGGATTTTACCGCGAAAACAGCGGGCCCCAGGATGCGGTCAACGGAGACTTCATCGTCGCCGCCGGGCCACCGCATCTGTGCTGGACCGAGGCGATCATGGGCTGCCCGGTGCGGGTCGAAATCGGGGGCCCATGGGCGGAACCGACGTCCGGAGAATGGCGGGATCTGAAACGGTTGGAGGCGGACGAGCGCTGAAGGTGATACAGGTCTCGATCGACTTCCCCGGCGGGCCGCTGGCGACAGAGGTGATGCCCATCCTGCAGAAGATCGTGCAGAAAAAGCCGCTGGTCGTCACCGGGCCCGTGACCCGCGAGGAGCTGGCTGCCCTGGAGCGACTCGAGCCGCAGGGCAGGCTCTGCATGCTGGTAGAGATCGTTCAGGGGACGTGATCGGAGCAGGTCACCAGACGCCGCCAGATTACCGACGAAACAGTACCCAGACATGCGGCCCGCGAGTGGTTGTGGTGAGCGACAGCATGCCGTAGCTTCCCTGCGAATTTTCACCAACGACGGCGTCTGTTGCCCCACTTATATGGATGCGATTGGCCAGATAGAGTGGAAAATCCCGGTATTGCGGTTGTAGGCACAGGCTATATTGGCGGCGTGCACATCGAGACCATTGCGGCCCACCCCGATGCCCGCCTGCACGCTATCTGCTCGACCCCCAGAAGCGAGGAACGCGCCCGTCAGCTCAAAGAGATCCACGGGGCTGCCCGCGTCGTCTCGAATTTTGACGACGTGGTCGCAGACGGCGATGTCGACGTGGTTTACCTCTGTACCCCAAATTCCCAACACGTCGACCAGGCGGTGGCGGCGCTTGAAGCGGGCAAAGCGGTATTCGTCGAGAAGCCGCTGGCCGTGACCGTCCCCCAGTGCCGTCGAATCGTGGCAGCGGCGCGCGCTTCAGACCAGGCGGTGATGGTCGGCCACGGGGCGCGTTTCAGCAAGATCTTCGAGGCCCTGCACAAACTGGTCGCCGATGGCACACTCGGAGAGCCGTGTTTTGTCGAGGGCGACTATGTGCACGACTTGGGCCCCTTTCTCGACCTCCCAGGTCACGATTGGTGGATGGACACCGAGAACGAGGGCCCCTTACCTGTCATCGGCGGGGCCTGCCACCCGTTGGATCTGATGCGGTGGATCGCCGGGGAAATCGTCGAGGTCAGTGCGTACGGCGCCAACCGCAATACCCCGCAGGCCCCCTGGCACGACACCGTTATCGCCAGCCTCAAATTCGCCTCCGGGGCGGTGGGCAAATGCCTGGTCTCCTGCGGCGCCAAGATCCCCTACGCCCTCAACTTCAGCTACTACGGCACCAAGGGGTCGGCCATCAACGACCAGCTCTTCCTCGACGGCATCCCCCACGCCAATGGCTTCATGCGCCTGCCGGTGGAAATCCGCCTGGAGGACCACACCTGCGCTGAACAGCTGAATCACTTCCTCCGCTGCCTCTCAACGGGCGAGACGCCACGCATTGACGCGGTGGACGGAGCGCGCTCGGTCTCCGTCTGCTGCGCCATCGCCGAGTCGATTGCCACGCGCCGGTCAACCGTTGTAGAACTCGACTTCTGACATGCGGACCTTCCACCGGGCCACCAACTTGCCTGGGGACACATCTCCCCGGGCATGGCTCCATTGCGTTCTGCCGCAGAACCAGGAAACGCATCGGGTTCAATACGACAAAGCTCACCAGGCGCTGACACAGAACAGACTAGACGACGCCTGCACCATCTTCTGCGACGCGGACGGTCCGGCCGGCCTGGCCGCGGTCCGCACTGAAGGCCGCACCGCCCACCTCGTTTTGATCGCCGTCAGGGCAGACAAGCGCCGCTGCGGCCTGGGCACGGAGCTTCTTCAAAGAGCGCTTGCCGCCTGCCGCACGGAACAGCTCCAAGCCCTGGTTGCGACCGATGTCCACAGCCGCAACGAGGCGGCCACTGGCTTGTTTGAAAAATCGAACTTTTTCAGGCGCTCCCAGGGCAGCCTGCGCATGCGGCGGCCGTTGGACGGCGCCCGGTCGACGACGGCTGCCTCTCACGCCCTGCGTCCTTTGCGGGCAGGTGAGGAAGAAGCCTGGATCGACTTGAAAAACGCCTGCTTTCGCGAAGACGGCGGAGAGCATTGGCGTGTTGATGATTTCAAGCGAGAATTTGTCGACAGTCCGATCTTCGATCTCAACCGCATCCTGGTCGCGACCGTGGACGGCCAGCTGACCGGAACCACCAGCGCCTGGGAATGCGACTATGGCTGGGGCCCGGTCGGACTGATCCACTGGGTCGGGGTCGACCCGAGATACCGCGGCAAAGGCCTGGGTGGCGCTCTACTGACTCGAGCGCTGGATGAGTTGGCCGCCCGCGGCTACGCCGACGCCTGGCTCTCGACCTCTCGCGATCGGCACGCCGCCGTGCGCCTGTACGAGCGGCAGGGATTTACCGTAGAACGGGAATTCCTCACCTACACACTGGAGTTGTAAGGTTATGGTTCAAGAGGGCCTCCAGAATCGACCCACTCGCGTACTGCTGGTTGGCGCTGGCCGTATGGGCCTGGGCCATCTGAAGGAGTTGCTGAAAGTACCGCAACTGGCTACTGTGGTGGGCGGCGTCGACCCATCCCCCGAGGCGCGCCAGCGTCTGCAGGCGGAATACGGCATTTCCTCGACCTTCGCCGACCTGAAACCCGCGTTGGCATCAATGCAATGCGACGCTGCCATCATTTCCGTCCCAAACTTCCTGCACGCCGAATACGCCCTGACAGCGCTCGGGGCCGGGCTCCACGTCTTTATCGAAAAACCGATGGCGCTCACCCTTGCCGATGTGGACACCATGGTGCGGACGGCTGAGCGCCAAGGGCGTTTGCTGATGGCGGGGCAGACGCTGCGATTCGTCGGGCCATTGCGATACGTCAAGCGCTTGATCGACGCCGGGGCCATCGGCACGGTGCGTCACGTTCTGCACCGCCGCATGGGAGCCGGACGCGGCGGCGACGAGCGCAGTTGGTTCGCCCGCCAGGAACAGTCGGGCGGCATCCTGCCCGGTATCGGCGTACACTCTCTCGATATCCTCCTGTGGTGGCTGGGAGAGCGGGCGATCTCCGTCTACGCCGTGGTGCAGAACATCGATCCACACCCCGACGTCGATATCGAGGACGAGGCCTCGCTGGTGGCCACCAGCCAGAGCGGCGCGGTAATCAACGCCGCGTTCTCCTTCCACCACGAGGCCGGTACCGATTGGATCGCCGCCGGCAGCGATGGTGTGATCACCCTGAACGGAAACAGCGGTCCTCTGCTCTTGAACGGCGAGGTGCAGGACGTTCCCGACATCGTGGAGTTGCCGGGCGAACGGCAGATCCAACGCGAGTTTCTCGCTGCCATCCGCGACCACCGGCCTCTTGCCCAGGCGGCGGGGGCGGAAGTACGCCACGTCATGGCGCTGATCTTCGCTGCCCAGGAGTCGGGCCGCACCGGTCAGTCCGTGGTCGTGCCCTGAGAGGAGATTGACCATGCTCAACGTGGGAGTCATGAGCTATAGCCTGTCCACCTTGCTGGAGAATGAGGAGCCAACCTGGCAGCGGTTGCTCGAAGTAGCGGCCGACGTGGGTGCCGAAGGCATCGAATTCTACGCCAGTCACTGGGGCGTGACCGCCGAAGACGTGGGATGTGCCGACGCGGTGGGGGCTCGCGCGGCGGCCCTGGGTGTGGAGGTATTTGCGCTGGGTTCAGGGGCCAGGCTGGGTTTTGCGGACGAACGCCGCCATGAGGCCATGGCGACCCTGCGCACCCAGATCCGGGCGGCGGCGGCGGTAGGCGCCAAGGTGGTCACCTTTCCCGCCATCGACGCCCCGCCGGTGCCGCCAGGCCGGGACCCGGCTCAGGGCGGGCTCGATTTCGGCGCCGGCGCCGGGCCTCTCGTCCAACAGGTGAAAGAACTGTCCGACTTTGCCAGCGAGCACTCCGTGCAGTTGGCTCTGCTCAACCATTGCTTCTTCATCTGTTCGAGCTGGCACCAGGAGTGGGTTACCAGGCTGAGCGGAAGCAATCGGGTAGGAGCCTGCCTCGACCCGGGTAACTACCTGTACTATGCCGATGAAGACCCGGTGAGTGCGACTCGACGCCTGGCGGGAGACATCCACATGGTGCGCCTGGGGGATTGGGTGCGACGCGACGAGAGCGACGTGGCGGCGGAATTCGCCGAAGGCAAGCGTCTACAGCTGTATGAGGGGGCGCCATTCGGCGAGGGAGATGTTGATCACGCAGCTTGTTTACAGATCCTCAAGGCGAGCGGGTACAGGGGATTTTTATCGATGAAGAGCGCGGGACCGTCACGCGATGGTCCTGCTGCGGCCCTCCGGCAGGCACTGAAGCGGGTACGGACGATGATTGGAGCCCTGGAGTAATTCAGTTTACTCAACGCCCTGGGTGGCTGCTTCGCCCTTCCCGCCTGCTCTCCCCCTTGCCACGACCCAGGCACACAGCGCGGCAAAGACAAACCCGATCAACCAGGTAGTGATGAGTGTACCTATCCCACCCATAGCCATGATCCATATGGGCTGACGGGCCTCGATAAAGAACTGGCCATACAGGAGAGTGAAAAGGCTGAACAGCACCGCCGCCCGGCGCGCCACCGCTTCGCCTGTGCCTATGCCCCCGCGCACGGTGAAGCTCTCATCTTCGTTGGCCAGACGCCGCAACATCGTGTACATCACCAGCGGAAAGGGCAGAAGGGCAACCAGGTTGATGATAAGCTGCCCGGACGACGAATCCATCATGCTGGCGACAAGAAAAAAGGCGATCAACGCCGCTGTCAGCAGGATCGAGTATCTGGTAGTCTGTCTCATGATACTTCCTTTCAGAATTGCCGCGCGTTCCTCTTGGTGAATAGTGGACCGTCCGCCCGCGCTCCCAGGTTAGTCTGACCTCAGCCCAAGTTACCCGAGTTCAGCCCAACTTACCCGACTTCAACCCAACTCACCCGAGTTCAGCCAGATGCGTGCCGGCGCAAATACTCCATGCTGGCGACGGCGGCTTCTTCCAAAGTCGCATCGCGGTACACCTTGACGGACGCAAAACCATCGTAATCGATATCGCCTAGAGCCTTCAGCACGGCGCCAAAATCGATGTGCCCACTCCCGAAGGCCGATCCGTTGCTCTCGCACAGATGAACGTGGCGCAATTCGCCGCCGCAATCGTAGATCGGCTGCGTCAGCGAGGTATCCTCGATATTCATATGAATGGTATCCACCATCGGCTTGAAGGCGGGAGAGCCGATAGCTTCGATGAGCTGACGAACCTCAGCCACCGAGTTGTTGAACCCGACCTGCAGATGGTTCACCGGCTCGATGACCAGTTCGACCCCCTGCCGCTGCGCGGCTACTCCCACCTCCTGGAGAGCTGCGACAATACGCCCGTTGGCGATCACCGGATCGGGCTCATCGCTGCGAAGCCCCTGCAATAGGCCCACCACCAGGATCGCCTGGAACCGCTGGGCGAGCTCGATGCAGTCTTTCAGATACGACACCGCGGCCTGCCGCACGCCGCTGTCGGCTGAACTCAGACACAGCCCATCGCTGTACGCCGCGCCGGTCAGGAGGGAGGGCAGCGTCAACCCGCTGGTGGCGAGGGCCTGCTCGAGCCGGGTCGAGTCGGCGGCCAGTCCCGGGAACAGATTGAGCTCGACTCCCTCGTACCCGCAGGACTTCACCAGATCGAAGGCCTCGGAGAGCTCCGCCTGAAACAACGAGTGCGTGTCGATGACCATGTAGCTGTAGTGAATCATGTGATTGACTACTCCCGCCAGCGTTGAAAGGGTCCAATTGAAGGGCCCAGTTGAAAAGATCCATCTGACCCGCGGCTCCGTTTGCCTGTCAACATATCCCACGGCGCCACCCGACGCCACCCCGCGCCAGGCCTGCCTGCGATCACCCCGAGGGGCTGCGGGCTCTGCCTCGGTTCCGGGTCTGTCTGTGGCGCCGACTGCTTGACCGACTCCCACCGCTTGCTCATTTTCCTCCCGATCACGGCGCGCTACCTGGAACCGTATTCAATCCCACTTGCTGAGGTCCCACTCGAACCCGAAAGATAACCGATGCAATACCGCACCCTTGGAACAGATGGCCCGCAGGTTCCGGTAATCGGCCTGGGCGCCTGGCCGATTGGCGGCGGCATGGGCGCGCTCGACGAGGAGCAGTCGATCCGCACGGTGCGCGCCGCCATCGACTGTGGCGTCACCCTCCTCGACACGGCACAGGCCTACCGCACCAGCGAGTCGACCCTGGGTCGGGCCTTGAAGGACGGCTATCGGGACAGGTGCTTCCTGGCCACGAAGGTAAGCGGCGATTACTCGCGGGTAGGTGTGCGCACGGCCATGGAGAACAGCCTCAGCGCCTTGGGGGTGAGCGACGTCGACCTGTACCAGGTCCACTCCTGGGGACAGGGGCAGTACCCCATTGAGGAGACGATGGGGGAGATGGCTCGTCTGCAGGAAGAGGGGAAGACGCGCTACATCGGCGTGTCCAACTTCAACGCCGAGCAGATGGAGACCGCCTACGGCATCGCCCCTTTCCATTCGAGCCAGCCGCGTTACAACATGTTCGGTCGCGGCATTGAGACCGAAGACCTGCCCTATTGCGAGCGCAAGGGCATCGGCAATCTCGCCCACAGCCCGCTGGGGAAGGGGTTGCTCACCGGCCGCTATGAGCCGGGACACGTATTCCCGGCGGACGACGAACGCTCAGAGCGCCCCCCCTTCCAGGGCGAGCTCTTCGCGCGCTACCTCGGCGCGGCAAAGTCGCTGGAGGAAGTAGCTGCCGACAAGGGCATCACTCTTGTGCAGATGGCGATCGCGTGGTGTTTGCGGCAGCCGGCCGTCTCCTGCGTTCTGGTGGGAGCGAAAGGCGAAGACCAGGTGAAGGAGCACGTGGGAGCGTCGGAAGTATCCTTCACGGCCGATGAGTTGACGCGAATCGATGGCATTCTGCAAAACGCGCCAAGCGACTGAAGCGCTGAGATTTCAGTCTTCCGCGCCTGTCCCTTCCTTCGCCGACGCGAGCACTGAGGTGAACTTGCCGTACCCTTCGGCCTCCAGATCCTCCTTCGGAACAAAACGCAAGGAGGCCGAGTTGATGCAGTAGCGCAGGCCTGTCGGAGCCGGGCCGTCTTCGAAAAGGTGACCGAGGTGGGAATCGCCGTGTTTGCTGCGCACCTCCGTTCTCTTCGTCCACAGACTGCCGTCCACCTTTTCGACGATATTTTCGGCCTTCAGCGGCTGCCAGAAGCTCGGCCAACCGGTGCCCGACTTGAATTTGTGGGTCGAGCTGAACAATGGCTCACCCGAGACGATGTCGACGTAGATTCCGTTCTTCTTGTTGTCCCAGAACTCATTTCTGAACGGGCGCTCGGTGCCCTCTTCCTGAGTCACCGAATACTGCAGGTCCGTCAGCTTCCGGCGCAAAGCCTCATCCGAAGGCTTGCTGTATTTGCTCCCTGAAGTCTTGCTTCCCCCCTTGCCCCAGGTCTTCTCGATAAACGCGTCGCGGCCCGATCCCGTTCGATATCTGTTGTAGTGTGCCGCACTCTTCTTGTGGTAGTCCTGATGGTTGTCCTCAGCCGCGTAAAAGGTCGTTGCGGGTCGAATCGGTGTGACGATCGGCTTGTCGAATCGGCCCGATTCACTAAGCGCCTTCCTCGATGCCTCGGCCAGTCTCTTCTGCTCGTCATTGTGATAAAAGACAGCGGAGGTGTACTGGGTGCCGCGGTCGTAGAATGAACCGCCGGCATCGGTCGAGTCAAACTGGCGCCAGTAAATTTCGAGCAGCTGCTCATAGCTGATTTTGTCCGGGTCAAAGGTGACCTGAACAGCTTCGATATAGGCAGTCGAACCCGAGCTGACCTGTTTGTAGGTTGGATTCTCAGACAGGCCTCCGGCATAACCAGAAATGGCCGATTGCACCTCGGCGACCTTGTCGAACGGCGCCTCGATACACCAGAAACACCCTCCGGCAAAGGTAGCCTTCTCAAGCTTCCCAGCCGCGCTCCCCCCAGCCTCGCTCCCCCCGGCCCCGATGGCGGCGATAGCGACGACGACGGCGGTAACCCCCAGAGCCAGCAGCATAGTCTTCATCGGACATTCCTCTCTATTTATATTTGTAGGTCCAGACCTTCAACTGCCCTTCTCCCCTTTATGCTCCCCTCCCTTGCTTGCGTAATAGTATACAAATCGAGTATCACGAAAGTTTCACGCAAACATCAAAAAATGATGGCGCGCCAGCATCTTGAAATGGTCAGATAGCTCCCACGACCACCCGTCAGCCAGGACAGTGACAGTCGCGTCTCCGCGCTGGCAGGCGAATTCCACGGCGAACTCGCGCTCCAGTTGTCATTGTCCCGAACTCGGACCGTTCGGGTGGTCAAGGGCCAGAGGCGTATTTGTGGGGATCACCCAGTCTCCTGTACCCGTGTGAAGGATGGCCAGACGCCCGAACAGCCTGGTGTTGGGCCACCCCATTGACCGACCGTCGATAATGGTCCTTTATCCTGCTTGCGGATTGCAGGAATGTGGCAGACTGCGCCTGTGCCGGCACTGAGATGGGATGATGCCTTCCCTTTAGATCTATCCAGGAGAACTATAGATGCGAAAAAAATCCCGCCTTCTGTTTTGCGCTGCTCTTGTTGCTGGCGCTTCGGTGGCTCAGGAAGGGGAAATCACCTTCAAATCGACTGAGCTTGCTCCGGGGCTCTATATGATAGAAGGCGAAGGTGGCTTTGCCGGCGGCAACCTGGGACTGATAACCGGTGACGACGGTGTCGTCTTGATCGATGACGGCTTGAAACCGCTGACCGAAAAAACCCTTGCCGCTATCGAAAAGCTGACCGAAGCCCGGTAGACTTCGTCATCAACACACATGCCCATGGCGATCATATCGGCGCCAATGCAGCGCTGCACAATAGAGGTGCCACCATCGTCGCTCATGAGAAGCTCCGCAGCAGAATGGTCGCCACGGAAGCAGAAAGAGACGCGTTGCCGGAGCTGACCTATACCGATGAAGTGACCTTCCATCTCAACGGTCATACCGCACATGTATTCCATGTCGCCAACGCGCATACAGACGGCGACTCTGTAATCCGCTTTCCCGAAGTCAACGTCATTCATACCGGCGATGTCCTATTCAACCAGATGTTCCCGTTTATCGATCTCGACCGCGGCGGCAGCGTCGCCGGCTTCATCGCCGCGCAGCAACTGATTCTATCTTTAGCCGACGATGACACACAGATCATTCCAGGCCATGGAGCTCTCGCCGACAAAGCAGATCTACAGGCATCTATCGACATGCTGGTCGATGCTCAGGCCAGGGTCAAAGCACTGGTCGATGCCGGAAAATCGAAAGATGAGATTCTCGCGTCCAATCCGCTGGCCGACTATCACGACGTCTGGAACTGGGACTTCATTTCAACCGAGCGCATGACCGAGACGCTGTATCGGTCACTGACCAGCCCGTAGCCCCGAGCATGTCCGTCCGTATCGCCACCATCGCTGACGTCCGCGCCGCCGCCGAGATCATCGGCCAGCATCTGTCACCGGCGCCACTGATCCGCTCCTATGCGCTGGAACGCGAGCTCGGATTTGGCGAGAGCCGCCGCGTCTGGTTGAAGGACTACGGCTGGACCCCGGTGGGCTCCTTCAAGCTCCTGGGCGCCCTCAACTGGATGCATGCGAACCTCGAGCGCATCGGCGACCGGCCGGTCGCCGCCCACTCCTCCGGCAACTTCGCCTCCGGCATCTCCTTCGCCGGCATGCGCTACGGCCGGCGCGTCATCATCGTCATGCCGCAAAGCGCCCCACAGGTGAAGTTCGAGCTCACCCGCTCCTTTGGCGCTGAGATCCGCACCTACGACAGCGCCACCGACCACCAGACCGGCGAGCGCGACCGGCTGACGCGGCAGATCGTCGAGGAAGAGGGCGCCGTGCAGGCCTCCCCTTACGACGACCCGCACGTCATCGCCGGCAATGGCGTCGGCGGTCTGCAGATCGTTGACGAGCTCCGGCGTCAGGATCGGCAGTTGTCGCATTTCGTCTGCCAGGTCAGCGGCGGAGGCTTGATGGCCGGTCACGCCCTCGCCCTCGCCGATGGCTTCCCCCAGGCGCAGATCATCGGGGTCGAGCCCGAGGGCGCCGACGACTTCCGCCGCTCGCTGGCCGCCGGTGAGCGCGTGCGCCTGGAGCAGCCGGCCAGCATCTGCGACGGTCTACTGTCCTACGACGTCGGCGAACACAACTGGCCCATCCTCCGCCAGCACATCCGGCAATCGGTGGGCCTCCCCGACCTGGCGACGCGAAACGCGATGAAATGGCTCTACGACCATCACGGCCTGCGCACCGAACCCTCCGGGGCAATCGCCACCGCCGCCGTGCTGCAGGGTGCCATCGAGCTGGAAGGCGACGGCGACCTCACCGTCGTCGTAAGCGGCCGCAACGTCGACGAAGAGCGCTTCAGGGAGTGGACGGGCGATCTCTGAGAAGGAGCGGCGCGGTCGTCTTCCTGTTGGGCCTCCTGCCGGGCCTCTGGCCAATCCTCATCCCCTGCACGCGGAGAACAAAAGCATGCAGCCACCGAACATTTCCATTGGCGGCACCGGCGGTATCTACCTGCTGCCCGAACCGGGCGAGCTCGTCGTCGAGGTGCACAAACGCGACCGCAACGAGACTCAGCGAGCCACCGACCTGCGCGCCATCCTGATCGGCCCTGACCGCCGCCACCTCGACGAGGCGATCATCGAGGGGAACGACAGCGCGCGGCTGACCACTGTGGTTGAGCACAAGGGAGTCTACGTCGTCAACGTCACCGCCGCCTACGACCGCTATGGGGAGCACGTGTGGTGGGGCTTTCGAACGAACTGCCCGGAGTATCTGATCGAAACCTCCCGCGGTCACAAGGATGCGCGGCATCGGGAACCGATCGAGCTGGCACCCGACAGCGGCCTCTTCGACATCTGCTTCCTGCCACGGGAGGCGGAGGTCGGGATCGACCTTTCCGGTCTGCCGGATGGATCGGCGCCGGTGCTCTTCGACGGATCCGACGAGCGCCTCGTCGGCTTCGACGTATCTACGGACGGGAACGCGTCCGTCACCGTGCCGGCGGCACTCCGAAAGCCCTGCCTCCCCTGGCGACTACACCTGCCCGCCGGCGCCTCGACGGTGGAGATCGACGGCGTCACCCGCTGGGACCATGGCGAACGCTTCGCCGATCTCTCCCTCTGGTCACCGGACCGTGACAGCTTCTTCCCCTTTCACGATTTGCGCTGGGCGCTGACGCCATACGCCTACGCCTGGCGGGCAAGACCCGAGATGCGCCACGAGATCGCTCTGCGGCTGCACAACAATGGCGGCCTGCCCGACAGCTTGAGTCTCGCGGTCGACGGCGCCGCCTGTGATGTCACGCTGTCGCAGACGCAGATAGAACTGGCGCCAGGCGCGACCCAGTCGATCACCGCCGCCGTCACCGTGCCCGCCGATGCTCGTCCCGGTGACAGGCTGTCCATGCGCATCGCCGTCACCTCGTCCCGGCATCCGCGGTTCACCACCTGGTCGACCCTCGAGGCCCGCGTCGACACCGGCGCCTCCCCCCTTCTCGATATGCCCATCGTCTACCGGCCGTACGCGCACGAGAATGAGCAGTTCGGCTACACGCCCGACTACCCCAACCACAACCAGATCTACTTCGACCCCGACAACCGGCCCATCGTCCGCAGCGGTGACGGCCTGCATCATCTGAATCAGGGCCGCTGGGAGTGGATGGATACAGTGAAGGACACGCGCTTTCGCGCCGTGGGTTCGAAGGTCGCCTTCGGTGGAGATGGTGAAATCTGCCTGCTGGCGGCGTCGGACGAGGGCGTCAGCTATCTGTATTCGCGCAATGGCGGCGCCAGCTTTACCGCCGCCGCTGGACCGGCTCACAAGGCTCGGCGACAACAGTCTGACATCGAGCAGTTCGCCGGTCACAACCTCCCGGCCGGCCCGGCGCCCTTCCTCCTGGCCAGCGAGACCGGTGACTACGACCCGAAGCACTTCTGGCGCCACGTCAACGACCTGGATCTCTTCCTGCCGCATCTCGAAGGGGACCGCCTCGTCATCGGTGAGCCGATTCTGGTCTCACGACAGGCGATCGGCATCTCCTCTCATTCCGGTATACCCTCGGCGCTGGCCTCCCGCGGGGACCGCGTGCACGTCATCTGGGGCGAGGCGACCGATCCGGACGGCGATGCTCCCGGGGTTCCCGCCTACGTGGCCACCTGGGACCGAAGCGAGGGCCGCTGGCTCGGCGAGCCGGCGCTGGTCGGCTACGGGCCACCGGCCAACGACGTCCACAATACTCCGAGTTTCGTCATCGATTCCGAAGGCTATCTGCATACCCTTACCGGAACCCACGGGCAGCCCTTTGCCTACG
>Ga0066376_10001889_pt1 | contig 19949 bp, 14 predicted proteins | sample Knorr_S15_td_Bot_FD_77009 | JGI IMG/M metagenome (GOLD analysis project Ga0066376, IMG submission 77009) | Marine microbial communities from Southern Atlantic Ocean transect - Knorr_S15_td_Bottom_ad_5009_LV_A | ecosystem: Environmental > Aquatic > Marine > Oceanic | place: Southern Atlantic...
GTCCAAATACCAGGAGACCCCGGCCTTCCCGCGACGCTTGGAGCGAAGATTCTCACTAATCAACGGTGCGAATCGGAACTCCCAGACCCGGATCGTCTCGTGGCTGATCTCGAATCCACGTTGCCAGAGCAGCTCTGCCACATCGCGGAAACTGAGCTTGTATCTCAAACGCCAGAGGACAGCGAGCAAGACTATGTCTGTCGGGAACTGTAGGTCGCTGAACGGTGAACCAGTGCGTTCGTTGAAGCGCCTCCCGCAGCCTGAGCAGAAAAACGTCCGGTAGCCCAGCAAGGTTCGATGTTTTCTCTTCTTAGATGTGGACGTAGACAGGCAGTGCGGACAGGACATGAGCGGTCTCCTCGGCTAATGAGGAACGATGCTATTCTGCCCCCGACGCTGAGTTCTGACAGAACCGATTCCGACCAGGTCAAGGCTGAGTGGGTGGAGTTTTTGAGTGGATCTCGGACACTCGCCGTAAACGAATCCATCATCTTTGAATGGTGTTCCGATGGCTCGGGTCCTGGGTATATGAGGTCGGTACCCCCGGTTTCACGGGCGCCGAGTTCGACTGGGAGCTCGTCAGCGATCCCGGCGGTTCGTGGAACACAACTATCGTAGTCATTCGCTTGCGCGACCAAAAGTTGTACGATCTGATGAATTACGCCGGTGGAGACGGCTTTCGATTGGGCCTCGTACCTCCCGCCAAGGGTGAGTCATCCAGTGCATTCAAAAGTCCCGACTGCGCCTGACCAGTGGCGGCCATCCTCGGAAACTTCGACATCACCTACACCGGGACGATCACCTACTGGTCAAACACGCGACCACGACAACGGCTAAATTATCGTCGGCGCGCGTCTCCCTGTGTATGCGGCGTAGTTCGACTCTCCTCGAACTCCACCAATCAGGGGCCATCTGGGGTAGTTAAGAAATCCTTAAATTCAAAGACCCCGCACTAGGCTGGGTCTTTATTGGGGTTTAGATTGGTCGGGGCGGCAAGACTCGAACTTGCGACCCCCCGCCCCCAAAACGGGTGCGCTACCACTGCGCCACGCCCCGACCGATACGTCTGCGCCTTTGGGTGTGCGGGAGCAGACGAACACGACTATTGTAAAACCGTAAACACCCGATCACATACCCTATTCAGGTCAATTCCCGCGCCAGTTCAATACCTTCTGTTCCAATCTGGAAATACCCGTTAGTTTGCGGCTACTCACCAAATGTTAAGAAGTTGGCATTTTGGGGTTTTCGCCCACAATTCTCGTGCCAGATGTATTGAGATTCACAACATAAAGCGCGAGTTTTGAATCTAGAGAAAGAATCAGGTCGACCATTTGCGCTCTCAACTATCACTTATTTCGACCTGAATCCAGGCACCTGGCAACGGCTGACCCCGCAGAATCGGGGCAGCAACGGAGTTCTAGCAACGGCAACTTTACAAATACTCCACCGGCACCGCACGACACAGGTGCCGGGCGAGACCACCCCCAACACCCGACCGGTGCGACGCATCCGGAGAGGTCATCCGCTCGGTGTGCTTCGTAATCAGCAGTACCGGCGCTACTGGATCGCGGGCTTCGCAACCTTTACCGGTTTCAACATGCAGATGCTGATCCGTGGCTGGATGATGTACGAACTCACATCATCGCCGCTCATGGTGACAATGGTGACGGCCGCGATGATGATGCCGATGCTGTTCCTCTCGCTCATCGGCGGGGCGCTGGCCGACCGCGCTGACCGCAAGAAGATCACACTGATTGCCGATGTCACGCTACTCGCCAGTTTCGTTGCATTGTTCGCAATTTCGATCGCAGGCATTATGGCGCCGTGGCACATCATTGCGATCTCCGTTACCAACGGCATCGCGTTCTCGCTGGCGATCTCTGCGCGGCAGGCGATGATCTCAGGACTCGTCCACCGTGAGCAACTCCGCACCGCAATCGGGCTCTCGGCGACTACGTACAACTCGGCTCAAATACTCGGACCTGCGATTGGCGGTGCCATCCTGCCGTTCTTCGGAGCGACCTGGGCGCTTGGCGTAAGTGCAATCGTGGTCGTGCCGGCGCTGTTCCTCTATGCATCGCTGAAGCCGGTCCACCAACCAGATTCCAGCAAATCGCGGGGATCGATTATCGAAAACGTCCGGGCCGGATTATCGTATGCATACAGCAATTCAACCCTTCGGTTCCTGATGCTGGGCACAATGGTGATGATCCTCACCGTGGGTCCGTTTCAAACCCTGATGCCAGTGTTTGCTGAGGATGTATTGAAGGTGGGCGCTGGCGGGCTCAGCGTGCTGCTGCTGTTTGCCGGCGTGGGAGCACTTGCAGGTTCGCTGAGCGTCGTGATAATCGACGAAAAGATCGGGCACCAGAAGCTCGAACTCGTCTTCGGATTGCTTGCCGCGGCATCGCTACTCGCTTTTGCACTCTCACCGTGGTTTGCGCTGTCGGTGCTGCTGGTGGGCGTTACTTCGTTCGCCACGACCGGGTTCATGGTCGTAAACATGACAGTCGTGCAGGTGATGAGCCCCGACTACATTCGAGGTCGCGTGGTCAGTGTGCGGTTCCTCGTCATCGGGCTCATGCCTTTCGGCGCCCTTTTGATGGGTGCACTTGCCGAAACGTATGGAGCATCGACGGCTGTTGCAATCGTAGCGGGCGTCGGGGCCGTGGGGTTCGCCTTCGTCCAGGTCGTGTCACGGATTTTCGGCACCACCGAGACGCAGTCCTAGCTCCGCTTGCGGGCTCCCCGGTGAGCTGGAAACGACCGGGTTTTCTCCCTGGGAGGGAGACGGTTAGGCTGTAGGTTGTGCGCTCGACTTGCGGAATTAAGCCCGAACACCGACGGGGTCCCAATCATGAATATCACGTCCATCAGTGCGGTCTATCCGAACTACCGGCATACCCCGCCTTCCTGGCGAACACATCTCTGGCAGATCGTTGTACGGGTCGAGACCGACACTGGCCAGGTGGGCTGGGGCTATGGCGGTGGTGGCAAGGCTGCGGTCGAGATCGTTAACGGGCATTTCGCGGAAATTCTCGTCGGCCGGTCCGTTAATTCTATCTCCGATATCGCGGAAACCTGGGACTTTCTATATGCGGAGTCGATTCCGTACGGGCGGGGTGGTGTGGCGATCATGGCGTTGAGCGGCGTCGACCTCGCGCTGTACGACGCGCTGGGCAAAGCCGAATCGATGCCGGTTGCCGCGCTTCTCGGAGAAGTGAACAAGGACCGAATGCGCTGTTACGCAACAGGTCCCGACACGAACTGGTACGCAGAACTTGGTTTTACGGCCCAGAAGATGTCGCACAGGTGGACGGGCGACGCTTCGCTGGATCAGGCGGTGCGCGTTGCCGAAAGCGCTCGCACGGCCCTCGGCCATGGCGCGGAGGTGATGTTCGATGTTTACATGTCGTGGGATTCGGAAATCACCCTACGAATGTCAAATGCGCTTGCTCACGTGGGTATTCACTGGTTCGAAGATGTCCTCACTCCCGACGATCTCCAGGAACTGGGCACATTAAGGGCCAGGATTCGTCCGATCAACATGGCCGGGGGCGAGCACGAGTTCACGACTCTCGGTTTCGCGGAGATTGCCAGGACCGGGGCATATGACATCTGGCAGCCCGATATCACCTGGTGTGGCGGCATTACCGCCGGTCTGCGCATCGTCGACATGGCGGGGGACGCACAGGCCAAAACGGTTCCGCACCGCGGCGGCGAGCCGTGGGGACTGCACCTGATTGCGGGAACGGAGTGCGAGGACTTTGCCGAGCTCGTTATGGGCACCCGAAACGCAGAAATAGACGATTTGTGGCTGGGGGCGCCTGAACCTGAGAATGGTTATATCGAACTGGGAGACGTACCCGGATTCGGCGTCACTCCCAACGAAGATTTGCTTTGATGTTGTCTGGCTGAGCCAGCCTCAGGCTATTATTTCAGGGCCCTGACGATGCTTTCGCACGCCTGCATGTAGATCGTCGCGTCGACATTTATCGACAGGTACTGCACTCCGAGGTCGATAAGCCACTTGCCCATCTCGACATCCTTGGCGTAGGAGCCAACCACTCGACCTTTGGCCCTTGCCTTCGCCGCGGCTTCTTTCAGGGCATCTTCGACGATTTTCGACCGCACATCGCCGGGTACGCCAAGCGACTGCGAGATGTCGTACGGCCCCAAAAACAGCACGTCGATGCCGTCGACAGTCATGATCTCGTCGAGGTTGTCCAGACCCTCCTTACCTTCGATGTGGACAACTGTCATGGTTTCTTCATTCTGGCGCGCCGGGTGATCTACGGCCTCGTCCTTGTAGTAATTCCCGGCCCGTGTGAATACCGAAACTCCACGCTCGCCAAGGGGGGCGTATTTGGCGGAACGGACCACCCGTCTGGCATCGTCAACCACGTTGATCTGGGGTACCTGGACACCGGCTGCGCCAATATCGAGCGCCCGCAGAATCAGCCATTCTTCGTTGCCGCCGACCCTGACGATGGGCGCCACACCGCTGCCCTGCGCGGCAATCACGAGGTCTGTGACCGTTTCCATAGAAAGCGAACCGTGTTCGGTGTCGAGGATGCAAAAATCCATGCCGGCATAGCCAAGCGCGTCGACCATCACCGTTGAAGGCACGATTACGAACGGACCGACCACGGTTTCGCCCGCCTGGAGTTTCTTCTTGAGTTCGCCGCGAATGGTCTTTTTCATTATTAATATTTCACTTTTGGTGCCGGGTATTGGAGACTGGATACCGATTTCAGATAAATTCTTACTGAGCGGAACAAATTTTACCTCCGAAGACCGGAATCGGCAGGATTTACTTGATTTCAGAATTCACACTCGAAGATCTCATCCCGTACCTCGATCTGTTTGATGAGATGGAACTCTACATCTGGATCGACGGCGGCTGGGGTGTCGATGCCCTGCTGGGCCATCAGATCAGGCCGCACGAGGACCTGGATTTTCTTATAGAAAAGGCCGATTCGGACAGGCTTGTGACCGCAATTCGCTGGCTTGGTTTCATCGACGTTAATTCGAACGATCACACCGAATGGAACTTCGTCATGGGCACACCAGACGGAAAGAACTTCGACTTCCACGTGCTCGAACGAAGGTCCGATGGAAACTACAACTCCGGTTCATCTGCGAATCCTGTGCTCGTCACCGCAGAATCACTTACGGGTACCGGAACGATAGGCGGAAGAACGGTTCGCTGCCCAACGCCTGAGTTCCTGATCGACAGTCACAGGGGCTACACGCTCAAAGAAACAGACATGCATGATGTGACGGCGTTGAACAGGAAATTCGGCGTTGCGCTTCATCCTGAACAGATCGAGTACCTGGCAGCGCACGACAGATAGGCACTCATCCCTATGGGGGCAACATCGAAGTGTGTCGGCCAGCTTGGTTGGTTCCTTGTCCATAGGGAGGAACGAAACATCCCGCTGCAGAAGATGGGAAGAGTTGTCCAGCCGGTATCATTCCTCGATGCCTGATTCCCAAACAACCTCCCAAATAGTCTTTCTTGGCACTGGCACGTCCGAAGGTGTCCCGCGGGTCTCGTGCCTGACACGGACCGACCGCGTCTGCAAAGTCTGTACCGATGCGATGAAGCCTGGCTCACCAAACCGGCGGCGGAATACTTCGCTGTTAATCCAGCGGCAACTGGGCGACGGGCGCACCAACAACATCGTTATCGATGTAGGAAAGTTCTTCTACGAGGCGGCAATGCAGTGGTTCCCAAAGTACTCAGTCTCGACCATCGACGCGCTTGTAATCACCCACTCCCATGCGGACGCTATTGGGGGCATGGACGACCTGCGGGACTGGACGAACAACACCCAGGATTCGCTCCCTATTTACCTGAGAGAAGTCGATCTGCAGAATATCGAGTCGCTTTTTTACTATCTTGTCGACCGCAACAGGCAGACCGGTGGCGGCGGGGTCGCAAAGCTTGTTTTCCAGACGATCGACGCCAGTCCGTTCGTTATCGATGGGCTGGAATTCATCCCGCTGCCGGTCCAGCACGGCCGGACTCACGAGGTCTTCGGCTACAGGTTTGGGCCGGTCAGCTATGTCTCTGATGCGTCGGAAATATCAGATGCAACAGCCGAACTTATCGCGGGCTCGGAGCTGCTGATCCTCGACGCGCTCCGCCCGACACGCACACACGGTACACACTTCACCGTTGAGGAGGCTATCGAACAGGTACGCCGGTTGCGCCCGCGGAGGACCCTGCTCACGGATGCAACGCACGATATCGACCACGACGAAGTGAATGCGGACCTGGCGAGGCTCAGGGATTCCGAAGGTCTCGACATCCAGTACGCGTTTGACGGCATGGAAGTAGCGGTCGAGCTTTAGCTGGCGGGATGGCGTTCGGGCCAGTGCATCAGGTGGGTATCCCGCACTGGCTGCACTTTTCTCCCACGTTAGCACGGAGAGCGAACCCAATTTACCCGTCCTGCTCGGCCTTCCATTTCCGATAGAGCTCGATGACATCATCATCGGGCGGGTAGTAAATGCCGGGCGTCTGGTTCTCCTCATCGAGCCGCCTGCGGATCCACTCTTCCAGGTCGTCGTACTCGATGGCCTTCACCGCGATATCAGGTGCCACCGCACTCGGAATCACCACCACGCCGTCATCGTCGGCAACGATGTAGTCGCCCGGTCGTACCAGCACGCCATCGACATTCACTGAATCGTTCGTTGAGTACGGTGTACCGACACGTGTGCCGAGGTTCGACGTCTGGTCGAGCCCCCACATACCGACTCCGTAGTCCTTGACTGTATGCATGTCACGGATCCCGCCGTCGCAAACAAGCCCGTCGACCCCGCGCTGCTTCAACCTGAGGAACTTGATGTCGCCGCCGATCGACATCCGTTTGTTGCGCATCGATTCCATCACGATCACGTCGCCCGGACCAGCCAGCTCGAAGGCCGCGTATTCGGGAGATTCTTCGCCGCCTGGCTTTTCGGCCATCGCATCGGGCCGGGCCGGCACAAATCGCACCGTGATAGCCCGCGCTACCAGTCTCAGTCCCGGGTTCATCGTGCGCACGTTGGGCATGTAGACGTAGTGTGGCTCGTAGCCGTTCCGGGCGAGCACGTCGACGACCGCGGTGGTGTTGACGCGCTTGAGTTTTTCGATTGTCGCCTTATCCAGAGTGTGGTCAGGCGTGGGCTGAATTACGGCCATATGTGGGTGTTGTCTCCGGTGATTCGAGCGGCGGAAAGACGCCAATGGTACAGGGAGGTCGATAGGGACATCGCGAGATTCTGGCGGGCCGGTTGGCGCAACGTTCTAACCCCAATCGCGGGCAAATCGGTCGATGATGAGGGCCGCATGCTTCGCACCTAATAGAAAATCCTCGATCGTGATGTTTTCGTTTGGAGCATGGATCCTGTGCGAAGGGTGGTCGATCCCCGATGTGGAAATCGGTATGCCGAGGGTATCGCCGAAGTCGAACATAGGGCCGGTCCCCGCCATGTTCGGAGTCATGACAGGCTTTCGCCCGTAAATCTCCGTCGCAGTTTCGGCAACCAGCTGGACCCAGGGCGAGTCGAGATCGGTGCGATAGGGGTTAACAGCCGCGATGAGTTCGACCTCGACATCACCGAATCCGTGGCTGTCGAGGTGCACACGGAGTTTGTCAATTATGTCGTGGGGCCTTTGTTCAGGCACCAGCCTGAAGTCCATCTTGGCGCTGGCTACTGCCGGCAGCACCGTCTTCATCCCCTCGTCCTGGTAACCGGAATTGAGTCCTGCGATGTTCGCGGTCGGTTGGAAAATTAGTTGTTTGCGCAGGTCTTCGCCATCGAGGCCCTTGACGAACGCGGTGACTCCGAAAGTTTCGAGCCACTCGGGAGCGTCGTCTGGCAGAGCTTCAACTGCTGCAATGGCCTCGGCACTCGGCTCGACTATATCGTCGTAAAAACCGTCAATGAGTATCCGCTCATCTTCGTCTTTGATGGTTTCGATCGCACGCAGAAGTCGCCATGCTGCCGATGGGAGAATCGCCGCGTAAGACGAGTGGGCATCGCCCGACAGCATCCTGACACTGAGTCCGACACCAAGTACGCCTTTCAGGCCAAGGTACATAAACGGATCGTTGTTAAGGTTCCTGCCGCCACCTTCCCATATGCAGGCGTCGGCCCGGAAATCGTTGCCACGCTCTGCAATAAGATCGGGGAGGTTGACCGAACCGGATTCTTCCTCGCCCTCGCAGAACATCTTGATGTTGCAGGGAACTCCACCGCGCTCATCGACGAACGCCCGGATTGCCGCCAGCCGGGCGCCGATGTTGCCTTTGTCGTCGGACATCCCGCGTCCGTACAGGCGGTCGCCGACCCGGGTTGGTTCGAACGGATCGGTGTCCCAGAGGTCGAGGGGATCAACCGGCTGGACATCGTAGTGGCAGTAGAACAGGAGCGTATGAGCGGTTTCAGGGTTACGCACAGCGGGCATGAAACCGTAAACGCTCGGTAATCCATCGTTTGGGACCGGAACGATCTCGGCCTCGAACCCGTTGCGTTCGAGGATTTCTTTCATCAGGCCGGGTGCCCTGTCGAATCCCCGTTTCTGGGCCGAAATCGAGGGTTGCCGGACCATCTCAAATAGCTCGGCGATCGACTCATCGACGTGTGTTTCGATGTGTGAATATATGTCTTTCATTCGGCTTTGCCGTTTGCTTCGGATTGGACATCAGGCATGGCTTCTGAATTTGTTTCCTGACCGGCCCAGTAGCGGGCAAGGCACATGAGTGTCATGCCGTCTTCGATCTCCTGGCTGGCCGCCATAGCGGCTATTTCCTGCCGGGTCACAATTTTTTTGTCAACGATGCCCTCGCTGATCTGCGGCTTGATGTCACCAATGCCGATCTCTGGAATATTAGCCAGCACAGTGTAAAACATGTCGCCTATGAAGCCTGAGACTGGAGTCTGCGACCCGAGCAACACGACCGTCTCGGGTGTGACCCCGGTCTCTTCGACCAGCTCGCGCCGCCCGGCTTCAAGTGGTGTTTCATCATCGTCGATCAGGCCCGCTGGAAACTCCCACAGATATCGCTTCAACGGATACCGGTACACCTTGATTAGCAAGTACCGTTCGGACGGGGTCACCGGGACTGTCATCACCGCGCCTTTACCCGAATGTGTTCGCGCCCATCCGTAATGACCTGCTGTGCCGTCGAAGTTCGTGATTTCGTCGTAGTAGAAGTCCCACCACGGCGTTTCGTAAACCAGATGTTCTATGCCCGGTTTCGGCTGTGGAAAGTCGTTAGGGTCAGTCATCAATCGGTCCCGTGTCGCTGTTCGAGATTTTCCATTGCCAGGCTATTCCATCGCACCGGGTTGGCCCGGCTCCAACGGCTGCGAATCGGGTGGAACTCCGCCGGACAGCAAGCCGCCATCGACCGTAATAGTCTGGCCGTTGACGTAATCGCCGAGGTCGGAAGCCAGGAACACGCAGGCTCCGGCTATGTCACGGGGAACACCGCCCCGGCCGCTGGGAATGAACGACAGGGCCGAACCTAAATTATCGGCAGACCCGCGCTCGGGCTCTTCTTCTTCTGTCAGCACCCGGCTGTCGATATAACCCGGTGCAACGCAATTGGCGGTAATTCCCGTTCCCGCCAGGTCCTGAGCCATCGACATCACCATGCGGTTCAATCCTGCTTTCACGATTCCGTAAACAGTGTCGTGTGGCCAGGCCCGGTAGCTGTGGACGCTGCTGATATTGATGATGCGACCGCCATGTCCGTGCTCGATCATTCTGTTCACGGCGCCCTGGGCAAGGAACAGGTAGCCCTTCAGGGCGTGGCCGACCAGGTTGTCCCAGAACTCTTCGGTGATCTTCGTGAAGTGGATGTCGGCAGATGCGACCGCATTGTTGACAAGGATGTCGATGCGGCCGTGACTGGCGACGAACTCATCAAGCAGCCTGGTGCGGTCTTCGGTTTTACCGACATCCGCCTGATGCCAGGAGGTTTTTTGGCCGAGCGATTCGATCGACGCCATGGTCTTGTCGGCTTCTGTATCTCGCACAACGTCGTTGATGCCAACATCTGCCCCGTGTTCGGCAAACAACCGCGCTATTCCTGCACCAATTCCCCGACGTGAGCCGGTGATGAGCGCTTTTTTACCTTCGAGGAGTTTTGTGGTGGTCATGGGCCTTGCTGTTCCCTAGTCGGTCATCTTCTTCGAGGCGATCATGCCACCGTCGACGAGAATTGTCTCGCCGTTCACGTACTGGCCGAGGTCGGACGTCAGGTAAAGCACAGCGTTGGCAATATCGCTCGGCAGTCCGCCCTTGGCGGCCGGGATGCGGGCTTCAAGCCACGCCGAATCATGCGGCGGGCCGTCGATCACGTCGTCGTACCCCTCGGGGAGCTTGTTGGATATGGCGCCCGGAGCGATGCAGTTCGCAGTGATGTTGTGACCCGACAGGTCGACCGCCAGTCCTTTCACCATGCGGCGCAATGCCGCTTTCGCCGTTCCGTAGGCGGTCCAGTTCTCGATGGCGACATACGCATGGACACTCGCAAGGCAAACGATGCGGCCACCCGAATCCTGGGCGATCATCTCTTTCGCAGCGCGCTGGGAGCCGAAGAAGTAGCCCTTCAGCGAAAGGTCCATCATCCGGTCCCAGTAGACCTCGTCGGTATCGAAAAGCGGGCGGGACTGGTCCGGGAATATCGCATTGTTCACCAGTATGTCGATCTGCCCGTGTTCTTCGAGAAACGAATCGATCACCGCGTTAATCCCGGCCACGCTGCTCACGTCGCCTGCGTGAAACGTACCTTTTACACCCCGTTTTGAGATGAGTTCGGCCGCTCTTCGCGATGTCTCGTCGTCAACAATATCGTTGACCCCTACATCAGCGCCCTCGTTTGCGAGCGTCAGCGCGATGCCCCGGCCGATGCCTTTTCGCGCCCCGGTTATGAGAGCTTTCTTACCATCGAGCAGTCCCATTAATTGTCTCCATGCTGGCGATTACGAATTATCCAGGTGCCGATCTTAGCGCGGGAAACCCGGTCGGGTTGGGTCCGGGGGGCTGCACAGATCGGTCATTACGACCGGAGTTGAGGAACGTGAGGATTATCGCCTGAAAAAGTCACCGGGCGGGCCCGGCTCTGACGCCGTCGCCCCCCGGTCGGGATGACAGAGCGTACATGTGCTATCAAACCGATTCGCGAATTTTGTCGATGGCCGTGGCTTTTGCCGCGTCAAGGTCGTCGATACGGTGCTCGTATGCCGTGCCACCGGGACCTCCATCTGCAAACACCAGGACTGCATCTTTGACTTTCATGTTCGCCATCCCGGGCAGGCCGAGTTTTTCGACAATGAGCGCGTAGCCGGCCAGTTGCGGCTCGTAGCCTTTCGCACGCTGGATCAGCGATTCCCCCGAAACCCGATCGGTCTTGTAGTCGATGATAGTCACCGTCCCGTCGGCATTTTGGATAATCAGGTCGATAGACCCTTCGACCTCCAGCCCATCTGCAATTTCTGCGGCCACCCAGGCTTCACGCCAGCTGTTTTGACTTGTTGCGCCCGCAACAACCGGGCTTTCCAGGACGTTGCGGACCAGTCGAGTGATGTTCTTTATTTCGTCCGGCATCGAATATGCGTCGGCAGACAATCGCACAAGTTCGTCCAGAGTTGATAAATCGCCGAAATCAACGTCCTGAAGCACCGCGTGTACCGCTGAGCCCAGATCGGTTCCCCCGCGACCCCGGCGGGCGGTGTTCCACTCCGTAGAATCAGCATTGTCCTCGGGCTTTTGTGCGACGAACATGTCATGGTGGGCGAGTTGAGACGGGACCACATATCCACGTTTTCTGGCCGAATCGACCACGTCCGATGTCTCGCGCAACCACTGTTCACGGTCGTCCATCGAAACGGTCGCAGTTGCTGAACTTTTTGACTCGTTGGCGCGGGTATGCGTGTCTGGAGCGGGGCTCGAAATAGCAAACGGCTCCCATAATTGATCGTTCATCTCGGCAAACTCGCTGATCTTCCCCGCCAGCATGTTTTTTGCCCGGGCGGTGCGATGGACGCTGACGACCAGGTGTTCGCGCGCCCGGGTAGCTCCAACGTATGCAAGCCGAACGAGTTCAGCCGCATCGGCCTGCCTGTCGGCGGTGTCCACCGCGTCGTAGTCGAACGTCGCGAGCCCAAGTCCCTTTGCGCCGATTTGTACGGCAAGCACGGGTTTCCCGTTTTGTTCCGTGATTATCGAGTTGTCCCGGCGTGCCGGTTGCTGGCCCTGTAGACCCACCAGCGCCACAATCGGAAATTCGAGACCTTTGGCTGCGTGAATCGTCATCACTCTGACGGCGTTCACTTCGCTGTTTGCGAGTGCGCCCTCGGCAGCCCGCACGTTTGCCTTCGCCTGGCCAGACAACCAGCGTACGAATTCGCGGAGCGACCCGGTGCCCGATCGTTGCAGGGTCCTCGACATCTCGATGAGCATGTCCATCAGCCGCTCACCGTTGCCGGATGAGTCCATTAATGCAGCCACTTCGCGCAGTCGTCGCGATCGAATCAACTGCTCTACAAGATACGGGGTCGATTGCTCCTGGCGATGGTCGTGGAAATTCGAGATACCCTCCAGCGCATCGGCCACTCTGCGGGCACCTGTGCCTTCCGGGAAGTCCTTTATATCGATGCGATGGCGTGCATATTCGAACTTATGACCCAGTCTGGCCCATTCGTACAGGTCCTGGTCCGAACAACCCCATGCAATCGATTTCAGTGCGGCCACAATCGCCACCTGGTCGGTAGGGTCATCGATCGCGGCAAGGCTATTGCTCAGCACATTGAACGTTTGCGATTCGAATATCGGTGCCTGGCCCTCCAGCACGTACGGCACACCATGCCTTACGAACGCCTCTTCGAGAGCCGGTAGTGACGTTCGCCGCGGCATGAGTACACACAGATCGCGGAAACTCGACCGATATATCCGGTCGCTGCGGTCGGAAAGTGACCAGCCCCCGGCACCGATCGTCTCTGCCAGCCGAGCTATGTCTTCGGCCTCCGACTCGCGTGCCACGTCCGCGTTACCGTCGGCTATCCCGCCCGCGATCATCACCCGCGGAATCTCGGTGTGACCATCGTCTGTGCGGGCCGGTTCGAGCGGGACATATTCCGCCTGCAGGGGATCTCTGTCCGAACCCGCCGGACCGTTCATCCATGGTTCGAACACTGCGTTTACCCAGTCGAGGATCGCCGGAGTGGAACGGAAATTCGACGTCAGCGAGAGTCGCTCGGCACCGAGTGAGTCGACCAGGGCCTGGAGTTGCGTCAAGTCGGCCCTTCGGAAGCGGTAAATCGACTGCTTGCCGTCGCCCACAACAAACAATGCACCGTTGGTCGGCCTGCCCGAGCCGGAACGATCGGTAAGGAGCATTGCCAGTTTCAGCTGGAGTGGGTCGGTGTCTTGAAACTCATCGATCAGGACATGGGTGTATCGGGACTGAAAATACTTTCTTGCATCATCGTTTTCGCTCAACAGCTCACAGGAAAGAACAAGCAGGTCCTGAAACTCCAACAGACCCTCGGCACGGCGGGTGTTGGCATATGCGAGTACCATTTTTCCAACCGCATTAACCAGTGGAACTACAGTAGCTTCGCCAAGTGCCTGTCGGCCTGAGTCGGTTGCCTTCTGGGCAGCCTTCAGGAGCGATCTGACCTCTTCGAGACTGCTATCGCCATTCGGAAGGGGATTCCAGTTATTTTTTGCGCCACGACCCGCGACGAGTTTCGGTAACTGGGTCAGGACAAAGATCGTCTCGTCGTCGTTATCGAATTCAAGTGCCTCATCTATCCATGAGACAGCAGGCGCAACCTGTGAATCCAGCTGTTTGAACATGAGGTCGTCGGCATCGGTGCAACAGTCGCGAAGACCGATTGCCACAGCCAGGTCCGAGCGGATTGATTCGAGAGACGGACGCAGGCCAATCGTCTGTGCAGGACTCGCAAGGTCGCCGATTCTCGCCACCAGATCGTAGTTCGCATGCATCTCGCCCGCCAGAGCTCGAAGTGTCGCTAAAGGAGTCCCAAGGCCCAGTCGCTGAGCGTTCTGGATTGCTTCCTCGAATTCTGGGTCAGCAAGTGCATCATCGAGCCACCGGTCCCACTCCTCGTCGAATCGCGATTCCTGCTGGACCTCGTCAACCAGTTCAAATACGGGCGGGAGACCAACGTCGAGTGGACGTTCCCGGAGCAGGCTCTGGGCGAAGCTGTGGATGGTGCCGATGAACGCTGAATCGAGCGATGAAAGTGCCGACGACAAAGCCCGAAATTCGTCCGTTTCAGCGGTAATTCTGGTTGTTTCTAGTCTTTCTTCCAGTTGCTGGCGTACCCGCTGGCGAAGCTCCGAAGCCGCAGCCCCCGTGAAGGTAATCGCTGCGATATTCTCGGGTTTTACACTGCCGCGGGTGACCAGATTGGCGATCCTTTCTACCAGTGCCTGGGTCTTCCCAGTTCCGGCACCAGCTCCGGCGTAAATCGTCTCGCCAAGTGAACCGGCAGCCGTTCCTACTATTCGATCGCGGGAAGAATCGTTCATCGATCGTCCTCCGCGAGCCTTCGGTAGTTATCCAGCGCCGGGTTTGAGGTTTTTTTAGCTTCCCAGAGCCTGGCCTTGCTTTTCGGGCAAATTCGGTTGTACTCACAGAACCTGCAGTTTTCAAACGACGGGGGGCCGCCGCCCCAGGAAGAAGGATCGCTGGGACGTGCGGGGAACACCCCGTTGTCGATCCCTTCGACAATCGTGCCGACCGCCTCCTTTAATGCCAATTCGGCCCTTTCGCCCGCGTAATTTTCAGGCGTGGGCTGTAGTTCGTCGCTGCCAGATTCACGGACGAACCAGTAGGCGGCGGAGATGTCGGCATTCGGATACTTGTCGGCCACTGCCATCGAGTACAACGGAAGCTGTAGTTTCGTGCCTTTCTTGATCGGGTCGTCTTTGAGTTTCGAATAGGCCGCGTTACTTCCCGATTTATAGTCGTAAACGATCACCCGGCTGCCGTCGTCAGATATGTCGACGCGATCGACCTGTCCCCTGAACCTGACCGATTTCCCCGATGCTGTGCGCACTTCTACCGCGGGTCCGCCCCTGTCGCCGCCGAACGAGTATTCCGCTTCGATCTGGTGCATATCCGGTTGCGATGAAACGGTCGGTTCGCGGCGCAGCCACCGTCGCAATATCAACCATGCCCGCGATTGCTCGATCCGCCACACTCCCTCGGCCCGGCCCGGGGTCTCTTCCTTCAGGGCCTGTATTTGGCTTGCAACCGAAGCGTGAAGCCACGATTCTTGCTCCGACCCCCCGGGCAAATTTCCGTCGAAGCCCATCCGCCAGAGCGCGAATTTTTCGAGAACGTCGTGTATTAGCGTTCCGAATGTCAGCGCGTCGAGAGCCAGTTCAAGTTCCGGCGATTCGGTCGGCTCGATATACAGTCGCCTGGACAGAAAATAGCGATACGGGCAGGTTGCGTAGGTTTCGAAGGCTGTGGCCGAACCGATCGTCTCGCCCAGATCGGATTCGCTGCCTTTGAGATTGATCTTGCCGTCATATTCAGACCAGACCCCGCTTTGCTGTGTCGTTTCAAACCTCACTGAATCAGCGATTGACGGAGCAGCGGCAATTAGAGGAAAAGATGCGGGGTCGTTGCCGTTATTTTTCCAACTTCGAGCGGCAAGCACATCGAACTCATGTTGATCTCCGGCCAGTGCTGCCGGAAGCGTCGATGAATCGGCGCGCTTGCGGATCGCTACACCGCCGACAGGCCGGTCCGAATGCTCGGGGTTCAACAACTGACCGGCCTGCAGTAACGATTCGCCCGAAACCTGCCTCGCAGCTTCGAGGAACCACCTCGCCGGTCCAAGCTCTCTGGCTTCACCCGGAACTCCACGGGGCCAGTACATGACGACCCGTTCTGCGCTCGAAATCACCGAGGCGAACGACTGCTGGCTCTCCTCGATAGAACGCTCAACCGTACGCAAATATCTGCCACCGGCGTCTATCTCGCGCTTCAAGGCGTCGGGCAGGAGTGGATCGGAAATCCCCGCGGTCGGATACCTGCCTTCGGTCATCCCGAGAATAAATACCGTGTCAAAGGGGCAACCCGCAGCGGTCCAGACCGGCCCCACGTAAACCCCGGAACCGAGCGATCTGAGCCCGGCCGAACGCCTGCCAAGCTGTTCTCTCAGCACACCTGCGCAGTGCTTGTAGCCGGGGACTTTGCCCGGGGTTTCCAGCGTTTCCAATCGTTCGATCAGGGTGGACAAGCGGGTCCGACGGTTTTCGGTCGCGGTGGTGCTCGATGAACCGGTATCTGCTGCCAGGAGGTAGTAATCGATCATCAACCGCAGCCAGCTTCCAAACCCCGACCAACTGTCCTGATCGGCAGTCGGCCTGCGCTCCGCAAGCGTCTCAACAAAATCCCTGAGGGCCAGAGCGTATTCGGCGTCCGATTTCGCGGTATCGATCTCGTTTGCCCTGCCCTCGCCAAGCCGTTCCGACCGTTCAGCCCGTGCAATACGGTGGGCCGCGTACTGTTCGAGCCGTGGAATCCAGCTGTCTTGCACCGACGAAGTAACCCCGGCGGTCCTTGACACTGCGTCCCACCTGGCCGCTGGCACCGGAAGGGCGGCCAGGTCAGGCTGCTGTGCGCCCGGATTTTTCACGGGGGCCGTCGAGATCCAGGCGCTCAGGTCGAGTCGCGTGAAATCGTTCTCGAATATATCCAGCAGGCCCGTAATGAAGTGCCCTTCAGGTGCATCGGCAAGTGCGGTCCGGTCGGGGCCTGAAACGGGGATTCCGGCCAACTCAAGCGCTTCGCTAATGCGGGTGGCGTAGCTGTCATCTTCAAATACGACGGCCATCCGCGCGAATTTTGTCGCCTTTCCTTCGGCATCTGGACGAGCCAGATCGACTATTTCTCGCACCACGCTCCGCACTTCTTCGGCCACATCAGGGACACCGACCGGGAAAAGTTTCTGGCGGATCGGCTGCGAAGATTTTTGTACGGCGGCCATAGTCGTGCTGGTAGTTGATACGTCGTCAAAAGCCCGGTCTGGAATCGAGACAGTTTCCGAGTCTGGCAGGCTGGCAAGCGCATCGAAAAGTGGTCGTTGCACCGGGGCGACAGGTGCGGCTTTTACCAGGAGTACAACGCCAAGTCCGTTCACCGCGGGGCTGACAGTTTTACTTTCCTGTCGATCGCGAACTATCTGCGCCGCCCGTTCGGCAACCATTGAACCGCGCCGGTGCTCGCTGGCGAACCGCATGTAGCTGTCAAACCTGTCTACAAGTTCACGTTGCACAACACCCTTCGCCCTGAGCCCGTCGAGTTGGCCGCGCTCCAGCAGTTCCAGTTCTCGGAAAGTTGAATGCAAGGCGGTCTGCAACTGGGGCGAGACGTCGGTGCCGCCGAGTTTCGTTCCAGGCCCGGGGTCGCGTGCCGCCTCGTATACGAATTCGGACGCCTGCAGGTCATGCAGGAGCGGTTCTTTGAATTCCCGGCCCACCAGCTGTTCGGCGACATCTTCGAGTCGCTTGAAGTCGACGTTGAACAGGCCGCCGCGGACAAGCGCGCGACGCAGGTAGAACGATGCCTGATTGGTGGGTGTGACGACCGTGACCCGTTTGAATCCACGGCTGCTCCTGATCCCGTCGATTAGCGTTCGCAGTTCCTCGACGACAGTCATCGGCCAACGTCCCAACGGATACGCCCTGGTATCCCCTGCGGAGCTTCATAACGTCGCCCAGGTGCGCCTCGCTCGCCCGGCGACTGACGAGGAGTTAGAGGGTGGGTTGATTGGTTGGCGCCAGGATGGGTCGGACCGTGGGTGAACGACGATACTCGAAGCCGCCGCAGGTCTTCGCTGGAATTGCCAGGATTGTTGGGTGTTCTCATGTGGTCTGCAGATACGTCTGATGTGCGCACTCGCAGGTTAATAGGAACAGGCGGCTAAAAGCCAGAGACCGTGGGAGGAAAATGGCGCCCTCGGCGAGACTCGAACTCGCGCACCCGGCTTCGGAGGCCGGTACTCTATCCAGCTGAGCTACGAGGGCAGGCCGTTAATTATTGTATTCGTCGACTCGACGTTGCTGGTGGATTCCCGGAATGAACGTTATCGATTCGCGGACCAGCGCATTGCCCGCACTCTCGGCATCAGACCGCATTAAAAATCCCGTGCCCACCGACACGAAATCCCCGGGGATGACCAAACACCAATAGAATGCTGGCCAGACCAACTGGAGTTCTGATGCCCGCATTTACCCCTGTACACCTAGGAAAATGGGAGTCGCTATTCACCGATCTTTTGGACGGTGAAGCCTCGGCGCTTTCCGAGGAAGGCACGTGGATGCTGGGCGACAAGCCGGGTTTGGTGTGCGTGTTCGACGATTCCGAGGCGCTATATGTAGAGGCGTCGACCAACATCGCGAAGACGCTTCAGTGCTACATCAAGGGCGGTGCCGAGTGCGAATTCCGCACGCTGATCGGTGTCGTTGAAATGGGTGCGTCTCACAAGAATGCGGCGCAGCGGGCGAAGTCGGGACCACTGGCGAAGAGAATATCCAGGCGCGTCGAGAAATTCCGCTATCGCGTCGTCCCGGCCCCTGCCAAATCGCTGTCGCAGCTGGCGAATGCATTCAACGTGGTGGCCGACACCCGATATGCGGGCCCAAGTGCCATGGCAAACCGGGCGCTCGACGCCCTGCCACGCTAGGCGAATCCGGCGCATCGACATGACTCAGGCCGAATCTCAAGTGGTCGTTGCCGAAGCCGCGCAAACGACGGATTTGCAAACGGTGGACGAGCTTGCCGCGGCGTACGCACGCATCCTGGAATCCGTCTGGTCGATGAATCGATTCAGTCGGATGAGCACCCCGTACGCTGCATTCGACTCATATCTCGATACGAAGTGGGTGAAGCGTCTCGGCTGGCCCGGCTTGCTGCTCTGGCCTTTTCGACTTCCGTTTTTGCTGATCCGGAAGTGGTGGCGAAGTTTCGTACTACGCCCCGTCGTTTCGCTTTACGCGGAAACTCACATCCACGCCAGCGCGTCGAAACTAAGCAGTTTGCTAACCAGGGAACGACTGACAAGCAGTCACTCCGATGGCCCCATGACTGCGGAGCTTGAGCTTTCGATCGCAACGCTCGAAAGATTGAAGGCCGCGACAACTGGTTGGATCACGCTGATGATCGTTCTCAGGTTCGTTCCCCTGATAGGCCTGCTGTTTTCGATGGGTATCGTCACGGTCAATTTCACGTTGACAGATGCACCGGGTCTTATTTTGCAGTTGACGGCAGTCCTCCCGCTGACCGTGCTGCTCATCCACTCGCAGGCCACCGGGATTCCAGGCGACACCTGGCATTTGGCCACGGTGAGCTTGTGTGGAGGGCGGTTCCGCAACTGCAATGCTCTACGAGTTCAAGCAGCCTGGGCTCTACGTGTATCTCAACCACAATCTGATCGAAGCGGCAATGCTTGGGGCGGCGATCCACATCAACGTTGTGGGGGAGTGGAATAACGACCTGATGGTGCAGATAAGTTCTCGACGAGCGATAAATTGACGGGGCTGGTGAGCGAGCGACTAACGACTGTTGACAGCTTCTAAGAGAAGCAAATGACCGAATTAAACCAGTAGGGGCACGTTCTCATCTGCCCCTACTTTTTTCTGCTCATCAGTTAGGTTGACAATGTCGATTCGTGTGAGTATCCAGAGATGAAACGAGATGGTGAACTATGCCAAACCTATTGATATGCCGGGGCGCGTGGATGAAATTCTATCGAGGTGTAACTTCTGTTGATGTGCCCAGAGGAGGAGGCAGCTTTGTCAATAAACATGGTTTCGGCGCTGAAGTTTTCAATTTTGCCGAATACGGCAATGTTCGGTACGGCTTCGTTCAAGGACAGCTATCCCGTATCAATGTCGA
>Ga0066376_10001893_pt1 | contig 19923 bp, 16 predicted proteins | sample Knorr_S15_td_Bot_FD_77009 | JGI IMG/M metagenome (GOLD analysis project Ga0066376, IMG submission 77009) | Marine microbial communities from Southern Atlantic Ocean transect - Knorr_S15_td_Bottom_ad_5009_LV_A | ecosystem: Environmental > Aquatic > Marine > Oceanic | place: Southern Atlantic...
ACCGATGGTAGCGGTACTATTTCGGTTGAGGAATTGGCAATCGCCACTGGAATGCCACTAGAAGAAGCCGCCGAGATTCATGCGATTATCGATACCGATGGTGATGGTGAGATTTCATTCGCTGAATTTGAAGCGGCTAAGTTCTTGCAAAAGCAAGTGAAATTACCCAAGCCGGTAAAGCCGATTCGCAGTCCGATGTCTTCAACTATACAACGACCACAACCACAGCAACAGCAGTGGCAACAACCTCAACCTCAACCGCAGCAACAGCAGTGGCAACAACCACAATCACAACCTACACAGCAGCCTCAACAGCAATGGCAGCAACAACCGATACAGCAATCAGCAGCAATTAGACCAACGATTCAATCAGGGTTTTTCTGTCGAGGATGTCGTATCGGTGTCGACCCAGGGTGGAGATATTGCCCGGTATGTGCGACGAGAAATGCTTGATTATTCGACGATGAAATTACCATTGTCCAATATTTGGTTATCATCTAACCACACAGATGCTAGTTTAAGGACTCCCGAAACGTGAATCCCTACATCTGACTGGCCGCCTAGATTTGAATTATCACCGAGTGAAAAATAGCAGGTACCGAGTTTTTTCTCATCTTCTAAGACATTACCAATCAGTCGAGCCTCCTCATTCATCCCCATACCGAATTCAGCTACTGTCCAAACCAACTCACGGTCTTTTTTATTCTTGATTCTACTCGATGCCTCACCGAATTCCTGCCGAATATTTGCTGCGATAGAACCACCAAGAACATCGATTACCAGTCCATCCTCAATCACAAATTCAATCGGTTCTTCAAGTAATGATGCATCCCAGCTACCATCGATAACTATTCTACCATTCATGCTGCCTTCTTTTGGCATCACGAATATCTTTCCCGCTGGCAGGTTGGTAATCATCCTCGGTCTATTGCAAATCCCGCTATCATCTAGTTTCCAATCTCTCCAATTGACTTCAAATTCAACATCGGTTCCATTTTTTGATTTTATGTGAATGATTCTTCGTCTTCTGAACATCGCTGCGGTATCGGTAATGCGTTTCTTTATCCGATCATAATCCGCAGTCATTCCACCCTTGCAAAACATCTCACTGGTGATTCCGGGCATCGTCGCAACCCTTGCACCCTCGTGAATCGCAGCTCTGACCGAGCGGGTATGGGTGAGGGAATATTTTGTCGGGGCGATTACAACCTGTTGCTGGCGCATAAGATTTGCCACTGGAGAGGGAGGTTCTTCGCCATGGTGTCTGCCTTTGGGCATCACGACCAACAGGACCCGGTCGGTTCTCTCTGCAGTTGCACTGTGTAGTACTTGACCGATTTCACTGGTTGTTGGATCGCAGACGATCAAGACGTTTTCACCGCGTCTGATATCCATACTCGTCTTTACAACAATCCGTGCGCTTTCAATCAGTGCCGAGGTATAATCTTCCAACTCTGCCTTCACCACTTCCTCGATGGGATTTTCAGCGGCGAGCACCTCCTCCAAATCTTGATCAGAGTCGAGTTCACTGACGCTATCGTCCTTCTTTTTTCCCTTGAAAGGAGGGGACACGTTCAGGGGAGAGGGTAGTGCATCTTCAAACCATGCATGAGGTAGAGATGGGTTAAAGCGCAGTGCTGCCATGGTTGGGTCATGTTGGAGATTGAGGAATTCACCACAATGGTCAAGGATATTTATCGTATTGGAGCACTTGAATCACATTTGAGTTGGGATCATCAAACGCAAATGCCGGCTAAAGGTGCTGCCGCTAGAGCGGAAATGATGGCTTGGTTAGGGCGAGAACACCACCGTCGATTGGTTGCACCTCGAATGGGAGAATTGCTCGATTCACTAGAGAATCAAGAATTAACTCCCGACGATGGTGCCAATGTAAGAGAAATGCGTAGGACTTATGATTTGGCAACAAAATTATCTGAGGACCATGTTGCCACTTTTTCAAAAGCATGTTCTGAAGCATTTGTGGTTTGGCAGCAGGCCAAACAAGATGAAAATCTCGATAGTTTTATTCCCCATTTAGAAAAACTGGTCACTCTCAGCAAAGAAAAAATCGCAATGCTTGGGGTAAAAACCACTCCATATGATGTACTACTCGATGAATATGAAGTGGGAATGACAGTTGCAGATTACGATCCTCTCTTTGCCCGGATTCGTGCTCGATTGGTGCCATTATTACAACGGATTCGTGAATCGGATGTCGTGATTCCATCCCTGCCAGCAGGTGTGATTTTTGCTGAAAAAGATCAATTGCTTTTCTGTCGTAAAGTGGTGGAAAAGATGGGTTTTGACCTCGATGCTGGTCGAATCGACAAAGCGGCTCATCCATTTTGTTCTGGATTATGGCCTGGCGATACCAGATTCACCACTCGATTTGATGAAACAGATCCCTTTTCCTGTCTCTATGCAGTAATGCACGAAGCAGGCCATGGGCTGTACGAACAAGGTCTTGATTCAAATTTTGCTTTTACCCCTCGTGGAAATGCCATCAGTCTCGGTGTGCATGAAAGTCAAAGTAGGTTTTGGGAAAACCAAATCGGTAGAACTCAAAGTTTTTGGAAGGTTGCACGCCCTTGGTTTAATGAAATATTTCCGGGTATTGAGGATTTGAATGAAGAGCAACTCAATTTAATCACCAATGAAGTCAAAGCAGATTTCATTCGCGTAGAAGCAGATGAAATAACCTATAACTTACACATAATGCTAAGATATGAAATCGAGAAGATGATTTTCAATGACGGTCTTAGCGTCGATAAAATCGAGGAGACCTGGAACCGGTTATTCTACGAATGGTTTGGTATAGAGGTGCCCAATCCAGCTATGGGTTGTATCCAAGATGTACACTGGGCATACGGCGCCTTTGGATATTTCCCGACTTATACTCTAGGCAATATGTACGCAGCTCAATTCTCTGAGAAGATGGTGGAATCAATCGGGCCTATCGAAGGGATAATCGCCTCGACAGATTGGTCTAAAATAAAGGATTGGCTAACTGAAAACGTTCATCGTCACGGCAGTCTCTACAGGCCTGCTGAATTACTTTTCTTAGCCACAGGCAATACGCCTGATCCGGAACCATTCCTCAATTATATAGAGGAGAAATTCACTAGATTATATCACTTGAATTAATCATTCGTCGGAGTCATCACTGCCAGCATCATCTGCTGCAGTGTCACTATCGCCGGTGAACCTTTCTTGTAGTTCGTTCAACTTGCCGGTGATTTCACTGATCGCATCCATTAGGTCATTCGATCGGTCGTCCTCTTTTCCAGTGCCAAATGTTGTACCCAATAGGGTGATCATAGCACCAGAAAGCATTACTACAGCAGGCCAATATACGTCTGCTGCTGTCATTCCTTCGCCTGCTACAGTGCCACCCCAAATCGCACCTACTAGGAAGATTATCATCCCTGTAACTATCTGCTGGTGTCCGTCGCCTAGGCTTTCTTTCATTCCACTCATGGTATTACCCAGTGGGTCTGAGCCACTGATGGCAGATAAAGATAGCAGTGTGATAAGGAAACCAGCCCTCAGTTCCAAGGCATCATTATCAGAGGCCGACCCACTTCTCCCGCCCCGACTAAAATCACTCCGCGTGGCCCGGTTTCAGCATTTCTTTCAAAGACCGGAACCCCATCGACAACGGTCAATACCGGCCAACCAATCAGAGTTTGGCCGGCGAATGGATTCCAACCAACCCTACTCCATGAATTCTGGTCCTTGACAATTCTTTCGGTCGACATATCGACTAGAACCACATCACCATCCATACCCTCTTCCAATTTTCCCTTTCCAACCATCTGGTAGATTTGTGCGACATTTGTACTCATCCACTCTACTACTTGTTCGATAGTACATTTTCCTTCTTTTGCATGGGTTAACATCACCGGCAATGATGTCTCGACCCCCGGCATCCCCGAAGGTGCATTTGGCCAACCCATGGCTTTGGCTGTCAATGTATGTGGTGCGTGGTCGGTGGCGATACAGGCGATGGTTCCGTCGAGTAATCGTTGCCAAAGAACTCGTCGATCTTCGGTTGAACGAATAGGGGGGTTCATCTTCAGACGCGTACCTATTTCCATTACCTCTTTCTCGGCAAAACTGAGGTGCTGCGGTAGGGTTTCAGTGCTTATGTGTTCACTTGAGTTGATTTTTTCACTAAGCCAATCGGCTTCAATGGCGCTGGTCAAGTGAAGAATGTGTAACCTGTGCTGGTGCTTAAGGGCAAGATTTACCGCGGTATTGGTGGCATTAAATGCACAGATATCATCGCGCCATTCTGCGTGAGCAGCCATATCGGTTCGGTGTTTGAATGATTCAAAGCGCTCATTCATTCTCTTTTCATCTTCGGCATGTACCGCAATCAAGCCGGCAGTAGAGGAAAAAATATTTTCAAGATGATGCAATTCATTGACCAATAGATCACCGGTCGAGGATCCCATGAAGATTTTTATCCCACAGATTCCTGGAATTGAAATCCCTTCACCTGGCTTGCCAACCGCTTTTTGTAATTCGCTGACATTATTTGGTGTTGCGCCGATGAAGAATCCATGGTGGGTTATACATTTATTTCCTGCCACCTCTATCTTATCCATTATCGATTGTAATGAAGTAGCAGATGGTTTGTTATTTGGCATATCGAGAAAACTGGTGATACCGCCGCTAGCAGCAGCAGCAGAGCCCGATTGGAGGTCCTCCTTTTCCGGCTGGCCGGGATCTCTAAAGTGCACTTGGGGATCTATTATTCCCGGGAGGAGATGAAAGCCTTTTGCCGCGATAAAACGTTCTTCAGGTTTGGCTATTAGAGAACCTGCTATTGTCGAAATCTCAGTGATGACGCCGTCTGTAATTCTGAGATCTCCATCGCACAAACCCGATGGCAAAGCCATCGTGGCGCCGGAGATAAGAACCGAACCCTTGGTCATCGATAGGGCCTGCAAGCGCTTCATGATGAACTTCACTCTGCACGTCGGGCATCTTTAGGCCGAAAGTCATCGCAGATCTCACGGTTCATCGCAATATATGGGCCGCCTAAAATGTCGATGCAATACGGTACAGCACACCAGATTTCATCGATTGTCTCTCGTATCGCCTTTGGGCGACCCGGGAGATTGAAGATAAGAGATCTCCCTCTGAGTCCAGCCAATTGACGAGATAGAATAGCGGTGGCTACAAACTTGAGTGATATCGCTCGCATCTGCTCGCCAAAGCCGGGTAATAAGCGCTCACAAGCATCCTCTGTAGCCTCTGGTGTGACATCTCGTAAAGCAGGCCCAGTCCCTCCAGTTGTGACCACTACATCGCAACCGAGTTCATCGACCATCTCGATGATAGTTGCGCAAATAAGTTCTCTCTCATCTTTGACGATACGTAGATGATGTGTCCAAGAACTTTGTACAGCCTCTTCGAAAAAACCGAGTATTGCAGGACCACCTTCATCTTTGTATTCGCCATCACTCGCCCTATCTGAAACGGTGATAATCCCGAAAGTAGCAGGATCTCCGACCATGCTATTCAACTCAGATTGTCGCCATATTTGTCTTGGATATCCGCATGGAATGAATCGAGAAGGGTATCTTCGAATAATTCAGCTAGTCGGCGATTCTTGGTCGAGCGCATATGGAATACAGCCATCAAAACAAAGGCGATAATCGCGATTGGAATCGCAGCTTCGAGTTTGTATTTGTGCATCACGGTAATGATGCCCTCGGCGGTATATGCCCAGGTTAGTGAGGCAGCAGCCCCGCCGACGAAAGTAGCCCACAATACGCGCATAAACTGCATGCGAGAAAGAAGACCGAGCATCGCTCCGACCAATACTCCTGATGCCATGAATGGAATCCACACAAAGACCATCAAGCCCCAGAAACCGTATTTATTGATCATCTCTCTCTTTTCATTCGCTGTATACTCAACGGTTGACAAGATATCACCAAAGAGTTTGGTCTGTAGCACTCTCCCTCCTAAACCATCTTGTTTAGCCACAGCTGCAACCCGTGAATCCTTTGCATCACCAGTAGCATGGGTCTCGACACGACCTGCCCCAGAACGGTCGGCTAAAGTGGAAATGATATTTCTCCCTCTGACCACCAATTCATGGGTGCCGGTGAGATCCGGGTTTTCTTGTTCGATGTATTCCTTAAGTTGCTTGACAACATCATCGGTGGTTTGCTTAAATCTGAAAAACGCTAATCGCTGAGTTGGTTTGTAGGCAACCCTGACGAAAATAACTCGATCCTCACTGGTAACCGTTGCCATTTGCAATAGAAGATTCCTCTCTGACTTGAAGAAGTCCTTAATCGAATCGCGAACCTCGTCCTCGATTTGTGAAAGTACATGGAGGTCTCTAAAGAATGAGGTATAATCCTGTGGTTTACCATCCGAGCCAGCATCGACCATTCCGCTTCCTACACCAACCCCGGTTTCAAAATCAATCGCTTGATTATCACCTATTGAGCGAACGGTCAATTGTACCGGCTTGAATACGTGGAAGAGTGCAAATTCATCAAGGGTTTCTTTCAGTATTTCAGAACGTACTTCGCTAAGATCGGTCAATGTATCCTCGGTATTATGGTATGGCACCATGATATCGATGGAGAGATTACGCACTTCAGCCTTGTATAAATCCCAGTCTACTTCAATACGCAAACGCTTCTCAGTACTCCTGAGCACTTGATAAACCACTTCTTTGATGTGAGCGCGGCTCAACATATCGTCAGAGTCCTGATGGTATACTTTGTACATCACCGGATATGCGAGGAAGAGAGAGATTACCGATAGAGAAAGTGAGACATAAGCCATCCACCAAGCGGGGATTCCAGCAGCACCGCCGGTGAGCATTGCGGTTTCCCTGCCGCCACCGAGTTCAGCCCCCATCAGTACCCAACCCCAATTGCCGAGATCGGTCACCGACCAGCACGATCTCGTGCCTTCGTCGGTAATAGAAGCTTCTTGGCTGATTTCACCATCGACAAAGGGTAAGAAAGTCATGCCACTAGTCGAACTTGAAATCTCTACTATTACGGTAAAGGAGAGGGTTTGTGACTTGGTACCATTTTCCACATCCGCGGTATCATTATACACATCTATTCTCAGGATAAGGTCATATTCTCCATCAGACCAAGATGAGAAATCAATTCTATCCCTTACCCCTTCACGCTCTTTTGTATTAGGAGATGGGTCAGCGGTTTCTCCTTTACCAACCGCTGTCCAATTGAATGATTGAATTCCATCATGGAAATTGTAGCCATTTACAACGATTACATTATTATCATTATTGGGGTAGATGTGGAGCCATGCTTGGTCACTGGTGTCGATACATTGGTCACCGATATCAAGGAAGGTACCACTCGCACCATGGTCGAGAGCGGTCGACTCGCCAAATATTCCTGCACCCATGGCCAATAAGGCACCCATGAATAATAACCCATAACCCAATCCGAATATTAGTACGAAATCCTCGGTAGCTGAGGGGAAGCGACTACTGGTATCTTGAGTTCTTCTCTGACGAATAGCTGCAAGTTCTTTAGAGACTTGGGAATCGCTGTTTTTTTCAAAGGCTTCCTCTTCTTGAACCTCGGGTTCAGAATCATCTGTTCCCGCCGCCATGTATAGACCACAACAGAACCTGCACATCAATGCATCTCAATGAATCGAAAATCAATCAACGCTGCAGGTTTATTTATTTGCGGCGTTCAAGTATTATCGCCTGACGATAAAATGGCTTCTAGCCTAGCCCAAAATGCTGTACGAAGTTCAATTTATTTGATGGTTGCCCTTGGTTGGCGCAGTGATATGGTGCTGGTTAGGTTTTGTCGCAATCGATATCGGTCCATATGGTTTTGAAGGTCGAACCTAGAAACTCTATCTGATTGATAAGGGATGGATCGGCTTGAAAATGCTATGTTCAGGCGCTCTGATCGGAGCGACGATAAGCGCACCAATCTGAGTAAACTCAATATCTTGCCCACCGCCGGCCAAGGATATGCAATTATGCCGACGAAGGTTGAATGAGGCTGCATTTGATGCCAAAATTGCAGCATTAGCTCTTGCCTCGGTTATCTTCGTCTCCTCTCTATCCTATCTATTATTTTCATCTGATGTCAGCGCGATTTCAGAGGATACAGAGTGGGACTGGGTCGACCCGGTAACCGAAATCGAAGACGAAAATCATAGTCATAATGATTTACTGGCTCATCGATTATCGACCCCGAATGCACAATTGATAGATTATCACAATCTCAACTGTGATGGTAATGTCAAGCCGCCGCCAGAACTCGATAATACCGCTGGGCGACCATGTGATTCGGCTTTCAAGAATGTCGCCCCAACCCCTGGTGATAATTCCGAGGTAACCATCGAGGGCAATTTCCTTGAGGATTGTATCATTCATCCAGATGGAAGTGGTGGTTGTTATGCTTATGTTTCATCGTATAATCAATTTGAGATTCTCGACATTTCCAAGCCAAATAACATCACTTTACTCTCGACTTATTATGCTGAGACCGCGCGTATTATCGACATCAAAGTAACTCCAGACAATAACTGGGTGCTGATAAATCACGAGTTGACCAATACCGAACTCGATCCAATTCCCAATGACGACGATGCAAATAGCGGTGCTAATCGACTCGATGTCATCTACGTCGGCAATAAGAATGAGCCGATCAAGGTGGCCGAATGGAATAACCCTCCTGCTGGCTTCCACAATCAGGATTTACACGTATATTGTGATTGGGAACCAGCAAACCCGGTTTGGGCACAAGAGGATTGCCACCTGTTTTTATTCGGAGCAGATCCTTTGCCAGAATCTATTGAAGGCGGTAATGGGGCAACTTACAAAGGAGCTCAGGTATTCTATGTTCCACTAGGCTTTGAGTCATGGGATCCAACTCAAACCGACGATGAACAAAACTCCAGTCGAGAGATATTTCGTTGGGGGGGATATACTCCTGAGATAGACACGACTTGTGGCGGTACAATCTTCAATCATGATAACGTCTTTCAAATCCACCCTATCACCGGTCAGAAATTACTCTATCTCTCTTATTGGGAAGCTGGATTACGTATCGTCGATGTCTCTAATCCACCCGATGTCGCCGACCCACTCGGTGTTGATTGGCCACAAAATTCCGAGATTGGTCGCTGGATGGGTTGTTCTTCAGACGATAGTGGTTGGTATGGCCCCGATGGTGGTGGTCACGCGGGGATGACCAGTGAGGAATGGCTCGACGCTAGACAGGGTAATGGCAATATTCACTATACGGTTCCATATGAAAATCTGGTTTGCGATGGTATTTCAGAATTCGTCGACAAGAGCCTGTGGCCAGCATCATGTGGCACCGGGCCTGAAGATCCCTCAAAAGGTGTAAATTGGCGACATTATACCCTCGTTGCACCCGAATACGGTTCAAATGATAATCACACGGGTTACATCTGGACCATCGATACAACCGATCCCAGCAAGCCTTTCTTGGTCAGCAAATGGCGCCTTCCCGGCGAGGGAACCTTGGCCAATGGTAGCAAACATCCTCAGCACTACATCCCTGGCGGCTATATCTACAGTCCACACAATGGTGATACCGGACTCAACGGCAATGTGTATTGGACCCATTATCACGCTGGCGCTTGGGTCACCGATCACGGTGGCATCTGGTCCGATATAGTCTGGAAGAATGGTGTGCCTGCACCTGAATTGGGTTGGCAGGGAATCGAAACCCTTGGCACCACCGAAATCGTCGGCTATCATCTGCCATCGGGACCGGAGTGGATAGTGGACCCAGCCGCAGTTATGGGCTATGATATGGCTGATTGCTGGGCATCTTGCATGATTCCCTTTGATTGGGGATTGCAATATGACCCGAGGGGATTCGTCTATGTTTCAGAGATGGTCACAGGACTTTACGTTATACAATTCGACGAGGATAAGGACCCCCGATTCAACTATCCGCGCCAATGGACGCCAGCAGAATAGTGATGAGAGTTCAGCGTTCCAGCACAGCTTTGATTTGTGCGACAATATTTTCATTTGGCTTTATTTCAAGTATTGCTTGTAACCATTTTTCGCTTTCAGCCCGAGGTAGCACTTCTGCTAGGGTTTGCCACCAACCATCATCCAATCGATTCGGACTGAGCTCTTTTCCAATCTTGATAATGCGCGCTAAGTCCAGTTGTCTATCGATTCTCGTCGCCGCTAGTAAGCAGGCCATCTCTCCGCCTTTTGACCCTCGCCTGCGATGTAAATCAGCGGCCTTTTGTAAGTGTGTAATCGCCTCTTCATTCTGGCCTAATTCTCTTTTGAGATCAGCTAGTTGCAGTAGTGAATCGATAAATTCAGCTGCGATATCAGTAGGTTGAGAGGGGGGGGTTGTCGAATCGACATCGATGAAAGGTGCACCTTCGTGTCGTGGCGCAATTCTTAGCAGATCGGCGATTGATAGACCATCTCTGGTGACGGTGAAGTTCAGACTAGGTAGAATGTTGGCCAACCTTTCGCGGCGTAGCGTGCCATCCTCAGCACGAATCCACACTTCGGTCGAAGATAGCGAATCGAGCAATTCCTCAATCCGTTGCACTCCCTTTTGCGAAGGATGGTAACCATTTTTCTTTACCGTCTCATGCTCAATTCTGCGTTTCTCTGAAAGGATAAGTTGCTTGGCGAGAAGTCGCTTGGACTCCCTGCTGATCTGCGATTGCTTCATGCCTAGGCGCTCACCCAGTCCATTCTGGCTGAAACACCGCGGGAATTCAAAGGCTGACAAAGCTTCACTTGCCCCTTGCAGAGCAAGCAAAAATCTGTCAGCCTGAGTCAGTCGCACCACTCGCACCCTAACAACCCACGCCGTCATCAGCCGTTGGCTTTGCCCTCATCTGGTGAAACCGGGTTTTGCCAGGTCGTGCTTCCTCCCCAGTGCTGTGCATCGGGAATCGCAGCTTCTGGAAGGCCTTTTGGCGACTTTAGTCTGACTGTGAGCACCACTACGAGAATGGTGATTACAGCGAATGCGAGTGCTGCGAGTACCAACTTGACAATAGGAGGTCCGCCTGAGATGAGGGTTACATCGTACGACATCGCCTCGACGTCGACTAGGTCGGTTTCATATTCAGGGTCGTGAACGATATTTTCGCCGACATCGAGGTTATATCCACCAGAAATCCTGACGCCACGGTAATATCCATCGGGTAGGTTATCGACATCATTTGGTAGAACTGGGCGGTGGCCGTGAACCTGGAATATTACCTCGGTCTCTTCACCATCGATTGTAGCATTTGAGATCCAACGCAGAGAACCAACCCGCTTTCCTTGGTCTTCAAATTGTAAGGCACCAGAGCGCACAGCAGAAGCATTGGCTACTCGTCCAGTGTTCAATTCTTCACCAAGACCAACACACTTGGCATCTCTGTATTCTTTCATTTGTTGTTTCATGCTACCTGAATTTCCCGATTGACTTTGGATATATTCAAGACCACAGCGAAGGGGCATTCCTCTTTCATCGTGAGTCTTACCCTGCATGGGTGTATATTCACCGGTCATCGCCTTTGGCGAAGGCAATTTTTGGAATTGCTTGTGGGCCCATTGAGCAACCTTTTCCCTCATGTGTGAGGCGAAGCCAGCATCGATGAATTGCATCAAGCGGGTATCGTTGCGATCGCTGCCGTTTTCATCGGTGGCAACGTCCCAGCCGGTGATTATTTGATCGTATTTCCATACTGCGCGGATGGCGGTGTGGTTTACGCGCAACGGGTTCATTTCAACACTGGAGTCGATATCCCAATCGTCTCCTTGGCGGTGTGCGCGCACATCGTAATGGGGCACCTTGTCATATTGGACCTCGATTTCCACGGTCGATAATCTGAAGACAAAGGATAATTCCTCCAATACATCGGTGGTATTTATTCCACCATAAGAGAGGTTGGTAGCGCTAAGAGTGATAATGATTCGACATTCCTTTCGTACACAATTTTTCCCAGAAACCGCTATTTCCCAAGAAACCTCACCAAAAGAGATGTACTTGTCAATGGCTTCGTGGCCGGTGGCAGAATCTTTCAACTCGGAGAAACTACCGGACATGCCATCCGAATGGACGTTGAACAAGCCATCATCATTAGCGTCGATATATTCGGCGATGCCGTTCAATTTTTGATAGAAGATCATCTCAACTGGAATTCCGGTCCGCTTGACATGGTCACCATTTTCATCACTGATGTCAGCGATTCCCATATGGCGTTGCTGTACCGTCATCAATTCGATTCCACCTGGATTAGCGCCAGTGCCGTATCTAAGATACATCTTTGAGGAGCCCAAGGTGAGGTTTACCCATCCATTCTCGGAATCGGTCTCAAGGTTTAGTTCGGTCATTTCGGTGGTAACATCAGCAGTCGCCACTTCTTCGGGCTGAGTCTGTGCAAGCGAGGTCGGAATGACCATCAAGGCAGCTAACATCAAACTCATCAATACGAGGGTTCTTTTTCCGCTCATAGAATATCCTCAATCACCAGAGGTATATCAATAACCGGCGCCGATATTACACATCGACAGCCGATATCACAGAAAACTTGCTGACAATCAGAGTCACTACACCGTTGTGAACGATGCTCTACAATACGTAATCAAAGAGTGTATGGTGGGTTAGGCCGGACCAGAGATCTGGACTGAATATTAGTGAATAGTAGCGAAAGGAAGGTCGCGGTAAGGCCTAACCTACCGCTTTGTACGATGCTCTACAATACGTAATCAAAGAGTGTATGGTGGGTTAGGCCGGACTTGAACCAGCGACCTCGGCATCTTCAGTGCCGCGCTCTCCCAACTAAGCTACTAACCCGTGTTCACCCCTGTGGGCAGGAGCATTTCAAGCCTACGCCTTTCACTTGAGATTGGCGAGAATGGCTTTCTGTATCGCAAAGAGGTCGCATAGTCCAGCCTCGGCAGAATCCATGAGGGCATTGAATTGTTCTCGGGAGTAAGTCGCTTCTTCACCCGTGGCTTGAATTTCGACAAAACTACCATCGGAGATACCGACTACATTCATGTCGACATCGGCATTTGAGTCGAGGATATAGTCGAGATCAAGGAATACGTTTCCTTCGATTAGACCGACTGAAATAGCGGCGAGGTCATGAGGCATTACCGCTCTCTCATGCGCTTCTATTTCGGTTGGCGATAGTTTGGGTGCTTCCCAGCCCGCTTCCAGTTGCTCTCGATTCGGGCGCAGATTTGCTGGCAAGCAAGTTCCTGAGATAATCAAGCGACGCACGGCCAATCGCAATGCGATATTAGCGGCGGTTATCGATGCACAGCGGGTGCCACCATCGGCATTGAGAATATCGCAGTCGACGGTTAGCGCGATTGGACCGAGTTCTTCGAGGTCGATTGCGCCACGTAATGAGCGAGCGACCAAGCGCTCGATCTCTTGAGTTCTTCCCTTAGCACCGTTGCGTTCTCGACGGAAGCGAGAATCGGTCGAAGCGGGAAGTAGGCTGTATTCGGCGTGGACCCAGCCCTTTGAAGCATCTCTGGGAAACCAGCCGGGAAGGCGGTCGGCTTTTGTTACACAGGCCATGACCACGGTGTCACCTTGACGGTAGAGGATACTCGCTAGTGCGTTTGGGGTGAAATCAATCTCCACTTCTACACCACGCATCTCATCATTTGCGCGGTCGCTTTCGATGCCGGACTTGAATTTGGCCATGGCTGTTGCCCGAACCTCCTCTTCATCAAACTTCCCCGCTGGCACAAATTGAAATGATACCGGTTAATGGCCGTGATATGACTGAAGTGGCCATCTGTGCTGTTGCCCGAACCCCTATCGGTAGATTCCGTGGATCTTATTCCGGCTATAGTGCGGTTGAACTCGGTATTTTCGCGGTAGAAGAACTGTTGAAGCGAGCGGGATTGCCTGCTGATTCTGGCTTGGTCGACGAGGTGATCTTTGGTCAGGTATTGCAAGCGGGTGCTGGACAAGCACCGGCAAGACAGGTCGCATTGGGGGCCGGTTTGCCCGAATCGACCCCTGCAGTAACCATCAACAAGGTCTGCGGCTCTTCACTCAAAGCGGTGATGATGGCTGCAAATTCGATTCGAGCCGGTGAATATCGTTGCATTATCGCCGGTGGCATGGAGAGTATGACCAATGCCCCAAAAATGCAGTTGGAGAGGGATGGAGATCTGGTGAATAGTATGATTCACGATGGGCTATGGGATGTTTACAACGATGTGCACATGGGAGATACCGGTGAGACGGTTTCCCTAGAATGTGATATATCACGAGAGTCTGCCGATGCTTTCGCATTTCGTTCTCAACAAAGGGCGGCTGCGGCGGAGAAAAACGGTTGGTTTGCTTGGGAATCATTCCCCGTACCCCTTCTAGATGGTGGTGAATTGACTCATGATGAAGGGGTAAGAGACGGTACTACCGTTGAAGGTCTTGGCCAATTGAAGCCTGCATTCATCGCCGAAGGTCGAGTTACCGCCGGTAATGCTTCTATCTTGAGTGACGGGGCTTCGGCAGTATTGGTCGCAGAAGTGGATTTCGCCCGCCGACAAGGCTGGGAAATCATCGCTTTGATCGAAGATTATTGCACCAGTGGCTTAGCGCCAGCACAGGTGATGAGCGCGCCGATTCCTGCGATAAATACACTATTGGAACGCAATGGACTCAGCGTCGAACAAGTTGACATCTTTGAGCACAATGAGGCCTTTGCCGCAGCATCTTGCGCCGTGGCCAAGAAAGTTGGTATCCCCGATGATAAATTCAATCTTCACGGCGGAGCGGTCGCCCTTGGTCACCCGCTTGGTAGTAGTGGTAGTCGTTGTTTGATAACCATGCTCGGAGTGATGCGTAGAGTCGATGCTAGCAATGGCATCGTAACCCTTTGTCTCGGCGGCGGTAACGCTGTGGCAATGCTGGTCAAACGCGCTTGAGATGGATACGAACCACCATCGCATCACCGCGGTGTAAGTCCGACTCGTCGAGCGTAGTCTCGGCGACCTCCGCTTGAATCACCTTCATCTGCGGCGCTGCCGGACCGGTTAATTCTGTGATTACCTCATCGAGGTCGAAGAGTAGTTCGAGATCTTTTGGCCCACCGCTGGAGCGGCTGATCTGGCTCTTGTGATATCCTTCCATCACGAAGTGTCCTCCCTTGCGCAATGAGTGGAGAATACGTGGCATGTGCACCGACCTAATCTCTGGCGGGGTGTGGAACCACGAACAGGCAATAAGGTCGCATTTTGGTAATTCGACTTCGACGAGGTCCTTGACGTGATAACTAACCTTGACCTCGTGTTCATCTGCCAACATTTTGCACTTTGCTGCGCCCATGGCCGCATAGTCGAAAATCTGGCAATTCCAGCCCAGTGTGGCCGCCCAAACCGCATTTCTGCCTTCACCGTCGGCGGCGAACCAGGCCTCCTTCGGCTCTAATTTTGCGATGACTTGCTTGAGATATTCATTCGCCTCTTTGCCATAGGCCCATTCATCTTGTGCATATCTTTGGTTCCATTGGTCTTTCAATGCTCATCCCTCTGTTTTATCAATCCATGGTCTTCAAGCAATTCGACATCCCCTGGAATAATTCCAAGAATGTCATCGGTTGAGATTCCGGTTGCGTGCCAGATGCTATTGGCGAAGGTCTCCTTCTTCATGCGCCCGGGTGCGATGATGGCGTGGCGTGAACAGAGTGTGCGGATTTGTTCGACGGTCGAGGCCATTATCAGAGGAATTCCATTTATCGCCACCAAACCAACACCCAATTTGAGGTCGATATCTTTGTACCAAGTACGCTCACCCCGTACCACAAATGCCCCCCTGCCCAAACTTTCTCCACTTTCGGCCTGCTTTGACACCTGACTTGGTTTTACCCAAAACACGGTACCATGTGCACCCCCGGCATTCCAAGAGCGCGACCATGCCAATGCCAGAGTCGCGGCTTGTAGGGTGTTTTCCTCGTCGAGTTCCGAATCGATTTTATCGACCAGACGGAATGCCGGCACCCCCTTTGGAATATGCGCAGGTGGTCGCTCATCGACGGCAAAACCGGTAGTTGCTTTGAGGGCACAAGATGGGGCGCCATGAATATCAGCATGCAGATATCTATCGCCCATCTTGAGATGTTTTTTGACGATTGCATCATTTCCTTTAGCGTCCTTGCCACCGATCATTAAATGGCCTCCGGGTAGAATCGACCAGCGATGATTCTCAAACCACAATCGCCGTGAGCGTTTGATACGAGCCAATTGTCCGCTCGCTTCTTTTTTCGCCTGTTTTTTGCGCGCACTAACAAGGGCTGCTTTCGTTTCCTCTAGGGCTGCTTCGCCACCGGAAATTTTGTTTTTCTGCTTGCGACCAACCGCGAAATAACGGCTGGCATTCTGATGGACTGAATCGTCGAGATAGAGGGTGACTTTGGTGCTGGGTTTGCCCTCTTCATCAGGCAATAATGCTTGCATGCTTCTCTTTGCTGCGTCGATTGAAGCGATCCATTCTATGCTCTTGACCATCTTTCCAACCGCAGCAAAGCCCTGCTCCGCAATAGCTTGATTGACCTGATTTAGCAAATTATCGACATGAACCCATTCATTTTGAATCGCATGACCTAAGGATTGCTGACCTTCGACCTTTACATCGAATCCTGAAAGCGCTTTCTCCTGTTGGGCTAACCTTCTTTCCAATCTTTCGACCGCGGTAGAATGCCCTCTCCCCGGAGCAGCCACATCGAGTATTTCCTCCTCTCTTCGCGCCAGTGCTGCCGAATCATGACCACCTTTCCAAGCATCTATCGCTGCCGAGAAGGTGGTGAATCGGAAGACGTTTTCGTCAAGGCTCAACGGCATTTCAATCGGCCACACCGCACTGCAGTTCTTTTCGATGAAAGTATCTCTATCCACAGAGGGAATTACCAAATCGAGTTCGGTAGTAGATTTGAGGTGAGCATATCCTCCATATTCAGTGGAATTGAGTATTTTTGTCAAGCTGTGATGGATTGGTGCTGCAGCGACATCCTGTGGTGCGTTTTTGTCATCAAATCCACATTCGGCGATGACCGCTTTTGCTAGCGAGCCGCCAAGGACTTCCTTCGAGCCAAGGGTGGCTGCGAGATTTTTCTCGGAATTCGTCAATATTTGTGAAATATCGTTCACCGTTAATTCGTGAGGGTCTTTGGAAGCAGGAGGTGGTGTGTAGATATGGCCTTTCTTGAGGGTGCGGTCGGCATAGGTCGCATGAGTAAGTGGTTGAATTATCATGCCATCTTCTTGACAGAGTATAAGATTGCCATCACGAAACATCTCGACATAGAGATGGATTATTCCGTTTTTACCAGCAAAAGTCAGTCGAGCTACACGGTCAAATCCAAGTTGTTCAATCGATTCTAGTCTGGCATTAGCGAGATTTTTTCGCAATAACATGGCGAATTGACCTGGATTCATCGGCATCGGTCGCTCACGTTGACTGCTGTAGATACGCTGTCCTCTGACCATGACCAAATCGACATTATCAGCGCCGCGTGGATTCATTCGCAATACGATTTGCTCGTAGTGTGGCTGGTAGCATTTTTTGACTCTGGCGCCGATGAGAGAACCCAGTTCCGAACAGATTGCCCTGATGTCAATAGAGCTCATCGATTCCTTCACGCAATCACCCAACCATGTTCAGTCCGCACAACTTTTTCTTCTCTCTCCAGCGCCAAGAGGTGAGCAAGGGTTTGATCTTCGGCGAGAATAGGGTGGGCATCCGCTGAATCCGAATAGGCATCTTTGGCGATATCCGCGGTGGAATTATGGCGGGAAGTAGCGGCGAGGACCCGCTGGTGGCGTTTACTTCTATGATTGATATAATGCTCCAATTTTTCCTGGGGAAGGGGGATGACCGGCCCATGACTCGGGAAGATTAAATGGGGTTTTAGCTCACTCAACCTGTGCAATTGCTCGAGGTAGATATTCATGTCGCCATCACTGGGGGGGATGAGAATTGTCCCTATTCCGGCTACCATGTCACCGGCGATCAAACCGGCTTTGGAGAATAGGCATAGATGGCCAGTACAATGACCGGGTGTGTCGAGTACCTGCCATTGCTGGTCTCCTAATCGCAAGATTTCACCATCCACAAGGATGCGGTCACAGGCGATGGCAGACGCGGTTTCCTTCGAGGCCCAAATCGGCACTGGAAAAGCCTCCTTCAATAACCCGATATCGCCGAGGTGGTCCATATGGCGGTGGGTGAACATCATGGCGATCAACTCGCCTTGATGACGCTCGACCGCAGAGGCTAGATCCTCCATCGCTTCTCTCGACCTGCAAGCAGGATCTACTAGGATAAATTCTCCTTCTGGGTCGCCGACCAGATAGGAATTGGTGTGGTCGGCAGGTGGTAGGGTGGTGGTAGGAACTGGAACGACCTCGACGCCATGTGCGAATAGAATCGAGCGTCGCCCTGGCATACGTTTTTCCAAATCGAGTGCTACTGCATTCATATCACCAGCAGTCTTCTCTAGACAGCGTGCAACCTCTATTAGGAGGCTAACCACAGGCGGTGCCACTTTGATCGAGTTGTTTTTCCACTCGGCGATGAGTTGTTTTGGCTGCACCCATCTAGCATCGACGAATTCGGTTTGACCACTCAGTGAAAAATCCGCAACGTCATCGCCTGCATGGATGTGGAGAAATGAATTTTCAAAACGCATTGGGCCAAAAGGTGGCGTTGTTCGTCGAGAAATCAAACGCACCCCATCATTATCACAGGGGATCTTACCTGCGACAACCAGTTTTAGCCAATTGTTTTTGTCGGCTACTACCTGCATTCTATTTTCTTCATCTACTGCCACGAGTTTACCAGATTGTAGAGCTAGGCCTAACTCCTCGACCAATTCTCGAAACATCGCTGCTTGGGCAAGATTTAGATGTGGTAATATATCGACTGATTCTCTGTCACAACGGGAGATACCGCCACCGGGAAAGGCCCAGTATTCCGGAAATGATGGCATGGTTTCAGACCGTCTGCCTAATAGAACTTCGACCCCATCTTCGCCATCTCTGGTAACCATCAATGTGGCCGAAGGACGGGGTGCTCTTCGCTCAATAGTGCCAAGCGAAAGACCGGCTGGAACCTCGCTCATGGAAGTGGGATAGCACCCTCGGTTTCAAGACATATGCCGATATCGGAGGGTGATGGTCAGCATTGAGGAGGATCTTGAAGAGTTGGCCGCGGCCTTAAGGGTAGGAATCGACCCCTTTCCCCCGACTAAGCCAAAGAGATCACTGGGTAAGATGGCTATAGCCTCTTTTATGGTGATTTTGATGTTGAGTTGGGTTTCAAAGTTATTGATGCGCTTTCTTTGATGAATCAAAGGACTATTATACCTGTATATTATTCGTTTGATTCAGCCAACTGCGAGGTAATACTTTCAGGTCAACCTAAAAATGTGATCAAATGATGGATACGATACTTGCCAAGATGAATGAAGCACTCGGTTTTGAGTTGAGAGCGATAAATATGTATGCCCACTACGCCTCGAATGTGAAGGGTATTCACCGCATGCAACTTACACCATTATTCGAACAAGAGGTTGCCGAATCCCTTGCTCATGCAAATATCGTCAGAGCGGCAATAGTGAAACTCGGTGGCATTGGTGTTACCGAGCGTAATCCCTTGCCGATAATTCATACCAATTCCTACATCGAAATGCTCGAATATTCGTTGAGCACGGAAATGGGTGCAAGCCGGGTCTATCGCGAGGTGTTGGATCTGGTGGAAAAATTAGGTGATAGAGAACTATACGACTCCTTTGAGACCATCTACTTCAGTGAGTTGCGCAGTGTCGAAGAGATGAGGATGCTTATCGACTGAAGCCGCTAGGCTCTGCTATAGGCAGGTCCCGTTGTGAATATCGTCGTCTGTACGCAGAGTTTTCCTC